>Ga0302324_100001967_pt1 | contig 48666 bp, 41 predicted proteins | sample Palsa_T0_1_FD_201949 | JGI IMG/M metagenome (GOLD analysis project Ga0302324, IMG submission 201949) | Peat permafrost microbial communities from Stordalen Mire near Abisko, Sweden - Palsa_T0_1 | ecosystem: Environmental > Terrestrial > Soil > Palsa > Peat permafrost | place: Sweden: Abisko...
ATTTCGCCGATCAAAACGCGCTGCCCCAGAATCTCGAAGAGCGAAAATAGTCACGCGGAAGGCCCTGTGGATTGAAAAGAGCGGCTTTTTCCGCAGCCTGTGAAGCCTGTCGGGCTTCCGCGGCTATTCGCGGCGCAAAACCGACAGGCTGAAGCCCGTCCTACTTAATTCAAAAGCGGAATGCTTTTGGCGGGCGGAGGTTTTGGGATCGAGGAGAGATATGCGTAGATATCTGACAACTCCTGATCCGAAACTACTTTCGCGGTGTACGGCGGCATTTCTCCCGCCGGGGCGCGCACGTAGTCGGTCAGTCCTTCCAGATCCAACGGGGGCGGACCGATTCGCATTCCCGCCGAGCGCGCGCCCTGTCCCACGGTGCCGTGGCACTCGTAACAGCCGAAGCTGATGAAAAGTTTTTTTCCGTTTTGAGCGTTGCCGGCAGGCGCGGCCGCCGTCTTCGCAGCCGGAGCGGAATTCTGTGCCCGAGATTCTGGCCGCGCAAAACACCACATAGCCAAAACCGGGAATAGCAGCAGCAACGGACGAAACCGGCCTCGAATGCCCCGGCTTCGTTGTCCGTCCCGCGCGTCGCGGGGCAAACCATTTCGCGTGAAAAATCCGTTCATGCGCTTCTCCTTATCGCGGTTGCGTGACCAGATCGATCAGCGCAGGCTCGCCGCGCTTGACCACTTCGATCGCACGTTTGATCGCCGGCCCAAGCTCGGCGGGATCGGTAATCGGGCCCTCGCCGTGCACGCCCAGGCTCTTCGCCAGTCCCGCGTAGTCGATGTTGGGATCGGTGATCGTCGTGCCGATACCGGCGCGCGTGATGCCGCGATTGTGCTCGTCGGCCATTTGCTGCACGAGCATCACCTCCTGCTGATAGCCGCGGTTATTGTGCATGATGCTCAAGAGCGGAATGTTGTGATGCGCGGCGGTCCACAACACTCCGGGCGCGTACATCAGGTCGCCATCTCCCTGAATGTTGACGGACAAGCGGCCGTACTTGCGATTTGCTAGTGCCGCGCCAACCGCCGCGGGCGCTCCGTAGCCGATGCCGTAAGCGCCCGGCCCGCCAATGAATTGATAATATTTATCGAAAGACCAGAGGCGCTGCGGCCAGCGGCTCACCCACGGCGAAACGTCGGACACGAGCGACCAATCTTCATTCTTGATCTGCCCCCACAATTCGGCGCACAGCCGACCGGTGCTGACGGGACTGGCATCCCAGCCGTAGGTCGCCTCGGTGCGCGCCTGCTCCAAGGCCGCTTGCCGCGCCGCGGCGAGTTTCTTGCCGCGCTCCTGAGCCACACCGCGCCGGTCGTCATTCATCGACACCTTAACCGCCTCGATCAAGGAGGGCAGGGTAGCTTCCGCGTCGGCGGCGATGGCCAGTTCCAGCTCCACGTATCGCTGAAAATCCTGATAATTGCTCTTGAGATAGAGGTCCATGGACGAGACGGCAATCATCTTCACGCCGGGCTTGGTGAGCGGGCGCGTGCCAACATCCATCTGCCAGCTCGAAAAATTGACGGTATCGAACAAGTCGGAAACTTCCAGGCCCAGGATCACATCGGCATTGGCGATCACCGCACGCGCGCGATCGGTTTGATTGAGGGCGTGGCGCGAAGGGAAATTCATTCGCCCGCCCTGGTCGATCACCGCTGCCTGGAGCGTTTCCGCCAACTCAACGAGCAGCTTCAGCCCCTCCGCGGTGCGCGCGCCGCGATCGACTACGATGAGAGGATTCTCGGCTCCCGCCAGCAGACGCGCCGCTTCCTTCACCGCGCCGGAATCTCCCAGCGGGGGAGATGCCAGGGTCAATTTCGGAACGCGCGGCGTCTCGCCCGCGGGGACGGGCCGTTCTTGCAGTTCGGTGTCCGCGACGAGCAGGACCGGCATCATCGGCGGCGTCATGGCAATTTTGTACGCGCGCACAACCGATTCGGCGAAATGTTGCAGCGAAGCGGGCTGGTCGTCCCACTTGGTGTAATCGCGCACCATGGCTGCCGCGTCCAGGGCGCTGTGATCCCACACCACGTTGGCGCGCCGCGCTTTGACGTCCATCGTATTACCGACGATCATCATCACCGGCACGCGGTCGCAATACGCGTTGTAAAGAGCCATCGAGGCGTGCTGCAATCCCACCGTGCCGTGGGCCAGCGCCAGCAGCGGCTTTCCCTCGATCTTGGCGTACCCGTGGCCGATGGCCACCGAGGATTCTTCGTGGGTGCAGGTGATGAATTCGGGAGTCTTGTTTCCGCCATAGTTGATGAGCGATTCGTGCAGGCCGCGGAAATCCGATCCCGGATTGGCGCAGACGTATTCGATGTTCAGCGATTTGATCGCGTCCACCATGAAGTCGGCCCCAGGGCGATCGGTGGTCAGCACGCGGGCGGCCGAAATGTCCGCAGCACGCGGTTCTGGAGGCCTCGGCGGAACAGGTGCGGCAGGACGTGCCGCAGCAGGCTGCGCACTCGCAACGCTGGGATTCGCAACCACGGCAGCCGCGCCCAGGGCTGCGCCCTTCAGGAAATTCCTGCGATCGATGGATTCCTTTTTCTTTGGCATGGGTTCGCTCCGCAGTGATCTTTTCATCTTGTCGGCTCCAATTCAACAAGAGAATTTAAGAGGACGGTTAAAACGAAATCGCCGCTCTGTGATAATCTTGGCCGCGGAAAATGGGTGGTTTCAGGGCTCGAGAATAAATCGAGATCATTTGGCAATTCGGACCGGCATAGGAATCCTTCGAGTGCCGTGAGCAGGGAGTGGATCGTGGCGAAATCAAAAAAAGGCGCTGCCGCAGGATCGCAGCCCGTTCACAGCCTTCAAATGGAATATGACGTGTTGGTGCCGCTGCGCGATGGCGTCCGCCTCGGCGTGGATATTACCCGGCCCAAAGAAAACGGAAAATTTCCCGCGCTCTTGGCCATCAGCGCGTACGGAAAAAATTTGCAACGATTGTCGCTGACGATTCCACCGCAGGCGCGCCCCAGCGCGCTGTGGGACGGCGGTATCGAAGCCGGAGACATCAAGTACATCGTCTCGCGCGGCTATGGCCACGTGGTGGCCGATGTGCGGGGAACGGGATTGTCAGAGGGTGAGTTTCGCGGCTTCATCAATAATCATGGCGGAGACGGCGACGGCAAGGACATATACGACCTTGTCGAATGGATCGCCAAGCAGCCCTGGTGCAACGGCAACGTGGGCATGTGCGGAATCTCCTACTTTGCCTCGGTGCAATTGCTCGGCGCGGCCGAAAATCCACCGCATCTGAAGGCCATTTTCTGCAATGGCGGGCACTACGATCTCTACGATTTTGCTTATCACGGCGGGATTTTGTGGCTGATGCCTCGCGCGGCGCAGGAAGGCCGCGGGGGCGACAGCGGAATCGCCGTGAGAAACGTCACCTCACGCACCAAGAAGGAACTCTCCCCGGAAGAGTACAAGCGCCGCATTGAGGAGAGATTGAAAGACCCGGATGTGCGCAATTGGCCGAATTTGGTTCACGTGTTGAATTATCCCGAGACGCACGAGGCGTGGCTCGATTTCGTTTTGAATCCGTACGACGGCCCATTTTACGAAGACGGGAATCCGATTTCCGGGGCGCATAAAATCAAAATCCCAGTCTATTTCCAAGCCAAGTGGGGGCGCGGTTGGGTGGTCGACGGGACCATCGAAGCTTTTAATACGGTAAAGGGCAAGAAAAAACTGGACCTGCAACCACTGCCACCGATGCAAGAGCGGCCTTATCATGAATTCCACGAAGAAATGATTCGTTGGTACGACCATTGGCTCAAGGGCATCGACACGGGGATCATGGACGAGCCCTCGTTCCGCATCTTCGTCGAAGGCGCCAAACAATGGCGCGCCGAAAAGGAATGGCCGCTGGCGCGGACGGAGTGGACCAAATTCTACTTGCGCCCGAGGAACGTCCTCTCGAAAGAACCCGAACCTCTCGACACGGATTCAGCGCCGCCGGACGGTTTTTATCAGGCGCCGCTCACCGTGACGCCGCAAGTGCAAACGCTCGTATGGAAAACGGCCCCGATGCTCGAAGACGTCGAGTTGACCGGGCCCGGCGCTTTCTATCTCCACGCCTCGATCGATACCGACGATACCAACTTCATCGTGAAAATCTACGATGTGGATGCGAGCGGACACAAAGCGCAAGTCGCCGCTGGCTATCTGAAAGCTTCGCACTGGGAACTCGATGAAAAGAAATCCACGCCCTGGCGTCCGCATCACCCGCACACGCGCTCGGTCCCCATTGTGCCCGGCGCAGTCAACGAGTACGCCATCCAAGTCTATTCCTTCTCCAACGTTTTCCTGGCCGGTCATCGTATGCAATTGGAACTGTCCAGCATCGAGCCTTTCGACGATGCGCATGCCAGCTTGCTACCCCCAGATAGCCAGCACTTGCCGAGCGGACGAGCGACCACGCACAAAATTTTTCGAGACGCCTCTCACCAATCGCATTTGCTGCTCCCGTTGATTCCGAGCAAGAGCAAGGCCGCCAAGTGAATCTCGATGCGGCTCAGGATGGCGCAACGGATCGAAATTTCTACAGACAGGAGGATGGAAATGCCCAACGAGTCCGATGTTTCGCGTAGGAATTTTCTTCTGAGCACTGCCGGCGCCGCACTGGCGTTATCCGTGCTGCCCGCCGCCGGCGCTGCAGTGGATTCCACCACTTTCAGCCGAGATGAATTCGACCGTATGGTCACCGAAATTTCGAACTGGGGCCGCTGGGGCAAGGACGATCAGATGGGCACCGTCAATCTGATCACCGCGGCCAAGCGCAAGCAGGCCGCGGCCCTGATTCGCGAAGGTCTTAGTGTGTCGCTCTCCCATACCTATTCGACCGAGAAGTTCGTGGACAATCCCAATCCCCTCGTTCACGTGATGGGCAGCTCAGGTGAGACCCCAGGCGCAATAGCTGCTGTGGATACTTATACGATGAACTATCACGGTCCGTACTTCACCCACATGGATGCGCTCAGCCACTTTTTCTGGAATGGCCACACTTACAACGGATACCCCCAAACCGTCGTCACCAGCGCCGGGGCGCAGAAGCTGGACATTGACGTTTTCAAAAACGGCATCGTCACTCGCGGCATCCTGATGGACGTTCCCCGCTCCAAGGGCCTGCCGTATCTCGAACCGGGATCGCAGATTCATCCGGAAGACCTGGATGCCTGCGAGAAGCAAGCGGGAATTAAAGTTGCCAGCGGCGACATGATTTTCATCCGCACCGGCCGATGGGGCCGTCGCGCCAAGCTGGGCCCGTGGGATCTCGATAAAAGTATCGCCGGCATCTATCCCACCTGCGCACGCTGGCTCAAGCAGCGTGACGTAGCCGTTCTGGCCACCGACGCGGTCAGCGACGTCATGCCTTCCCCTGTGCCGGGCGTCCCCTTCCCAATCCACGTCCTCACGATCGTGGCCCTGGGAACCCCGATCTTCGATAACTGCGACCTCGAGGAATTGAGCGAGACCGCCAATCGTTTGCACCGGTGGGAGTTCATGTTGACCACCGCGCCTATGCGCATTCCCACGGGTACGGGATCGCCGCTGAATCCCTTGGCAATTTTCTGAGGCTGCGGAAGCGAAGACGGCCTTCTCCGCCCACATTTCAAACTCAACCGAATCCGAGAGTCGTCGTACGCCGGGGAAGGCAGGTTCTTGTGGCGCGGGCTTCAGCCTGCGGGGGTGGTAGCAAGTAGCATCAATTGTGCATGGACCGACCCCCGCAGGCTGAAGCCCGCGCCACTGGAGCCTGCCGTGCCCCTGCAGCCAGGATACTTTACGAAACTTCGCGTTGGCGCTCTTGATTTTAAGTATTTGCTTAAGTATTGTGGCGGAAAAGGGTAACCTAGAAGAACACGGGCAAGCGCACATCTCTGGTGTACCCAGGAGAGCAAAGGAATGCGAAATTTGCTGAGACGCTCGATTCTTGCTTTGGCCATTGCGTTCGCGCTCGGTGCAGGAGCGGTCTCCATCTCCTCGCAGTCAGCGCCCTCGAAAGTGCCGCGGATGGCGGACGGCAAACCCGACTTGAACGGAATTTGGCAAGCGATGAACACGGCCAATTGGGATTTGCTGACTCATGGCCCCGTCCCCTCGACGATCGTGGCCATGGGCGCGCAAGGCGTTACTCCGCCGGGGATCGGCATTGTGGAAGGCGACGTGATCCCGTACCTGCCGGATCAGGCCAAAAAGAAGAAGCAGAATTACGCCAACCGCCTGGCGCTGGACCCGGAAACGAAGTGCTACTTGCCGGGCGTCCCGCGCGCCACATACATGCCGTATCCTTTCCAGATTTTCCAGAGCGCGAAATCGCTCCTGATTGTTTATGAGTATGCCGGGGCCGCGCGCAACATTAAGTTCGGCAAGCCCGCCGAGTCTCCCGCCGATAGCTGGATGGGAATGTCCAACGGCCATTGGGACGGAGATACGCTGGTGATCGATGTGGCCGGATTCAACGATCTGAGCTGGTTCGACAGGGCGGGCGATTTTCATAGCGACGCGCTGCACGTTGTGGAACGCTACACTCCCGTCAGCGCGGAAGTGATTCAGTACGAAGCGACCATCGAGGATCCCACCGTGTTTTCGCGGCCCTGGAAAATCAGCATGCCGCTGTATCGCCACGTGGAAAAAAATCTTCAATTGATGGAATTCAAGTGTCCGGAGATGTCCGAGGAATTTATTTACGGCCACTTGCGCAAGCAGCCAAAGAAACAAGAGTAAGAAGGAGGCCGCATGAAATATTCTGCTCTCGCAAGTTTGGGCGCCATGGCGGCTCTGCTAATGGTTCCCTTGGTGATATTCGCTCAGGCTTCGGCCCCGACATCCGAATCAACCGCAGCTCCCAAAAAATCCTGGACGCCCCCGCGGACGCCCGACGGCCACCCCAGCCTGGAAGGAATTTGGACCAACGCCACGGTGACTCCTCTCGAGCGCCCGAAAGAATTGGCCGGCAAGGCATTTCTTACAGAAGACGAAGCGGCCGCCTTCGAAAAGAAGACGCTGGAACACAAGGACATGGATAAGGTCGAGGGTGCGCCCGGTCCTGATGACCTCGCTCATCGCGCCTACAATCAGGCCTGGATTGATTCCGGCACGCACGTGGTGACCACGCGGCGAACTTCCTTGGTCGTGGATCCTCCCGACGGCCGAATTCCGCCCTTCACGCCGGAAGCGCAGAAAAAATACGCCGAAGCCCATGCCTATGAGGAGCAGCATCCTTCCGACGGCCCTGAGTACCGGACGCTAAGCGAACGCTGCATCATTTTCGCGAACACGGGCCCGCCCATGCTGCCCGACGGATACAACGCCAACTATCAGATCGTGCAAAACCGCGATTTCGTGACCATTCTTTCGGAAATGCCTCACGCCGTGCGGACGATTCCCATGGATGGACGTCCCCATCTGCCGCCCAATGTACGTCAATGGCAAGGCGATCCGCGCGGCCACTGGGAAGGCGATACTCTTGTGGTCGACACCACCAATTTCGCGTACAGCGACCAAAGCCGCTACGGTATTTTTTATGACGGAATGAGCGACCAAAATCTGCACATCACCGAGCGCTTCACGCGAACCGATCCGAATACGATCATGTATCGCGCCACCATCGACGATCCGACCGTCTATACAAAACCATGGACCATCGAAGTCTCCATGAACAAACGCGATTACACGATGTACGAATACGCCTGCCACGAGGGCAATTACGCCATGACGGACATTCTCTCCGGGGCCCGGGCGGAAGAGGCCAAGGGGGGCGCGAAATGACCGGCTCCGTGCGCGAAGGAAGCCAAGACCGCATGCCTCCTAGGGAAGGCCGTCTACCGGCTATTTTCAGTGTGTCGCTGTTTTGTTTGCTGGCGTCTCTAGGAGCGATCGCGCAGGATTCCTCTTCCGCTTCCAAGCCGCAAGCCGATGGGAAATCGTGGACCGCTCCGCGCACGCCCGACGGCCATCCGGACCTGCAAGGAATCTGGTCGAATCAAACGCTCACACCATTCGAGCGTCCTTCGCAATTCGCCGGCAAGGCGTATTTTACGAAACAAGAAGCGTTTGCATTCGAAACGCAGACCCTCAAGGCGAACGACTTCGATAGCCGCAGCGGCCCCGGAGAGAAAGATGCCGAGGGCGCATACAATCAGGCCTGGTGGGACAAGGGGACGCACATCTTCCGGACGCTACGGACTTCGATGGTCATCGATCCGCCGGATGGCTTGGTGCCGCCCATGACGCCGGAAGCAAAAAAGAAATTCGACGAGGCTCACGCGCACATGGATGCGCATCCGGCCGACGGTCCGGAAGACCGCTTCCTCAGCGAGCGCTGCGTCTTGTTTCCAACGGCCGGCCCTCCCATGCTTCCCGAACCGTACAATAGCAACTACGAAATCGTTCAGACGCATGATTACGTCACGATCATGCCGGAAATGAACCACGACGTTCGGATGATTCCCATGGATGGGCGCCCGCATCTCCCGAAAGATGTGCGCCAGTGGAAAGGGGACCCGCGCGGCCACTGGGAAGGCGACACGCTGGTGGTGGAGACTACAAACTTTTCCTTCAACGACAGGCCGCGTTTCGGCATCGTGTACGATGGATGGACCGACGAAAATCTGCGCATCACCGAGCGCTTCACGCGCACCGGGCTGGACACCATCCAGTATCGCGCCACGATCGACGACCCGACGGTGTACACCAAGCCCTGGACCGTCGAGCTGATCCTCACCAAGCGCGACGAGCGGCTTTATGAGTACGCCTGCCACGAAGGCAATTACGGCATGTTTGACATTCTCTCGGGCGGCCGGGCGGATGACAAAAAGGCCGAATCGAAATGATCGGGGTTGCTCGCAAAGGAAGGGAAGCCATATGCGTATGATTCGCCGTTTTTCGGCACTTCCGAGTGCCTTGGCGATTTGCCTGTTTATTCCCGCTGCCGCGCCCGCTCAGGATTCCTCTTCCTCGCCAAACCCCATGGCGCCATCCAAGTCATGGACCGCCCCGCGCACCCCGGACGGCCATCCGGACCTGCAAGGGACTTGGTCGAATCAGACGCTCACTCCTTTTGAACGGCCCGCGGATCTGGTGGGAAAGGAATATTTCACGAAAGAAGAAGCGGCCGCGTTTGAAAGACACACCGCTCTGGATAGAAATTCGGATCGCGGCGATGCCCCGCACGGAGATGCTGACGTCGCTTTCGCCTACAATCAGGCGTGGTGGGATTGGGGAACGCACGTCTACCGAACCCTGCGGACATCGATAATCGTGGAACCTTCCAATGGCCAGATTCCTCCCATGACTCCGGAAGCTCGGAAGAAATCAGACGACGCTCAAGCATACTTTTCCGCGCATCCGGCCGATGGCCCCGAGGATCGCTCCTTGGCCGAGCGCTGCGTCTTGTTCCAGGCGGCCGGGCCGCCGATGCTCCCGGATGCGTACAACAACAATTACGAAATCGTTCAGACCCGTGATTACGTGGCCATCATGCCGGAAATGAATCATGACGTTCGCATGATTCCCTTGGATGGACGCCCGCATCTTGCGCAAAGTGTCCGCCAGTGGAAAGGCGATTCGCGCGGCCACTGGGAGGGCGACACCCTGGTGGTGGATACGACGAACTTTATGACCAACGGCAAAACCCGCTTTGGTTTCATCTACGACGGATGGACGGATGAAAATCTACACGTCACCGAGCGCTTCACGCGAACCGGGCCGGACGCCATTTTATATCGCGCCACGATAGTTGATCCGACGGTCTATACCGTGCCCTGGACGGTCGAGGTGATTTTCTCGAAGCACGATATGCAGATCTACGAGTATGCATGCCATGAAGGGAATTACGGCATGTCCGGCATCCTTTCGGGAGCGCGGGCCGATGAGGCAAAGGCGGGATCGAAATGACCGGATGCGCGGGTAGAAACGGATCCATGTATAAAAAGCTGCGGAAAAGCTGTGGGAAAAGATGCGCCATCATTTTTGTCATTCCGAGCGAAGCGAGGAATCCCTCCTTGTTTTTCTTGGGCCCGGATCGAAGAGAGATTCCTCGCTTCGCTCGGAACGGCAAAATCGATTCCGTTTTCGCGGCCTGGTAAAAGTGCAAAATGCACGAAAGGGGAGAAAACAAAATGCGAAAGAGGCTCTTCATCTTGATGGTGGCCGCGGGCCTGCTTTGGACGAGCGCTCCGGCGTGGGCGCACCACGGATTCACGGCCGAATTTGACGGCAACAAATATGTGACGCTGCACGGCACGGTATCGAAAATGGAGTGGATCAATCCGCATGCGTGGATTCACGTGGACGTAAAGGATGCGGACGGCAAGGTTACTTCCTGGATGGTGGAATGCGGCAGCCCGAATACGCTGTTTCGCCACGGGATGACGAAGACTTCCGTGCCCGCCGGCCTCGAGGTGGTCGTCAACGGCTATCAAGCCAAGGACGGTTCGACGAAAATGAGCGGAAGAGACGTGACTCTTCCCGACGGAAAAAAACTCTTCCTCGGTTCCTCCAATCCGCTGGATAAAGATCCAAAGGATCAATAAGGGACAAGCGCGAATCAGCAGGCCGGGTCGGGTCGGTTAATTTCCTAAAATGGAGCCGAAGTCTCTCCACTTTTTGCGCGCCGCGGTTTCAGTCACGATCCGTGATCCTCACATCCAAAAACCATCAAACAACCGCCAGGACTTGAAATCAAAGCTCGAATTCTTGCGTTGGTAATTTGCAAAAGTACCCACGCCGTCCGTGCCTGCCTTATGCATTGAGAGCCATGCTGGGGCGGCATGGATTGTCTACTTTTAACGATGAAAAACTCGCGTACTTTTGGAACGCTTTAAGCAAATACTTAAAATAAATACGGACATGAGGCTTGACAATTCTTCACAGTTCGACTATACCAAGAACAACTATCCGAGTTGCGTCGATGCCTGAACGTGTTCTTCAACAGGTTTTCGCATCGGAACCGGGGCTGTGGCTGGGGTAAGACGAAAAAATTAATCATATTTGAATCTAGAGAAACGGCTAGGTTCCAGGAGGAAGCATGGGTGAAAGCAAGGGTGTGTGGGGTTTGAAGTGTGGGGTGTGGGCAACGATTTTTTCGATCGCGATCCTTATAGCAATTCCCGCCATGGCGCAGATTCCAACTGGGACAATTCTAGGGACCGTGAAGGATGCTTCCGGCGGCGTGGTCGCGGGCGCGACAGTAACCGCGATCAATGCGGAGACAGCCACGGAGCGTCCAGTCAAGACCGAGGAAGACGGCACGTTTCGCTTTCCCGGCTTGCCTGCCGGGCACTATGACGTGAAAGTTGAGCAGTCGGGATTTAAGGTAGTCACCCAGAAGAATCTTACGCTCGACGTTGGTCAGGAAGCCGTGGTGAATTTCGCGCTCGAGGTTGGAACCACCGGGCAGGAAGTCGTGGTCACGGCCGAAGCTCCTGACGTGAACACCACCAGCGGTACGCTGGGCGGTTTGGTGAGCGAAGAGAAAATTGCGGACCTGCCCCTGAACGGCCGCAACTACCTCGACCTGACCCTGCTGCAACCGGGCGTCACAAAATCGATCGCCACGATCAATATCGGGGGCGGTACGCTCGGCACCATTTACAGCAGCAACGGCGGACCGATTACTTCGAACAACTACTTGATCGACGGCGCACCCATGCAGACCATGTTCGCCCTCAACGGCGCTTCGGCCGTGGGCACCTCGCTCGGTGTGGACGGCATCCGCGAATACCAAGTGGTGACCAACTCCTTCGGCGCTGAATATGGAATGTCGATGGGCAGCCAGATGACCATCGTGAGCAAGAGCGGAAGCAACCAGTGGCACGGCGATGTATTCGACTACCTCCGCAACCGCGTGATGGACGCCAGAAATTACTTCGACACTTCCCAGCAGCAGTGCGTTTCTGCTGGCGGCACCAACTGCCCGCGCAACCCGGAATACCAGCGAAACAATTTCGGCGGCGCCGGCGGCGGGCCGATCAAGAAAGACAAAACCTTTGTATGGGCTGTATTCGAGGGACTGCGGCAGATCAAGGGCGGCCCGATTAATGCGACGGTGCCCGCCGCGGCGTGCCACCCCTCGAATTCGACTTTCACCGAGGCGGATGCGATCTCTGGCTCTTATTTTGCCCCTGTGAGCGGCACGGGGCCAACGGATGGCACGGTTGGAGCGGGGTGCGGCACTGTACCCGTCGGGACCATAGTTGGCGGCCAGGGGACCGGCGCGCCGTTGTTGTACGGGGCCCCCTATCCGGGCGGACTCGCTGCGTCGCAGGCGAACATTGAAAATCTTCTAGCCTTGCTGCCCATTCCGCAGTCGGGCACCAATTTCAATTACACGTTTGTTTCCCCCGAAAGCGTGAACTACGGCCAGATCCGATTCGATCAGAATATTTCCGCGAAAGACAGTTTTTTTGCCCGCTACACGATCGACAATTCCTTTCAGACCAGCGCCGGCGTGCCGGCAACTTCCAATTTCGGCGGGCCTGAAATCAGCGAAACTTCGACCAGCCGCGCGCAATATTTGACTCTCGCGGAGAATCACATTTTCTCCCCGGCGCTCTTGAACACCACACGCCTTTCGTACTCCCGAACGCTTATCCCGACCATTAACAACCTTACTTCGGCGATGTACGACCCGAGCGTTTCGTTCAACTGTCCATCGGGCGCGGCTCCTTGCTTCCAGGGAACGGGCAGCATTACCCTTGGCGGGCAGTACAATATTTGGGGACCGGACAACCCGATCCCGAATTTTCACCTGCAGAATCTCTTCACTCTGAGCGACGACGCGTTTTATACGCATGGCAAAAACTCCATCAAGTTCGGCTTCCTGGGCAACCGCTTCCAAGTGGTGGACGTGGAGTCCGCTGCGCGCAGAGGACGGCTCTCCTACGCTGCAGACGGTCCCCTCGGTCTCCAAGATTTCCTGGAAAATATCTCTACCACGGAAACCGTGCAGAACCCAGGATCGCTCACGGACCGGACTTTCAACTACTACACCCTCGGTTTCTATGCCCAGGATGACTACCGCATTCTTCCCCACCTCACCTTGAACCTGGGGCTGCGTTATGAGTTCAATACCGCGCCGATGGAGGAGCACGGACTGCAGTCCGCTATCGTGGACATCTATACCAACCCGGCTGCGCTTCCGGTCATCGGTCCGATTATGGACAATCCGTCGTATAGGAATTTCAGCCCGCGCGTCGGCTTTGCCTGGGACGTCTTTGGGGACGGAAAGACCGCGCTCCACGGCGCTTTCGGCATTTACTACGACGTGGCCACCGGTATCGGCCAACCCATCTTGAACCAGACGACGGCCGCTCCCCCATTTTCCGCCCAGCAAAATATCGCCGGCCAGGTTTACGTTCCTGGGTTCCTGGCTTCGAGCACCGCGGGCAATGTCAACCCCAACGTCGTGAACTTCGCAGCCAATCCCTCGGTGTACAGTAACCCGGCCGCTTTCGTGGCTCTTTTCAATTCTATTCCAGGGAACGTTGGCACGCTTCTTATGAACGGACCCGTTTACGGCGTGCAGCAGCCGTATCTCATGCAATGGAACATGACCGTGGACCGGCAATTGCCGGGAAACATGGCCTTGAGCGTGGGCTACATCGGCACGCGCGGCGTCCACCTCTGGGATAACCAGGATAACAACCCGTGCTTGCCCACCAACGCGACCAACGGACCTGAACCTCTCCTCCCCGGAGTTCCCAACTGGTATAACACCGACGGCCCCGGAGGCACATTCAAGACGTGCCCCTTGGGACGGTACAACTCGCAGTTCGGCACATTTGCGGGGGCGGCCACGCATTCGCAGTCCTGGTATAACGGGTTGCAAGTAAGCCTGTCGAGAAAACTTCGGTCGGGATGGGAATTCCAGACAGCCTATACCTATTCGAAGGCGGAAGACGACACCGAGGGTCTGCTGATCGTCGATGGAGGATTTGCTACCGTCAACTCCAATTTCAACATTGACAAGGGCCCGAGCCAGTTCGATACCACCCAAAACCTGCGCTTCAACACCATTTATCACGTGCCGGACATCAAGTCGGATAACAAGGCGGCTGGGATATTGAAGGGCTGGTGGCTCGGGAACATCGTCTCCGCCCAAAGCGGATACCCGTTCTCGGTGAACGCCGGTAGTACTCGATCGGGAGATGGCGAGCAAGGGGGCACTTCACCGAATAACTACGACCGCGCCAATCTGTCCTCCACGTTCAATGCCAGCACTGTTATTACCGGCAACATTAACCAATGGTTTAACCCAACCATGTTCGCCGTGCAGCCGGCCGGATACCTGGGCGATGAAGGCCGGGACATCCTCCGCGGGCCGCGCTTCTTCGATTGGGACGTTTCGCTCAACAAGGACACCAGGTTGAAGTGGTTGGGCGAAGCCGGAACGATCGAATTCCGCGCGGAACTCTTCAACGTTTTGAATCACCCGAACTTTAACCTTCCCACCGGTGGCGGGCTTTCGGCAAACTCCGCCAACGCGGGGCAGATCACTTCAACCGTTGGCTCAGAAGCCGACAGCCGGGATATTCAACTGGCTCTGAAACTGCTCTTCTAATTTGGTTTCAGGTGAAATCGACAACCGAAACGGCGTCCCGGCTAATCCGGGACGCCGTTTTCTTGTGGCGTGGGCCGTTCCACTTCGTTCACATGGCGTCGTCCCATTTCAATTTTGGACGAATGAGGGTATCCTCGCGGTTAAAGTTCGAACGATTGGCAAAATTATGAAGCAGTTGCGGACCAGGGCAAGCTGGAGGACAAAATGAAAAAAGACGACAACATTCGCCCGCGAGTGCCCGCCCTTGGCCGCCGGGAACTGCTCAGGGCTGGCGCCGGCGTCGCCATGACATCGTTGCTGAATGTCCCGAAGGCAGCGGCGGAAGAGGCTGCCGCACGGCCCGCAGGCGTCCTCGCGGAGACCGGGACCGGCTGGAAGAACAATGCCAATCGCGCCTCGGGAAACGGGCCGATGGACGATACGACTCGTCTGCTCGTCAAATATACCAGCTCTTTCTCCGAATCGAATTTGACCGAACCGGCCCTCGAATCCCTTGGCTACACCATGGTCGATTCGATCGCCTCGCTCCTTGCGGGATTCGAATCGGAGCCCGCGCGAATCTGCGCCCGAATCGCGCGCACCACGCGCAGCGACCTCAAGAGCACCGTCCTGGGCTACGGCATAACCACCACGCCTGACCTGGCCGCGTTTGCCAACGGCTGCATGCTGCGCCACACCGATTACAACGATTTCGGTCCCGGCGGGCATCCGAGCGACATCATTTCGGGCGTCCTCGCGGTCGCCGAAGCGCTGCACTCCACCGGCACGCAAACGCTGGCCGCGATCACTCTGGGCTATGAAATCATCGGCGCCTTGGCCTTTGCCAGTCCGGGCGATGGCGTCGGCGACGGCGGATGGGATGGTCCCTACGAAAGCCTGGCCACGGCACTGGCCGTGGGAAAGCTGATGGGATTGAACGAAGACCAGCTTGCCAACGCGCTCTCCCTGGCCCTCGTGCCGCATATGCCGATGATCGTCTCCCATATTGGCGCGCTGTCCCACTGGAAGGGTTGCCACAGCTCGGAGTCGATTCGCTGCGCCATCTTTGCCGCCCAGTTGGCCAAAGAGGGAATGACCGGCCCGAGCATGCCGTTCGAAGCCAGGAACGGCCTGTTCGATCACATGGGCAAATTTAAAGAAATCCACCTGCCCACCGCCGGTGCTGACGGGCGAATGATCATTCAAAAGATCAGCTACAAGCGCTTTCCCGCGGAAGCCTCAGGGCAGTCGTTCATCGAGTTCGCACCTTCGATCCGCGCGTGGACCAAAGTCGATGACATTGATTCGATCGTCGCCGAATTGCCCTTCGACGGCTGGCAGGAAATCGCCGATCCGCCGAAGTGGGATCCACGCAATCGTGAGACCGCGGATCACAGCTTGCCGTACATCATTTCGCGCTCGCTAATTGACGGAGACATTTACCTCGATTCGTTCACGGAAGAGAAATTCATGGATCCGGCGGCGCGGCGGCTGATGGACAAGATCACCGTCCGGCCCAACATGGATTACACCTATTTAGGGCGGGCGCGCATCACGGTGCGCAACAAGAGCGGCGCGGAATTTGTCAAGGAAACATCCGTTCATGTCGAAACACCGATGACGCACGACGAGGTCATTTCGAAGTTCAAGCGCGCCTGCGCGTTTCGATCCGTGTCGGACGGGCAGAGAGACCGCGCGCTGACCGCGTGGTCCAATCTGCGTGCGGTCAAGGACATCGCGGAGCCGATGCGCGACCTCGCCAATTTCGGACGGCCGTTGCCGTTATAGCGCTCGAATCATCGAGCTGGCCGCGTGGAGTTTCTTTCGAGGAGGAATTCGAATATGCGAAAGTCGGTTGGTTTGCTCGTTGGCGCTCTGCTCGTCGCCGGGTTGGCGATGGCCGCGTTCGCGAATAGCGAGAGCGTCACGGGCCAGTTGATCGACCTGTCTTGCTACGCGCACGATAAATCGAATACGGGGAACGCGCACAAGGACAAAGGTCTGATCTGCGCGCAGGCTTGCGCCCGGGAAGGTTTCGCGGTGGGAGTTCTTACCCCCGATGGAAAAGTTTATCAGTTAGTGGGCGCATTGACAGCGAACAGCAATGCCAAGCTTGTCCCGCACATGGCCCAAACCGTAACCATCAGCGGCGAAGTCACCGAAAAAGACGGCCGGCTGACGATCGCGGCCGACGACCTCAGATAATCTGAAGATTTCCAACGAATATTCATTCGCGTCGTTACGTTCGCGTTTATGTGGGCGAGTCCGTACGCGAGCGTTCGTGCCGCCGCCAGGGGCGAGGCCCTCAGGCGCATCCCCAGCCCCGTAAGGACGAAAGATCGTAGCCCACCAAGGAAGTGGTGGGTGCGAAAGCGTGCAGAGGGCCAAGCCCCGGAGGGGCGACACAAGACGAGCCCAATGTGCCACCCCTCCGGGGCTTTGACGTCTGCCTCGCATGGACCCACCACTCACGTGGTGGGCTACGGTATGCCGTCCCTTAGGGACTTCGGAAAGCGCAATGAGAGAGCGCCACGTCCGAATTCTGTTTGGCCATTCCCGCGGGCCATGCTCTCAATTCTTCGCGAACGCGTCTTTGTAATCCTCGCTCAACTCGCACCACACGCTTTTTGTCCGAAGATATTGGTGGATTGCCTGGATTCCATTCTGCGTCCCGATGCCGCTTTGTTTGTAGCCCCCGAATGGCGAATTGAAGGACAAAGCTCGATACATGTTCACCCAAACCGTGCCCGATTGTATCGCTCGTGCCATGCGATGCGCCCGCCGCACATCCAGCGTCCATACGCCAGCCGCCAGCCCGAAATCCGAATCGTTCGCAAGTTGGACGATTTCCTCCTCCTCGCGGAATGGCACGACGCCCAGCACCGGGCCGAATACTTCCTGGCACGGAATCGAATTTCCCGGGCGGACGCGGTGCAGAATGGTTGGCTCGAAGAAACAGCCGCCTGGAAAATCTTGCATCGCGCGGCGTTTGCCGCCGCAAGCGGTTTCGGCGCCTCCGGCGATGGCTTGCGCTACCATGCGTTCGTTTTTTTGCAACTGAGCCATCGTGGCCACGGGGCCGATCTGCGTGCTCGCCACGCGCGGGTCGCCCATGACGATGGCTTTCGCGCGCTTCACGAGCCGCTCGACAAATTCGTCATACACCGGCTGCTGAATGTAGGCGCGGGAGCCGGCCACGCAAGTCTGTCCAGCGGCGGCGAAAATTCCGCCGAGGATGCCGGCTTCGGCTTGTTTTAAATCGGCATCCGCAAACACGATCGTGGGGCTTTTTCCGCCCAGCTCCAAAGTGCAACTGGCGAGCCGCCGTCCCGCGCGTTCTGCCACGATGCGCCCGGCGTCGACACTTCCGGTGAACGAAATTCTGGCGACTTTGGGGTGGGCCACCAAAGCTTCGCCCGCCTCGCTCTGTCCGGTGACCACGTTGAACACTCCGGGCGGAATTCCGGCGGCACCGGCGAGGCGCGCAATTTCGAGCACGGATGCCGAGGCAATTTCGGACGACTTGACGACCACTGTGTTTCCGGCCGCCAGCGCGGGCGCTGCGGCCATAAGCGTGAGCAGGGCGGGAGAATTCCACGGCGTGATGATGCCGATCACGCCGAGCGGCTCGCGCAATGTGTAGTTGAGGATACTGGCCCGCTCCAACGGAATCACCGTGCCCTCGATCTTGTCGGCCAGTCCGCCGAAATAGTAGAGCCAGTCCTGCAGCGCCTGCGCTTGCCCCGAGGTTTCGGCCAGCAGCTTTCCGTTTTGCGCCGTTTCCAAATCCGCGATGCGCGCGGCGTTTTCCAGGATCGCGTCGCCCCAGCGCATCAGCAATCGCCCGCGGCGCGTCGGCGACAGCGCGGCCCATGCCCCGGCGAACGCCGCTTGTGCCGCTTCCACTGCTCGCGCTACGTCTTCCTTCGCGCCCGAAGCAAACACGCCCCACTTTTCGCCTGTAGTCGGATTGTAGGAGTCGAATGTTCCGCCGCTGATGGAAGCGATTTCCTGCCCGTTGATACGATGGCCGAAGGAGTACAGGCCGGTTTTCGTTTCTGGAATTACGTCCACGATGTCACCTCCCGGAAAACCCGATTCCGTTTTGCCAAACGCTTAACTTACTGCGGGAAGAGCGCCCTGGGGTTGTGCGCCACCCTTTTGTCATTCCGAGCGAAGCGAGAAATCTCTCTTTCTTTTCATTGGTTGAAACTCCAGGAGGGATTCCTCGCTTCGCTCGGAATGACAAAATGAACTGCTTTTTCCACAAACCGTTCATCTGGACGCTTCCACAGCCCGTTCATCTGGACGCTTCCAATTTGACCGCGATCCCGCGGAAATGCGAGTATACGCTTCCCGCTTCGCGAATAAACGAGGACGTTGTTGGATCGGAATGGGCTTGCGGCGCTGTGCGCGCGGAATGAGGTCGCACCAAGGATGACCTGGCAATGAGCTATGTGATCGGCATCGACATTGGAGGAACGTTTACGGATGCCGTCGCAACCGACGGGCGCGGCCTCTTGATCGGCGCAAAAACTCCGTCCACGCCGCCCGATTTCGCGCAGGGAATCTACAAAATTCTCGAGGAGCTCGCCGCGAGCCTTCATCTCACGCGAGTGGAGCTGCTTCGCGATACCGCTTACATTTCTCATGGGACGACGGCCGCGCTGAATGCACTGATTACCGGCGATGTGGCCAAGGTGGGATTTCTCACCACGCGGGGGCACGGCGATTCCCTGGTGATTATGAATCTCGCCGGACGTTACGCCGGGCTTGGGCCGGAACAAATTCAGGCCATTGCGTACACCAACAAACCTGCGCCGCTCGTGCCGAGAGCGCTGATTCGCGAGATCAACGAACGCATCGATTACAAAGGCGCGGAGATCTTCCCGCTCGATGAAGCACAGGCGAAAATCGCCATCCGCGAATTGCTGGACGCGGGGGTGGAAGCGATGGCTGTTTCGCTGCTGTGGTCGTTTCGCAATCCCGCGCACGAGCTGCGTCTTCGCGAAATGATCCATTTGGAAAATCCGTCGCTGTACGTGGGCCTGTCCAGCGAGATTAGCCCGCGCATACGAGAATATCCGCGTAGCGCCACCACCGTGATGAGCACGATGGTCGGCCCGCGCTTGCAGGCCTATCTTGATCCACTCGAGGCGCGGCTGCGGGAGATGGGATTCGGCGGGTCGCTGCAAGTGATGCAAGGCTCGGGGCAAACGGTGCTGGCGCGCGACGCCGCAAAAAAAGCGATCACCACGGTTGGTTCGGTGCTGACGGGCGGCGCGATCGGAGCGGTCACGCTCGCGGCGCAACTCGGCCACACCAATGTTATTTCCACGGACATGGGCGGCACGACGTTTCTCGTGGGCCTGATCGTCGACGGAAAGCCGCGCCGCTCGACCACCACCATTCTGAATCAGCACACGATCAACGTGCCCATGGTGGAAATCGCGGCGATTGGTTCGGGCGGCGGCGCGATTGCCTGGATCGATGCGGGAGGGAATCTGCGCGTCGGACCGAAGAGCGCGGGAGCGCGTCCCGGGCCGGCTTGCTACGGGGATGGCGGAACGGAGCCGACGGTCACGGATTCCAATCTTGTGCTCGGCATTCTCAACCCGGATTATTTTCTGGGTGGACGGAAGCCGCTGCACACGGAGCTGGCCAAATCCGCGATCAAAAAGAACATCGCGGAAAAACTAGGCATGACCGTGGAAGAGGCCGCGCTGGCGATTCGCTCGATACAGGATTCGCAGACGTCGGACCTGATCCGAAAAGTGGTCGTTCATTCCGGCGAGGACCCACGCGATTTCGTTGTCTACGCGTTCGGCGGCGCAGGACCAGCGCACTGCGCGACGAACACGGCCGATCTGGGCGTGAAATCCGTGGTCGTGCCGCTCGGGCCGACGGCCGCGGCGTTTTCCGCGTTCGGCCTCGCCTCGGCGGATTTGGGGACCACGGCGGAGCTTTCCTCGCCCGCAAATTATCCAGTGCTGGCGAGCGTGATCAATCGCATCTTCGCGCGCCTTGAAAAAGAGGTGCGCGAAGCTCTCCATTCGCAAGGGATCGAATTCGCCGAAGTGAGCGTTCAGCGTGAAATCGACATTCGCTATTCGCTGCAACTCGCCGAAGTATCCACGCCCGTGAAAAATGGCGAGCTGACCGACGACGATGTGGCCGTGATCGCCGCGTCGTTCGAGGATCTTTACGAGCGGCGCTTCGGGAAGGGAACTGGATTCAAGGACGCGGGATTTCAATTCATCTCGTATCGCGTCTTTGCAACCGGACATCTTTCCTCGAAGCCGCGATTGCCGGGCGTGCCGGCTGCGGACGAAAAAAATCCTCTCGCGCCAAAAGTAACGCGCTGCGCATATCTCGACGCCGCGACGGGTTGGGTGGAAACGGCGGTGTACGATTATCAGGACCTGCGCGCGGGGCACCGCCTTTCGCCGCCGGCCATCATCGAAGCGCCGACAACAACGGTTGTATTGCCTGAGGGCCACGAAGGCGTCGTCGATGCGCTGGGAAATCTCGTGATCACGAAATTGGGAGAACGCTGATGCTGATTCCTGTCCGAGGTTCCGAGCGCTTTGCCAACCGTCCCATCTCGCGCGCCGAAGCGCTGCGCCGATTGCCGAACGGTTTTCCGTTGCACACCGTCGACCAGGCTGCCATCGCGGAAATCGATCCGCTCACCTATGAAGTGATCCGCCACCGCCTCTGGGCCATTACGGAAGAAATGGCGGACGCGGTGCGGCGCATGTCCGGCTCGATTGTGGTGATCGAATGCAACGATTTCAACACCTGCATCATGGACGAAATCGGCGACGTGGTGCAGATGGGTCTCTATTGCACGCAGTTGACCGCGGGCATCGACATGTCTGTGACTTGGACGCTCGAGCACCGCGCCGCGAATCCCGGAATCGTCGATGGCGACATGTTCCTCACCAACGATCCGTGGATCGGCGGCGGCGCGCACCAGAATGACGTCGCGGTTTTCGCTCCCATCTTCTGGGAAGGCGAGCTTTTCGCCTGGACGAATGCGGTCTCGCATCAACTGGATCTCGGCGGAGTGGCTGCCGGAAGCTGGACGCCGAAATCGAAGAGCGTCTTCTGGGAATCGTTGCCCATCCCGCCGATGAAGATTTTCGAGAAGGGCGAGTTGCGCACCGATGCCGAAGACGCCTACTTGCGCCGCTCGCGCGTCCCGCGTCTCTTGGCGCTCGATCTGCGTGCGCAGATCGGCGCAAACCGCGTGGCCGTCGAGCGATTTAAGGAGATGATCGCGAAGTATGGCCCGCGGAAAGTGAAGGCCGTGATGCGGCGCGTTTTGGACGATGCGGAAGGACGCATCCGCGCCCGCTTGCGGGAATTGCCTGATGGAAAATGGTCGGCGGTTGCCTATCAAGATCAAGCGCGCGAAGGCGATCGCGGCGCATACAAAATTGTCTGCACGATGACCAAGGAAGAAGACCGGCTCATTTTCGATTTTCGCGGCACCGATCCCGAGGTGGAAGGTTTGATCAATTGCACCTATGCCGGGCTGCGGAGCGGAATTCTGGTGATGCTGCTCACCGAACTCTGCGCGGATATTCCCTGGGCGCCGGGCGGAATCCTGCGCTGCGTGGAAATTATTAGCGAAGAGGGAACGCTGAACAATTGCCGGTTTCCCGCGGGTTTATCCAGGGCGTCGATCGCCTCCTCCTGGACCACGCAAACTGCTGTGGGGGAATGCATCGCAGCGATGCTGGAAACGCACGAGACCCGGCGCAAGGACCTCATCGCGGTGTCTTGCGGCACGTTCGACCTCGTCCTGATGTCCGGCATTGATCAGCATTCCAATCCTTACGTCACGCTGCTGGGCGACTGCATGGCCGGCGGCCTCGGCGCCCGAGCTGAACAGGACGGCGTTGACACCGGCGGCATGCAAAATATCGTGCAAGCCCGCACCCCGGATGCCGAGATGAGTGAATTCGCCTACCCCATCCTCTACCTGTGGCGGCGGGAAGAGCCCGATTCGGGCGGCCCGGGCAGATTCCGCGGCGGCGTCGGCGGATCCGCTTGCTTCCTGTTGCATGATGCCCCGGCGCGCCAGATGGACCTGACCGTTTCGAGCACCGGAAAAGCGTTCCCGCAGCCCACGGGAATGAGCGGAGGTTTTCCCGGAAATACCGCCTACGACATAATGTTTAGAAATAGCACGATGCGCGAGCAATTAGCGCGCACGGGGATTCCGAGCACACTTTCCGAGATCGACGGCGAACAGGAATTCATTCAAGTGGCGGCGGATTCCCACATGGGCTGGAACGACGTCTTCTACACGCACTGGCAGGCCGGCGGAGGATACGGCGATCCGCTGAGGCGCGAGCCGGCCGCGGTGGCCAATGATGTCGCGCAAGGAAAAGTCACGGCCGCAGCCGCAAAAGATATGTACGGAGTGGTTTTGGACAAGAATGGAAATGCGGATGGGGAAGCGACGGGCGAATGCCGCAGGAAAATTCTCGCAGCGCGAACCGCTTCCGGGGTTGCGTCGCAACCTGTCGCGGCCAGTGTTCCAGCGCAGGGCGGCAGAATTCTAGACGACAATCTGGTGGTGGACGCTGCCGGGGACACGCGATGCAAGCATTGCGGAACAGTTGTGGGCGCAGCGGGAGAAAAATTTCTGTCCAGGTCGCGCTGCCAGGAGGGAACGTCATCCCTCGCCGGTCCTCAGATTCACGGGAACCCTGCTAACTTTGTGGACGAGGCGATCGTGTTCCGGCACTATTGCTGCCCAACCTGCTCCACATCGTTGTTGACCGAGGTTGTTCCCATTTCCGATCGTGGTTTCCGCGGCAAGGCTCTGAAGCCTTTGTAGCGCCCGCCTTCAGGCGGCCACGGTTTGGTTATCGCGAGCGCGTGCCCGCCTGAAGGCGGGCGCTACACTGATCTCAGGCGTCCGCAATCTGGTCGTTTCCAAGGAGGTTCGCATCATCGTCGCGCACAATATGGCAGGGAAGAGCGCTTCCTCGGGCAAGATTCGCGCGGCGGTGCAGGTTGGTCCAAAACGGATCGAACTCCGCGAATTCGATCGGCCGAAAATCGGTCCGGACGAAGGAATCCTGCGCGTCGAAGCGTGCGGCATCTGCGGCACGGATATCGAACAGTATAGCGGCCATCTGAAACTGGCGAATTACCCTTTCATTCCGGGGCATGAGCCGCTCGGAATCATCGATGAAATCGGGGAGCGCGCCGCCCTGCGCTGGGGTGTGAACGTCGGCGACCGAGTCGCTGTCGAACCGCTTCTCGCTTGCGGGGCCTGCGAACATTGCTTGTCCGGGTCTCGGACAACGTGTTCCCAGAATATGTCGTACGGGTTCACGAGCACGCAGCTTGCGCCCAGCGTGTGGGGCGCGTACGCCGATTTTATGTACCTGCATCCCGGCACGGTCCTACATAAAATTTCCGCCGAGCTTCCGCCCGAGATTGCGGTGATGTTCAACCCGCTGGGCGCCGGAGTGCGTTGGGCCGTCAACGCGCCATCGCTGCGGCTTGGAGACACGATCGTGATCCTGGGAGCGGGCCAGCGCGGGCTTGCTTCGGTAATTGCCGCGCGCGCGGCCGGCGCCGGAACGATCATCGTCACGGACCTGGCCAAAGCTTCTCACAAGCTCGAGCTTGCGCTGGAGTTTGGCGCCAATCACGCCATAGTGGCGGATCGCGAAAAAGTGGTAGAGCGCGTGACTCGTCTGACTGGAGGCCGCCTTGCCGACGTTGTGGTTGACGTGACCGGCGCTATCCAGCCTGTGATCGATTCGATCGACTTAGTACGCGCAGGTGGCACGGTTATCATCGCGGGCGTAAAAGGAGCCGATACGATGACGAGCCTGGCAACGGATAAGCTTGTCTTCCGGTCAATCACGCTGCGCGGCGTTTTCACCGTCGATAGCGTTTCGTATCGGCAAGCGATTCAACTCATCGAGTCTGGCGCCGCACCGCTCTCGAAAATGCGCTCTGCCAAATTTGGGCTGGCCAGTGCGGAGGCCGCGATCCATCGTCTGGCCGGATGGGACGGGAAGCCGCCGGCGATCCATGTTTTGATCCAGCCGAATCTGGATTGACACTGAATTTTTAGCACGATTTGGTTAGTCCCGTTAGGGACGAAAGATCGTAGCCCACCACGGGAGTGGTGGGTCCGTGCGAGGGCCGACGGCCAAGCCCCATAGGGGCGACACAGGGCGCCCAAGCGTGCCGCCCCTACGGGGCTTGGAAGAATCGCGCCGCGCACACCCACCGTTAGAAACGGTGGGCTACCTTGTGTCGTTCCGCCGGGACTTCGACCGACACGAGAGTGCGACGGCGCACGGGGACTGTTGGTGAACTTAATCTTCGCGAGGGTCCTAGCCAATCATAAATCTTACTTACGCTGTTGGATTTTTTTCGCTTTAAGGGTGAGAGGCACCGCCATCGACTGTGATCGCTTGGCCGGTGAGGAAGCCCGCGCCGTTTGACGCGAGGAAGAGTAAGGTGCCGACCAGGTCTTCGGGCACTTCGGCCCGCGGGATGCATTGCGCTGCGATGATCCACTCTTTTTGCGCGGGTGTCACCGTTTCGCGGGGGATCTCGGTGTAGGTGGCGCCGGGAAGGACCGCGTTGGCGGTGATGCCGAATTTTCCGAGTTCGCGCGCAAGAGAACGAGTCATGCCGATGAGCGCAGATTTCGATGTGGTGTAGTGCAGGTAATTCGGACGGCCCAGGTTGATGGAAGCCGAGGAGATGTTGATGATGCGTCCCCATCCGGCTTTGCGCATGTGCGCGGTCACGGCGCGGCAGCAGAGAAATACGCCAGTGATGTTGACGCGCAGAACTTGCTCCCATTCCTCGAGCGGAATTTCCTCGAAGGGACGCATTTTAATGGTGGAGATGATGCCAGCGTTGTTGACGAGAACGTCGATGCGGCCGTATTCGGCGAACACGCGGTCGGCCATGTGTTGCACGGACGCGGCGCTGGCTACATCGGTTGCCACCACAAGCGCTTTGCCACCGGCCGAGTGAATTTCCTCGGCGACGGCATGCGCGTTGGCCTCGTTCAATTCCGCAATAACGGGAATCGCTCCAGCGGCGGCAAAAGCTTTCGCGAAGGCTCTGCCTAATCCTTGCCCCGCGCCGGTGACGATCACCACGCGTCCGGCAAGGTCGCGCAGGGTTTCTTCTCGCTTTGCTTCGTTCACGGGATCATTCTACTCGACATAAGGAATCAACACGGCGGCGGTGGCGACCGAGAGCCACCAGATCATCTCGACGACGCCGGCGATTTTAGCGATCTTGGGAAGTTCGGGCGTCCGGCACCAGTCGTAGACCTTGCGTTGGATCAGAATGTGTAGGATCAGCCCGACAGGGATGAGAAAAGCAAACTTGGTCAGAAAGGCTGGGTTGATGACGTAGGTCGAGGCGGAGGCGGCAAAAAGCAAAAAGCCTCCGGTGATGGCGATGAGGAATCCGATCCAATTCCAGACGATTAGGTCGGAACAAAGCTCGGCGGGAGTTTCCTGGCGCTTCCAAAAACCCGCGAGATTGAAATCCAACGCCAGGTTGGACCCGATGAACAGAGACAAGCCCGAGAAATGGAGGGCTTGGACGTAGGGGTAGGCCCATTTGGAAGTGACAATATCCAAAGCAAACTGCCTGTTCTCGAGCCAATGGCCAAAATCCAATAGTGGTGCGCTCATGATCTCGCCTTCGAGTTCCTGAATTTGTCTCCCGCCAATTCACTCGCGGCACAGCAGGCTGCTCAAAAAGGGGCCCTTCCTTTTTGTCATCCCGAGCGGAGCGAGGAATCTCTCTTTTTTTTTCAGGGCGGCAAATCGCGGAGAGATTCCTCGCTCCGCTCGGAATCACAAAATAAACGAACCATTTCGCAGAGGTCGCAGCCTAGCCGATTCCTGAGATGGCCGGAACCAAGTTTCCGTAGATGATGGACTCGAACATCAAGACCATGCAGACGAATGCCACGACCTTGGCCGTCACGGGAATGGCTCCCGCGCTCTCCCACTTGGGAGCGCCGATGCGGATGAACACGGCTGCAACGAGCGCGAGTAGCATCACGATCATTTTCTTATGAAATGTCGGGTCGTTATAATAGTCGGCGGCCTGCGAAGTGAACATCAGGAAACCCGACACCACGATCATGGCCAGCCCAAACCAGGCGTAGGGAAACAGTTGCGCCGCGAATTCGCCCACTCTGCGCCCGCGAGCCGCAATGCCCAGAACGCGCAAATCCACGAGCACGACGCTTCCCACCATAATAAAAATACCGACGTAGTGAATGATCTCGAGAGCGACGGCCAGCGGCGGCCAGCTCAAAAAGAACATCAGAAACTTGCTGTGTTGCAGCCATTCGCAAACGCTGTACATGCCGGACCGCCTCCGCTAGGGAGCCGACTGGCGCCCTTGGATATGATTCCAAAGTGCGGGCACTCTCATTCTAGCGCGGATTGTCTTGGTGATGACGCCACGAGGATATATCGGGTGCGCGGGAGAGAACGTTAAATCGGAGTAAAAATCGCTTAACACGGATTTGACAGGAACTTCCTGTTCGATTTCCAAAGCCGGGGCGTGGGTCTAAACGTACCCGATGGCCCGGCCCGCGAGCCCGACGCCGGTCCACAGCACGAAGGAAACGAGCGCCGCGGTCCAGTTCCCCAAAGGGGTTAGTTTATCCTCTTCCGATAGCGTTACTTTTCTGTAATAGGTGAACGTGAAAAGAATCGCCAGGGCCAGCGAAATCATTTTGGCGCGAAAGGCCCAGTTGCCGTATAGCTTCTCGGCCTCGGAAGCGAACAGCAAAAATCCCGATATCAGCATGATGATCAAGCTGCCCTTCATCCACGGCTGCAGTTCCCGTGCCAAATCGGAAACGGCCTCATCTCGAAATCGGATGCCGAGCAGGCGCATATTGATAATCAAGACCGTTCCCCCCAGCACGCCAAGACCCACGAGATGGATGATCTCGATGGAGGGAAACAGCCACACGGAATCGCGCACTCCGTGTCCGAAAAAGGAGTTGCTGCACCAGGTACAAAATTCCTTCAGAAGCATGGCAAGTCCGGTCATTTTTGGTGAACCTCAAGGGGGCGGCAGGACGTAGGCAATGGCCCTTCCCGCGCCGATAATTGCAATCCACAACACCAAGGAAAGTACGGCGGCCACCTTGGCGGCCGTCGGCGTTTTCGCTGCCAAGTCCCAATCCGCGATACGGCGGCCCACCGTCCGGTTGAAAACCAGGACGTTGATACACGCCAGAACCAGCAAGATCATTTTGATTTTGAAAAAGCTCGTGGCGTAGAACGACACCGGGTCCCCGCAAAACAGAAACACTCCGGTTATGATCATGATCGCGAAGCCGGCGAAAAGCCAAGGATTAAATTGCGCCAGGACTTCGGAGGCGCGCTTGCGCTGCATGGTCACTCCAAGCAGGCGCAAATCCAGGAAAACGGAGAAGCCCAGAAACAACGTCAGGGTCAGGACGTGGAGGCTTTCGACCAGGGGTTCGGCCCAAATCGTTTCACGCAATCCCATGCTGAAACTTGTGCCGGCTAACCATTGCAGGAAATGGGCAAGAGACATTAGTTTTGGAAATCCTCCCGCTCACACACGATCGATTCGACCGGTGAATTGCCTGTCAGGCGCGCCCGCACCACGAAAAAAGCGGCCTTGGATTTCCCCAGTCCGCTTCCCCCAGTTCGCTGTATGCGGAATGCCGTGCCTGCCAATGCCACGTTTTTCGGGGCGCCACCCACGGATTCATGTAAAAGACTACATGATCCCCTGACTTCCTTAAAGTTAAATCGTTGTAAACAATTGTGAAGAATTGGACGATAGCCCATTCCGCGAGGCTCGATTTATGATAGCCTATCCGTACCACACAACACTTTTCTGAAACATGGAGATGTATCAGGTGAATCGGTTTACGACTGCTGGTGCGTTCACGCTGCTGATTCTGCTTGGAGGATTTTTCAGCCCTGGAGCGATGGCCCAGCAAGATCCTTCCGGAGAGTGGGCGCCCAGATTTCACGAGGACGAGCCGGAGCGCATTCCCGGCCCCGAAATCGGCGATTATCTCGGTCTGCCCATCAACACCGCGGCGCGCCTTCGGGGAGACAGTTGGGACGCAACGCTGATCGAGTTGCCCGAAAACCAGTGCCGGCCGCATTCCTCGGATTACGAATGGCGCGGCCCGGCACAGCTTCGCATCTGGAAGGAAGTGGACCGGCCCACGCAGCAAGTAATTGCCTATCACACGCATCTGGGTGTGTGGGCCGTCGAGCAGACGATTTGGATGGATGGGCGGGCGCATCCGGGTCCGAATGCCAAGCACACCTGGGAAGGTTTTTCCACGGGGAAGTGGGACGGCGACACGCTGGTGGTCACCACGGACCACCTGAAGGAAAATTGGATTCGCCGCAACGGTATTCCCCGAAGCGAGAACGGCATCATTAGCACGCACATCATGAAACACGGGAATTACCTTACGGTGGCCGTCATTGTTTATGACCCGGCCTATCTCAGCGAGCCTTTCATTCGAACCACCGACTTTGTATCCGCTCCGCAGCAGCAGATTCCGCCATATCCCTGCGAAGCCGTGGACGAGGTCGACCGACCGGAAGGCGTCGTCCCCAATCATCTGCCGGGGACCAACACGTTTCTCACGGAGTTTCCGGCGCGATATGGTATACCACCGGAAGCGGCACGGGGCGGCGCGGAAACGATGTACCCGGAATACATCGCGAAAATGAAATCCATGAAGCTGCTGCCGCGGCCGGCTGGAAAGCATTCGGACCGATGAGCGCAAAAATACATAAGATTGCTGGACCATTGCGCACGATCGTGACGCTTGGCGCATTCCTTGGTGTTTTGCTCGCACCGATACGTTTCGTGGATGCCGCGCCTGCTCCCGCCCAGGAAAAAGATACGGGCGGAGCTGGTGGAGTGGAGCTGTTGCCCGTGCAAGGCAACGTGTACATACTCGCCGGGGACGGCGGCAACATTACGCTGCAGGTGGGGAATGACGGTGTTTTGATCGTCGATACGGGACTCGCCCCGATGACCGACAAGGTCGTTGCGGCGATTCGCAGCCTCACGGACAAACCCATTCGGTATATCATCGACACCAGTGACGATGCCGATCACGTCGGCGGCAACGAAAACCTCGCCAAGATCGGCAAAACAATCGCGGGCGGCAACGTGGTGGGCAATATCGGAGAGAGCGCGGGAAACCAGGCCACGGTGATCGCGTTTCAAGCCGTGTTGGACCGAATGAGCGCCCCGACCGGACAAGTGTCTCCTTACCCTGAAGGTGCATGGCCTACCGACACGTTCACAACGCCCAAGAAAAATCTCTGGTTCAACGATGAAGGGATTCGCATTTTCCACGAGCCCTCGGCGCACTCCGATAGCGACAGCATGGTCATGTTTCGCCACTCCGATGTGGTGAGCACGGGCGACGTTTTCCGGTCGGACAGCTATCCGGTCATCGATCTGAAAAAAGGCGGGAGTATTCAGGGCACGCTCGACGGCCTGAATCGCCTGGTGTATGACATTACACTCTCCGCAGTGGTGCAAGGCGGGCCCACCAACGAAGGCGGCACAATGGTGATTCCCGGGCACGGGAGAATTTGCGACCAGGCGGACGTTGTTTTCTACCAGGAAATGGTGACCATTATTCGCGACCGTATCCAGGCCATGGTCAAGAAGGAAATGACGCTGGAGCAGGTTCAGGCAGCCAAGCCAACCTTGGATTACGATCCGCTGTACGGCAAGACTACGGGGCCGTGGACAACGGAGATGTTCGTCGAGGCCGTATATAAAAGCCTTGCCGGGAAAAAAGACGAGACGCGTGGGAAGCCGTGACGTGACGCCTACGCCCAGGATAAGTGCCATGAAATATAAATCGCTGTTCACATTTTTCCTTGCTTGCGCGGCGTTCGCGGTGCTTTCTGGCGGGAGGGTCTACGCGCACCACTCCTTCGCGGCCACTTATTTCGTCGATCAGACGATCAAGGTGGAAGGGACCATCTCGCAATTCATGTATCGCAATCCGCACTCGTTCCTCAAGGTGGACGGGCCGGACGAAAAAGGTGTGATGCAATCGTGGTCGATCGAATGGGGCGGCGGCGCACAGCTGGCGCAGTCGCACATCACGCGTGACACGCTCAAGCCCGGCGATCACGTGATCCTCACCGGCAATCCGGGGCGCGACCCGGCCGAACACCGAATCCGCTTGCACAGCATTGCGCGGCCGTCGGATGGATGGAAGTGGGAGGGCGTCATCCAGTGAGCCGGAAACGCCACGGAAAACTTGCGCCGGTGCGATGGGCGCTCCTCGCGGCACTGATTTTCGCGCCCACGCTGCGAATGCATGCCCAGGCGGATCTCGGCAATCAGGCCGCCGCCGCGGGATCGCCACGCGCGGTTGCCCCGCTGGACTTGACCGGCTATTGGGTCTCGGTGGTCACCGAGGACTGGCGATTTCGAATGATCGTTCCAGACAAGGGCGACTTCGCTAGCGTCCCTCTCAATCCCGAAGGAAAGAAGGTCGCCGGGATGTGGGATCCAGCTAAAGACCAGGCAGACGGCAACCAGTGCAGGTCCTATGGCGCGGCAGGCCTTATGCGCGTGCCTGGACGGCTCCACATTACCTGGGAGAACGACAACACCCTGCGGGTTGACACCGACTCGGGAACGCAAACTCGTCTGTTCCATTTTGGCGGCTCGTCTTCGGGAAAAGAGGCTCCGAATTGGCAGGGATTTTCGGTCGCCAGTTGGGAAGCCACTGGGCCCAGCACCGTTGGGTTGGGGCCAGGGCAAAAAACGGGAGAGAATCGCCAGGGTTATTTGAAGATTCTTACGAGCAACTTGCGGGCGGGCTATTTGCGAAAAAACGGCGTGCCCTATAGCGCGAATGCTGCGCTGGAAGAATATTTTGACAGCTTCAAGGAAAGAAACGGAGACACGTGGCTGGTGGTCACCACGATTGTCACCGATCCGCTCTACTTGGTTCAGCCCTTCATCACCAGTTCGCACTTCAAGAAACTACCCGATGCCTCAGGGTGGGACCCCACGCCTTGCCGCGTTAACGAGCCTCGGTAAGATTTACGGCCGCGGTTTTTTTTATCTCACAGACAATCCCGCAGGGACGAAACAACGTAGCCCACCGTATTAACGGTGGATATGCAGGAAAACAGATGGCAAAGCCCCGAAGGGGCGGCACAGGCTGCGTTCACGCGACACCTGTGTGCCGCCCCTCCGGGGCTTTGAATGATTGACGCTGAGGCTCCGCCGTTAAAACGGTGGGCTACGTTTTGCCGTCCCTCCGGGACTTCGAACGACACAACGTCAAGACGCTATTCGCAATGAGCGATCGAGAATTTCCGACGGGCACACTGCTAGGTGGTGGTTAGCAAAGCATCCACCATGCGCCGCTCGGTTCCGTACGGATCGTTCACCACTTTGCATTCGTCGTTGAAGAACATGGTGGCGCGCTCTTCGCCCTTGAAGGCGGGCCAGTGCGGGATTCCCGGGTGGTTGGGATTGCCGGTGCGCGCGAACGAGGCCCACGCGGCGCTCATCCGATCGGCCAGCGCGTAGCGGTCCTGGCCGGAGCCGGTTACCGATTTTCCAACGTCCACATTCTCGAAAATAAAGGGAATTTCGAGCGTGTGGAACGACCTCAATTTGCCGTCGCGGACGGGCGAGTGCCACGTGAAGTAGGACATGTAGACGGGAGCGCTTCCATCCGCGGCTTTGCGCACCGCTTCGGTGACAGGGCCTTGCCGGAAAGTAGCGTCGGAAGCGAAAGTCAAATACAAATCGGTATTGGGGGCTTTGGGACGGCCTGCGCGATATGCGGCGATCACCTGGTCCGCCTGCGCGGCACTGGCCTTGGGCAAGGTCTGCATCACTTTTTGATGCAGGGTTGCGTCATCCATCGGATCGAGCTGCTGGCCCGCGAAAAATGCGACTTCGGTTTCCACGGTGGAGACGATTAAAGGAACGTTCGCAGAGAGCGCGGACGCCTTGGGATAGAACGGGTCGGCGGGAAGACTACGGCCATCGGTGGTGGGCGAAAGACGCAGATTCAAATTGCCGGCCGGGCCGCCCGAGCCCATGGCCGCGACGAGTTGCTCGGCAGGAAGTTTTTGAGCCTGATCGAGCTGATTGGGTTTCAAGCCGAGCTTCGCAAGGAATTGCTCGGCGGATTGCGAAGCTTCGCCGCGAGGCACGCCTTTCACGGTCGCTCCGCTTTCGATGATCGCGCGATGGAACAAGCCCTTGGCCGATGGCATCGCGAGAAGCGTGCTCACCTTCCCGCCGCCGCCGGATTGGCCGAAGATAGTTACGTTGCCGGGATCTCCTCCGAACGCGCTGATATTGTCGCGTACCCATTGGAGCGCGGAAACCACGTCCAGAATTCCGACGTTGCTCGCTTGCGCGTATTTCTCTCCGCCGATTTCGGCGAAGTAAAGGAAGCCAAACACGTTCAAACGATGATTGACGCCGACCAGGACGACGTCTTGTTTAGCCGCGAGGTTTGCGCCGTCATAAATCGTGAACCCGGCCGACCCGGTCGAATACCCTCCGCCGTGCAGCCAGACCATCACCGGACGTTTCTTCGACGCGTCGGCGCTGGGCGTCCATACGTTTAGGACGAGGCAGTCTTCGCCCGCCGGTTCGGCTCTGTCGAGGGAGGCGAACTCAGGGATCAATCCTGGCGAAGCCTGAGGGCACCGCAAGCCCAGCTCAAAGGCGTCGCGGACACCGGTCCAAGGCCGCGGTTTTCCGGCCGGCAAGAATCGCGCGCTGTCCGCGGTCGAAGCGCCGTAAGGAATTCCTCGAAACGCCTGCACGCCGTCATGGCTAAGCCCGCGCACTTTTCCCGAACCCGTTTCCACTGTGGCTCCGGGTGTTCCCTCCGCAAGCAGAGCCAGCGGATTTGCCAGCCTGCTGGCCGCCAGCGCGCCCACCGCAACTGCTCCACGCCCGATAAACGATCGACGATTCATAATGTGTGCTCCTTTGCCATTTTCGAATGGGTCCCGGTCCTACGAGTCTCTGAGGTGCTAACCGATCTCAGCGTCTCCTGCCGAGTGCGTGCCATCCACCCTTTCCATCAGAAAGCGTGGCATCCAATCGGAAGGCCTGCACAGGAGATTGTAGATGAATTTGTATACGCGAATCGCCTGAAATTCTATAGTTTTTAACGAAAGTTTACAAATCTAAGTTATTGCCCTGCCGGTGAAGTGGGGCGGCCGGAAGCCAGGATCGATGTTCTCTTTCTTTCCAGCCGCGCCCCACTTCTTAGTTGCAATTTGGACCGCACTCGTGCGACAGTATGGCTAAAATCAGAGTTGATATTTAAGAAATCGTTTAACTTGAGCGAACGCAATCGGCGCTCGTTCGGGTAGACGAGGGGCTTGCGAGCGCGCGTGGCGAGACGGCGCTGCGCCAGGTTGAAAGAAAGTCCGCGGCGCGAAAAGGGAATCGCACGACGCGGTGAGGATTGAGGATTGCGTTCCGGCGTTTCAGGCACGTGAACAAGTCTGGGTTTTATTGGAGCCAAATCATGAAACCTAAATTTTGGGCAGTTGCGGCGGCAACCGTTGGCGCGTTCGTGTTGGCCGTGACGATGTTCCTCGGAAGCGCCCGGGGTCAGGACGATAAATTCCCCCACGCATCGAAAATGACGGCCGCGGAATTCGATCAGCTTTTCAAGAAAATCAACAATTGGGGCCGCTGGGGCAAGGACGACACGCTCGGGACGATGAACCTCATCACGGACGCGAAGCGCAAGCAGGCCGCCGCGCTCGTGAAAGAGGGAATCACCGTTTCGGTGGCGCACGACCTGAGCACCGAGGAGATGCCCGACAATCCCTATCCCATCAAGCAGGACGTGGCCCCAAATTTCCGAGTGGATACGTATTTTTTCCGTTATCACGGCACCTTCATCACGCACGAGGATGCGCTCTGCCATTATACCTACAACGACCGTGTCTATAACGACAGGCCCCTGAACACCAAGGAATGCTTTCCCTCGATCGAACAGTTGAAGGATGGCATTGTCACGCGCGGCATTCTGATCGACATCCCGCGGCTCAAGGGTGTGCCTTACCTGGAGCCTGACGTCGCGGTCTATACGAAGGATATCGAGGCGTGGGAAAAGATGGCGCACGTGAAAATTGAGTCCGGGGACGCGATCATCCTGCGCACGGGCCGCTGGGCGCGGCGAGCAAAGCTCGGCGCTTGGAAAGCGATTGACTCCGCTTCCGGCTTCGATGTGACGGTGGCGCCGTGGGTCCGTGAGCACGACGTGGCCCTGGCCTCGGGCGACACGACCGTGGAAATTCACAACGTTCCCCCGGTCGTCGAAGGGCAATTGACGCCGCTTCACACTCTATTTATCAACGGCCTGGGCATGCCGATTATCGACGATATGGATCCCGAAGCGCTCGCCGAAATGTGCGCGAAGCTGAATCGCTGGGAATTCATGCTGGTGGTTGCGCCGCTGCGTGTTCCGACCGGAACGGGCAGCCCGGTGAACCCGATTGCGATTTTCTGAAGCCGAACGCGATCCGAGAATGATGTAGTCGTTTTTCCAGCGGGCTGCGTGCAGCGCTCGCACCCATGGAGTTGGAAAGGAACGGATGACCAGGCGACTCAGATTTCACAAGCCATGGAAGTGGATGCTGGTGTTTGCGTGCGCCGCGCTGGCGGCTGCGACGAGCGCCCAGGCCGGCCCGCCTCAAACCAGCGCCGGTGATCTCGAAGTGATTGAGGTCCGCCCGAACCTCTATATGATCGCGGGAGCGGGCGCTAATATCGCGGTCCAGGTTGGCCCGATTGGCGTCATCCTAGTCAACGCCGGCAGGGAAGATATGGCGGACAAGGTCTTGGCGGCCGTGAAAAAGATCACCGACCAGCCCATTCGGTACATTCTTGACACCAGCGGGGACGCAGACGTAGTCGGCGGAAACGGCAAACTCTCCAAAGCCGGCCGGACGATCCTGGCCGGGGCCGTCGGGCAATCGGGAGTTACGGAAGACGTAATTAACAATGGTGGGTCAGCCAGCACGCTGGCCCAAGAGAATGTCCTGCTCCGAATGAGCGCTCCCACCGGCAAGGCAGCTCCCTTTCCCGAGGACGAGTGGCCGTCGAAAACCTACGCGTTCGAGAAGGGCTATGCGATGTCCATCAACGGGGAGGGGATTCAAATGATCCCCGTACCGCACGCCCACACCGATGGCGACAGCATCGTACTTTTCCGGCACACCGACGTGATCGTGGCGGGCGATGTCTACGACACCACCCGTTTCCCCGTAATCGACATCGAGAAAGGCGGGGGTATTCAGGGAGAGATCGCGGCCTTGAATAAATTGCTGGAACTCACGATCCCCCCGGTTCCGTTCCCGTGGGATGAAGGCCGCACGCTCTTGATCCCAGGGCATGGGCGGATTGGCGATGACTCTGACCTGGTCGAGTACCGCGACATGATCACGATCATCCGCGACAACGTGCAGGATTACATAAACAGCGGCATGACGCTGGACCAAATCAAGAAAGCCGATCCTGCCAAAGCCTATCGCCCCAGGTATGGGGCTGACACGGGGCCCTGGACCACGGATATGTTCATTGAAGCGATTTACAAGGGCCTTACCGAGAGGAAAGGGAAATGACGGATCGAATCTACCGAATGCGCGGTTTCTGGTTCGTAGCCGCGCTCGCGCTATCTCTATTCTTACCGGGACAGGGGAAGGCGCAGCAGGCGGGAGCAAAAGCGCCGGCAAAAACGCCGGTACCGGCAAAGGCGACAGCGCCCGTCGACTTCACCGGATACTGGGTCACAGTCATCACGCAAGACTGGCGCTGGCGCATGGTCACCCCCGCCAAGGGAGATTACGCCGGGGTTCCGATTACCGCGGAAGCCAAGCGCGTGGCCGATACTTGGGATCCTGCGAAGGATCAAGCCAGCGGCCAGGCGTGCAAGTCTTATGGCGCTCCTGAGCTGATGCACAGTCCCACGCGCCTGCACATCACCTGGCAGGATGACAACACCTTGAAGGTAGAAACGGATTACGGAATGCAGACTCGCTTGCTTCACTTCGGCGGGTGGAAGGGTTCGGGCGCCTCATCGTTGCAGGGCGATTCGGTGGCCACCTGGGAGATTGCCAAATCCCCAGGCCTCGATTTCGGACGGCCTCCGGAAGACGGAGAGGAGAAAGCCCAGCCTCAGAGATACGGCGACATCAAAGTGATTACCGATCACCTGGCCGCTGGCTATCTCCGCAAGAACGGCGTCCCTTACAGCGCGAACGCTGTGATGACTGAATATTGGGATCTCTTCAAGGAGCCCAACGGGGATCAGCGCATCATGCTCGCGATGCGAGTTGCCGATCCGGTGTACTTGACCACGCCCTGGGTCACCGTCCTGCAGTTCAAGAAGGAGCCGGACAACTCCAAGTGGGACCCTTCGCCCTGCAATCCGAAATGGTGAGCACCGGGGGACTGCGATTGTGAGAGAAGGATTCGGGAGTCGAGTTCGGAGCGGCGGCACGTTGGTAAGCATTTTACGGAGCGTCAAATTATGAATAAGGTTAAATCGGTATCGATTTTGGGAGTCATTGTTCTGGCCTTGGCAGCCGTCCCATCCTCGTTCGGCCAGGTTGATATCACCGGCATCTGGGCGAATCGCGGCCACATGGATTGGCTCGATCACGGGCGCGGACCGGACCTGGTCGATTACTCCGGGATTCCACTCAATGACGCGGCTCGCGTGAAGTCGCTCAGCTACACGGCCGCGCTGCAAGCAGAGCAGGAACGTCAGTGCGAATACTACACGCCCGCGTACGTTGTGTTCGGCCCGTTCGGCCTCAACATCTGGACGGAAGTCGACCCGACCACGGGGAGAATCATCGATTATAAAATGGGCGCGTGGATCGACAAGGACATCACCACAATCTATATGGATGGCCGCCCGCACCCATCCAAGGACGCCTACCACCCCTATTCCGGCTTTACGACTGGCGTCTGGCAAGGCGACACGCTCACGGCAATTAGCACGCACGTGAAAGCGGCCTACAATCGCCGCAACGGCGTGCCCAGCAGCGACCAGGTGACCGTCGTTGAGCACATCGTACGGCACGGGGACATCCTGGCGATCATGGGGATCATCAACGATCCCGTCTACCTCACCGAGCCTTTCGTCATGGCCTCCATCTGGGAGCAGGACCCACACGCCAACGTCCTGCGCACCTCGCAACCCTGCGAACCTATTATGGAAGACGAGCGCCTGGAAGACGGCACAGTGCCCCACTTTTTGCCGGGGAAAAACCCATATATCAACGAGGTAACGGACCGCTATCACGTGCCGCTCGAAGCTGTCATGGGAGGCGCCGATACGATGTATCCTGAATTCAGGAAGAAGATCAAGGACACATACATGCCGGCGGCGAAGTGCGACCGGTACTGCTGCGGTCCGGTGACCGATCCGGCCTTGAAATGCATCCGGGATGCGACGGGAAGGGAACGCTGAAGATTCGCAAGGAAATCCTGTTATGATTAGATGGGGAGGAAAGACCATGAAACGTGGTTTGCTGGTTTTGGCGGTTCTTGCAGTAGCGGTCCTCTCGGTACCCCGGGCCAACGCGCACCATTCCTTTGGGGCCACCTATCTGGAGGATAAGACCATCACCCTGGATGGTGCCCTCGTCCAGATGCTGTTTCGCAATCCGCATTCTTATGTGCAGATCGACGTCAAGGATGCCAGCGGCCAGCTGGTGCGATGGAACATCGAATGGGGCGGCGTCGTCCAACTCAGCCAAAAGGGCGTGACGCGCGATACCCTGAAGCCGGGCGATCAAGTCGTCGTGGTCGGCAACCCCTCCCGCACCGCGGAAGATCACCGGATGCGCTTGGTGAAAATTACGCGGCCGTCGGATGGCTGGACGTGGGGCCAATCGTACGACTAGACGGTCTGCGCGTAATTAGCGGCTCCGGCGTCCCGCCGGTGGTTTTGCGTCTCGGCGACGATACGAAAACCGCCGGCGATACGCTGGCGCCACGAGTGCCCGCTAAGGGATCTGAAATTATTAGCACGGACCTGTCCCCACCGATGATGTAAGAGTGGATCTTCCGGATTTCCGACCATGCGAATCCTCACGAAGGCGCTCATTGCAATGGCGGCGTTCACGCTGATGAATGCGCCGATGGCTTTTGGCCAGGACGCCGCTGCCACGCTAGGAGCAGCCACACGGGCGATGGGTGTGGGAAGCGTGACGTCCGTCGAATACGAAGGCACGGGATCGAGTTACAACTTCGGCCAAGCCATCAATGTCGCCTCGCCCTGGCGTCATATGATTCTCAAAAAGTATGTGGCCGACATCGACTATGCCACTCCGGCCATGCGCGAAGAGATGAATCGAACGCTGATGGACGGCTCCATGCCCTTTGCCGGATTCCAGCAGACGCAGGCGATTAGCGGCAAGGACGCCTGGAATGTGACGGTCACTGCTCCCGAGGGCGCGGCGGCTCCGGCAACCGTTCTCGAGCGGCAACTGCTCATCTGGCTCACGCCGATCGGTTTCCTGAAGGCCGCCGCTGCCGGCCACGCGACGGTGAGGACGCAAGGCGCGAACAAAATCGTCACATTCAAGACCGACGATGGCCACAAGATCGAAGGCACGATCGACGCGCAAAATCTGATCGTGAAGACCGAGACGTGGATCGACAATCCCGTCCTCGGTGACATGCCGATCGTGACCACGTTCGCAAATTACTCTGCCTTCAGCGGCATAAAATTTCCCACAAAAATTGTGCAGACCGAGGGAGGCTACCCGGTTCTGGAACTCGCGGTTAGCGCCGTCAAACCGAATGGGGCCGCCGCATTCGCCACGCCCGCGAGCGTGCGGGGCGCGACGGGGCCGGCCATCCAGGTGAAGACGCAGAAGATCGGCGACGGCGTCTGGTTTCTGGTTATCGGCGGGTACAATAGCGTTCTGGTGGAGTTCAAGGATTACCTCGTCATGGTCGAAGCGCCGATGGACGATGGACACTCGATCGCTCTCTTGGCGGAGGCCAAGAGGCTGGTTCCCGGCAAGCCCGTCAAATACGTGGTGAATTCCCACAATCACTTCGATCACCTAGGCGGCGTGCGCGGGTTCGCGGCCGAAGGCGTCACCATCATTGTGCCCGCGGCCAACGTGGCCTATTACCAAAAAGTAATGCTCCTGCCGCACACGATGAATCCGGACAAACTTTCCCTTTCGGGGAAGCGTGCCGTCTTCGAAGGCGTCCAAACCAAGCGCGTGCTGACCGACGGGGCGCAGACGCTCGAGTTGTACGACGTCCCACTGAAGACCCACAGCGACGGCATGATCATCGCCTACCTGCCCAAGGACAAAATTCTGGTCGAAGGCGACGCTTACAACCCCATGCCGCTGAACGCTCCTCCCGGGGCCAAGCCCGATGCCTATTTTTTGCCATTTACGCTGGATTTTTACGACACCGTCCGCAGGCTGAAGCTCGACGTGGGCCCAATCGCCCCGCTCCACGGACGCATGTCGACGTGGGACGAAATGACCAAGATGATCGGCAAGCCCGCTCAATAGTCCTCACCTCGGGCGGAGTGGTTTTCAGTATCGTTAGCGGTGGAACAACGCGGTGGGGGAATCTTGTGGCGCCGGCGTCTCGCCGGCGGTTTTTTTTTGCGCCGGATCAGCGCCCGCAAAACCGCCTGCGAGACGCCGGCGCCACCAAACCTACGAGGCCTTCCAACGTTACAAGGCGGCTACTGGATCACGCCTTCCCATTTAAATCCGTCCGTCCGGCTAATGCTCTTGAGGCGGATTCTGTGCTCCGCGGGGTTGCGTCCGGGATTGCCGGAAACGACCACTACATCGCCCGGCTTCAGTGTGTCTTTGGCCACGTTGGCCTGGGCGAGCTGCGCGCCGCCGGCCCATTCGATGGCCCAAAGCTGCATCTCCCCTTTGTCATCGGGGGCTTGCACCTTCAGGAACGAGTGCGGATTGCGGAACAGAAACTCCATCACGGTTCCCTTGACGGTAACAGTCTGATCCACAAAATAAGTTGCGGCAAATGAATGGTGAGCGTACGTCCGTCCGGCGAACAGGACCGTCGCAGCAACGAACGCCAGTAAAAGAAGTTTTGTTTTCATTATTTTCCTCCCATGAGGACCTGCGGGTCCCCCGTTATAAGCCGTGCCAGCTTCTCGCCTATCTCGCCTTGCAAGGCGTCGGGCGCCATCCGGTGGCATCCGCCTGCTTCTTGAAGTGCGTGCTGGTCGTGAAATGCCCGACCATGTATAGCGGATCGTCGACCACAGTCGTCACGATGAGATACGATTCGCCGGTCGGTTCGGTCACGCTGGAATAATATTCGGTCAAGACCGTGTCGCTGCTGTACGGAACGCCATTCTTGCGCAAGTACCCGGCGCGCATGTGCGTGGTCTCGACTTTCAAATAGCCCCCCTGGCGCGGAATCCCGCGGCCTCCTCCAAACAGTTGCCAGGCAGCTGAGGAATATCCCTGCCATTGCAGTGGTTCCTTCGGGGAAGGCTTTCCGTTGAAGTGCAAAAGGCGAGTTTGCTCCCCGGCGTCCGTATCGATCCGCAGGGTCGAGTCATCTGGCCAGGTGATATGCACGCGGCCGGGAACGCGCATGATGGCGGCAGCGCCATACGCCTTGCATTGATTTCCGGCGGCTTCGTCCTTGGCGGGATCCCAGGCATTGGCCAGCTTGAGGCCTTCGGCATTCAGGGGCACGCTTTCATAATCCCCTTTAGGCGGCGTGACCATGCGATAAAGCCAGTCTTCGGTGACCAGCGCGACCCAGTATCCGGTCAAATCTTCGGGCGCAAGCGCCTTCGGCGTGCCCCTCATGGCTTCTTTCTTTCCCTCTTCGCCGGGGTCCACGAGCGACGACCCCACGGTCCCTTCCTGCGCCGAAAGGAGAGCCGGCAGGAATAGCAGGACCGCCATCGCCCCCAGCAACCACGGCGCAATCCGTTTTCGAACCGTTTCACCCATCCCGCGTCTCCCGTTCCGTCTCTCCGGCAACTTGGCCGGCTACTTGGCAGCCAGTAAACTTTTATAAACCGCTTCGATAAACATATCCGTGGTCCAGAGACCAGTCGTGGCCCCGTAGCGAGCGTCGTAATCCTCAGTGGGGCGAGTGGCCTTGATTTCTTCCAGGGTCTTGTTTTTCTTGACTAAGTCCTGGATGCGGTCGCGGATGATCACCACCATGTCGCGGTACTCGAGAATATCGAACTGGTCGTAAATCCGCCCATGCCCGGGAACTATGTAGGTACCGCCTTCGGATTCTTGCTTGGCGACGGTCATATCCAGAAGACGATTCAACCCGTCGATCATTCCCTGAATGCTTCCGCCTCTCTTCAAGTCGATCACAGGGTAGGTGGTGGTCGAGAGGACATCGCCGGCGCTGATGACGTCGGAGCGGCGGAAAAAGACGATGCTGTCGCCGTCGGTGTGCGCCGCCGGGACGTGAATAATTTCAATTCCTTCGTCGTTGTAAAACAGCTTCTTGGGGCCGACGGAATAGGGATCGGTGGGCCAAGCGCCTGAGGGCCATTGGGGATCGCCGCGCGTCGTTCCATTCATCCGGTTAAAAGTATTTTCGTGCGCAATGATCGGAGAGCTGTGTTGGATGTCCTCGATATTGAAGGCGACAACGCCACCGATGACGGCGATGCCCGCATCGGCGATGGCTTGATTGCCGCCAACATGGTCGGGATCGGAGTTGGTGTCGATCACCACGCGAATCGGCCGGTCGGTAAGCTTGCGGATTGCGGCAAGGACTTGGTCGGTTAATTTCCCGTTCCCCGCATCCACCACGGTCACGCCTTGGTCCCCGATCTGCACCGTGATGTTCGCTCCCGCGCCTGGAAGCAGGTAGACATTGCCTTGCACGTGCCACGGGTGAATCTCTCCGCTGGCAGGATTCTGAGCTTGTTGAGCGAGGGCGGTCCCGGCGAGAACCGTGGCTCCCACGACGGCAGCGATGGCGAGCATGGCGGCTGTCCGCCGAATATTCCACGATGGCTTGTGCACGTTTCAGGTCACCCGATTTACTTCTGGCCAGCCCCTATTTTTTCGCCGGCGTCTGCGTTTGCGACTTCATCAATTCTTCAAGCTTCAACTGGTATTCCGGATACATCGTCTCGGCGCCGCCCATGGCGGCGGCCAGCGGGATGCCGCGCTTTTTCGCGAACTCATCGACAAACGGATTCTCGCCGGGCAAATAGAAAGGCACCCTGTTCTTGGCCTCGCCGGTAAGTTCCTCGACGGGTTCACATGAATAAACCCAACTTCCCGGGGTGTACTGCGCCAGGGCGAAATCATTGGTGCGAACGAATGGCTCGGTCAGATAGACGGGGTCGGTGATGATGACGATGTGCGTCATGATGTCCCCGTACCGGATATAGTGCTCGACCATTGTGGCGCGGTCGCTCTCCGCGATTCCGTTGCGCCGGATAAAACCCTGCTTGATGTGCGTCGTATATACAGTCAGGATGTTGCCTTCCCATTTTCCGGTCGAGAAACCCATCCACGTATGCGGGGCATAGTCGGGCGGGTGCGCGCGTCCATCCATCCAAATCGTCCGCGTCTGCTGGTAGTTTTCAATATAGAGCTGGAGGGCGATGACGAGCTGGGTTTCCGGATCCCTTATCTCCGAGAAGGCATATCGCGAGGGGCTGCGGTTCATATAGGGGGAAACGTGCACCTGGCACTGATGTTCTTCCACGGTCATGCGGGATGGATCCCAGCTCAATGCCATCTTGCGGGCGCCGTCCGTAATCGGAAGCCCGACGTAATTGTCGAGTTCGGGGCCGTTGCCGCGCTCCAGCAAATCTTCGTGGAAGTAGGGAACCCAGGTTCCGGAGAGGGAGAATTCTGACGGGACCGGGCCGACCTCATGCTGGCTTCTGACCGGCGGCTTGGCCTGAGCATGGGCCAATGGGGAGATACTTGGAAGGGCGCCCACCAGGAGCACGCAAAAGCTGCATGCAATCCTTGACAGGCACATACCTCTCCGCATGAAAGCTGTCGCGTTTCGGTTCAGCATAATCCTCAGTTCATCAGGTGTATAACAGAACGATGACATAGGATTGAAGACGTGTCAAGAATCCGTCTGTCAAGAATTGGTAATGGCGTGGCCTCTCATACCGATGGGAGGCGAGGCGGCGGGGAACTCTCGCTCTACTTAGCCGGACCCGGCTTCGCGGCGGGCACTGTCACTGCATCGTTAAATTGCTGTTCATCCGACGGGGCGCAAATGGCTTCATGGAGTTCGTAGTCCGTTCTTAGCTTGAGCAGCCTTTTGTTGATCATGATCCAAGGTTTTGCGTACGTCTTCGGATCGTCGATAGTCATGGAGAGTTCTAGCGTGTCATGGTCCACGCGGCGGTAGCGTTCCTCGACTCGCATCTTGTCACTATGTGGATCTCCGAAAGGATCGAGCCAAGTGCGGTCGTCGAGGCCGGCCGTATTTACGACCAAGGTATCGCCCACCCATTTGCCGACCGAATATCCATACCACGTTGGATCGAGATCCTTGGGAAGTTCCCGGCCGTCGATCCAGATGGTGCGCCAGTTGTGGTTCCACTCCACGAATTCCAGAATTCTGCCCGGAATCTGGATGATCTCCATGGGCTCCGGATTTTCCTGGGTGTAGGCGCGTGGGAAGCCCTGGGGATCGCATTTTGTGATGGGATCGTTGGTCTCGGCGCCGCCGACCAATTTGGGCCCGAATCCAGGCTTGTTGGCATCATATTTCGCCTGTCCCCATGGCGTCAAAGCAGGGAACGGATCATCCGGACCTGCTCCCCGGTAGCCTTGAATTCCGCTGAAATTAGTAGGGGCGTGATCCCAAACTCCGGAAAGGTCGTGCCGATTGAAAGAGTGCGGCGCGTGCGGCGAGGCCGGCTTCGGCTTCTGATCCGTCTGAGCGATCGCGCCGGAAGAGAAAAGCAAACAACCGGCCACCGCAAATATCAGGCTCTTAAAACGATTCGACATTTCGAGAATCCTCGCCGTAATTTTCAGGCATGCAACGCTCTACAGAGGTCCTGACGCCAGCCGCTGCTGCTCATCGTCGTAGATCATCTTGCCGCCAAATACAACTTTCGCGAGAAGCCCGACAGGCGCGCCGGTCTTGGCGGGAAAAACCGTAATCGTGACTTGGTCGCCCGGTTTTAGGGTTTGCTTGGTCCAACCGCTCTTGGACATCACGTAGGGAGGACGCGTTTCCGCGGCCCAATGCGCGACGTTGCCCTTGTCATCGGTCACGTCCCACAGGACGTAGACGTGCGGATTGCTCCACTTGAATTCCGTCACCGTTCCGGTCAGCGCTTGTTCTTTCGAGGGTTCAATCCAATACGCTCCCCGATTTCCGTGGTGCGCGAAAGTCGCGCCGCCGGCAACCAGCAGGCTGGCGATCAAAGTCAAGACGGAAGTCCTGCGAAACTTGCTTTTCATACCGCCCCCTGGCGTGATACCCGATGATGCCGTCACGCTTGCGTTGAAAATCGAACGGGGCAAGGCAAAGAGAGCGGAGTCTCACCGCTCTCCGAGCGTTTCCCAATGAGGTTCCCTAGCCAGGCCTCTAGGGATGATCTTCCAAACGCGCATACGGGCCGGCTGCGTACACGACCTTGCCGCCGACCATGGTGAGCAGCGATTCGATGCTGCCAACCTCTTCCGTGGGAACGGTCATGTAGTCCTTGGTCAGAACGGCAAGATCGGCAAGTTTGCCGGGTTCGAGCGAGCCGAGCTTGTCGTCGTCGTGGGAAAACCAGGCGCTGCCCATGGTGTAGGCGCGGAGCATGCTCTCGCGTGAGGGGGGTTGCGCGGTGCCGCCGGCGGCGAACCTGCCCTTAGTGCTGTCCACCAGCAGCCAGGAAAGCTCGGTGAACGGGTTGTAGGAGGCCACGCGATGAGCGTCCGTGCCCGCGCCAATCACCACGCCGAGTTCCTGTCCATTGGCGATGGCTTGGGCGCTGGCCCGCTGAACGGTCCAGCCGACGCCCAGGGCTTTCATGCGGCGCAGACTCTCGGGTGAGGCAAAGGTCAAGTGGGCCACCGACCAGTGCAAATCGGTGATGGGGAATTCCTTGTTAACGCGCTCGAAAATGGAAAGAAGATTGTCGGCGGTTTCATCCTTTACCCAATGCATCGTGAGTGTCATCCCTTGCTGCGCGGCCCAGCGAGCGATTTCGTAATATTTTTCCTTGTCCTCTTCAGTGGGATGGTCGGCGTTGTTCATGGCCCAGGTGGGACGTTCGCCCAAGCCGTTGAACTTCAGCATGTTGTCGCCGAAGCCCTGCGGGAGCATTTGCGTCAGGTCCTTCAGCTCTTCAAATTCCTTGCCGCGGTCCGGTCCGCACAGGGTGTAGGCGACGCGCACGGTCATTTGGTGCTCGCGCCAGACCTTGAAGACGGGTTGATAATCGGGGGGATTGACGTTGTTGCCGCCGGGATCGCCTACGCCGGTGAGACCGAGGCGATTCAGCTCGCGGAAAAATTTCTTGGTGCCTTCGACTTGTTCGTCGAAGGTGGGGTGGGGAAGGCGGTCAAACAAGGCGATGGCCACGGCGTTGCTGGGGCCTCCGTCGATCGCTCCGTCGGGATTGCCGCTGGCGTCTCTTTCGAGCTTGCCGGGGGGCGGGAGGTCCGCGTCGCTATTGATGTTCAGGGCTTTGAAGCCCTGGGGAGTCATGACCACCCAATCGTAGCTGAGTTGGATGTAAACGGGATTGTTGGGCGCTGCGGCAATCAGGTCCGCCTGGGTCGGGCGGCGCTTTTCCTTGAACTGATCGACGGTCCAGCCGCCGGCCACGATCAGCCAGGATCCTGGCTTCATGTCTAGGGAAGCTTGGTGGACGCGGGCCAGGGCTTCGGCGAGAGAAGTCGCGCCTACCCAGTTGACCTCGGTGGCGAAGGTTTGGCCCGCGCGGAGCGCATGCATGTGCGAGTCGATCATGCCGGGAATGACGGCGCGCCCTTGCAGATCGATCACGCGCGTTTTGGGGCCCGCCATCTTGCGCACGTCGGCATTCGTGCCAACGGCCGTGATTCTGCCCTCGCGTATGGCCACGGCCTCGCGCGTGGAAAACTTGCTATCGACGGTTATGATCTTGCCGTTCACCAGAATCGTGTCGGCGTTCTGGGCCCATGCCGGTGAGCTTGCAAATAAAACGGCCAACAGGAATAACATTGCACGGCTGATCTTAGCGATGTGTGTTTTCATTGCGAAATCCTTTCGAGTGCGCTGATTGTTGCGCCATATTCTGTTCTTGCATTCAGAAATTCGTTGAGCCTGATCAGCTGATTGGGACAAAGGTTTCTTTGCCCAGAAATTAATAAGATGTCCGATCGCCCCTGCCTTCGTTGGCTCCCGGTTTTATTTCAAATCTCAAGCCTTAAATTTCAAATTCCGTCGCGCGTCCCCCTGCGGGCGCCCGCGCACGCCGTCCCTTCCTTATCGCAGTTCCTGCATCATTCCTGGAATACTCATCTGCGGCGCCGGATCGTTCCCCCAATTATATTCCTTGAGCAGCGTCTGGCGGATTTCGTCGGCCGATTTGCCCTGCCGGTTCAACTCCCGAAAGCGCTCCCGAATAGCCACCATTCGTTCGCGGATCTTCACCACGTCCGGGCGCGTGACCGGAGGCCCGTGTCCCGGCACCACCAAATCGAAATCCAGTTTGAGAAGGTCATCGACCTCGCCGGTCAAATCCGTCCAATTGCCGCCGCCGGTGTAGTCCACGATGTAAGGAAGCTGCTCGACCGTGGCGAAGAGATCGCCCGATTCCACGATGCGCTCGGCCGGGAAATAGACCAGCGTGTCGCCCTTAGTGTGGCCACGAACTTCGATCAGATCCACTTCTTTCCCACCCAGATGCAATTCCGCGTGTCCCGAGTAGGCAAATTCGGGCAGCCAGGTAACCTTGGGCGCGCGGGCCATGTTGTCAAGGTCATCTTGGGAAATAATTACGGTGGCTCCCGACGCCGACATTTTCGCGGCTCCGCCGGCGTGATCGGCATGATTGTGCGTGAGGACCACGTACTTGATGGGCTTGTCGGTCAGCGACTTGACCTTGGCCACGATGTCGTCATGCATGGGCTCGAATTTGCAATCGACCAGCAGGACGGCCTCTGGCGTAATGTAAACCAGGACGTTGCCGCCAAAGTCTCGGATGCTGTTCAAATCGGCGACCTTGTTTTCGATCACGTAGATATTGTCTTTGACCTTGCGAATTTGAGTCGGAGGCGCCGTCTGCGCTGGCAGCGAAGGAGCCAAGGGCGCAAGGGACAACAGCAAGGCCGCTTGGAGCAGGGAACTCAAGTTCGGGTAATATCGCATGGGCGATACGCTAGCAATTCGCATCCCACTCGTCAAGAGAAGAGCGTTTTCGGCCGGCGCGCATTTTAAGTGGACGCTTAATTTCTCAAGGCAGCGCACAATGCGCGGTTGCTTGTCACAAGAACTAGCGGGAGCAAAAGAAAGGGAAACGCGAGATGAAAGCCGGTAGACAGCCGAACAATGCGGCGGGCCTCTCGATCAGCTTCAGGATGCGGCTTTGAAAGGGACGGTCAGGCGCCATTCGAGCTTCGGGAATGTGGAAGTGCCGCGATAACGCAAATAGCGTGCGGCCATTTCTTCGGCCAATTTCTTGCCTTCATTCAGATCGTCCACCACATCCTGGGCGACCTTTTGCTTGCGCTTTTCGTCAAAGACGCTAACGATGTAACTTTCCGAGTAGATCTGCGCAAGGACGCGGAGGTGTTGGTCGCCGGACTTAATCTCTGCCCAGCAAACTTCTGAGGAACCCAGTCTTACTCCGACATCACTCATGCGGCACATCATACGACTTTTTGGGCAGAAAGAAAAGGCCCCATTCCGCGGGTGTCTTAGCTCCATAATTTTGTCACCCCATAACGGCTACGTGAAAATGTCACCCCTATGGGACAGGGGACATTTGCATTGAGCCAGAAAGAATTGCAGCGAGTAGCTGTCATTACCTCGTGCGTGAG
>Ga0302324_100001970_pt1 | contig 48654 bp, 43 predicted proteins | sample Palsa_T0_1_FD_201949 | JGI IMG/M metagenome (GOLD analysis project Ga0302324, IMG submission 201949) | Peat permafrost microbial communities from Stordalen Mire near Abisko, Sweden - Palsa_T0_1 | ecosystem: Environmental > Terrestrial > Soil > Palsa > Peat permafrost | place: Sweden: Abisko...
TCGCCCTACAATTACGATACGCACGTCCCGCTCGCCTTCTACGGGCTGCCGTTTCAGCCCGGCACCTATCGAACCCAGGCCGAACCTGTCGACCTGGCCGCCACGCTCGCATCGTTGCTGGGCATCAATGCTCCCACCCACGCCGTGGGCCGCGTGCTGACTGAGGCACTCGCGCCGCCGCATCACAGCACAAACTCAAGCACATCGGGAGAAAGCAAGCCATGACTCCCGATCTCAGCGTCAGCGTCGCCGGCGTCCCACTGAAGAATCCCGTAATCGCCGCCAGCGGCACGTTCGGCTACGGCGTCGAGTTTGAAGATGTAGTCCACCTGAGCAAGCTGGGCGGCTTTGTGGTGAAGGGCCTGTCGAAGGACCCGATGATCGGCAATCCTCCGCCCCGCCTGTGGGAGACCCCGGCTGGCATGTTAAACGCCATCGGGCTGCAAAACATCGGCGCGCGCGCTTTCCTCGAAGAGAAGCTGCCGCACCTGCGCGGTATCAAGAACATCGTCGTGATGGCCAATGTTTTCGGCTACACCCGCGAAGACTACGAGCACACCATCGAAATCCTCAACGACGGCGAGGGCATCGCCGCCTACGAGCTGAACGTTTCCTGCCCCAACACCGCCCACGGAGGCCTGCAGTTCGGCAGCGATCCCCGCTCGCTCGATGAAGTTGTGACCACCGCCAAGCGCGTAGCCCAGCGCCCGCTCATCGTGAAGCTCTCGCCCAACGTGACTAGCATCGCGCAAATGGCCTACGTCGCGCAGGAAGCCGGCGCTGACGCGCTCTCGCTCATCAACACCTTCGTCGCCATGGCGATCGACCCCGAAACCCGCAAGCCGCGCATCGCCAACGTCACCGCCGGACTCTCCGGCCCCGCCATCAAGCCCATCGCCGTGCGCATGGTCTACGACGCCGCGCACGCCGTGAAAATTCCCGTGATCGGCATGGGCGGCATCTCCACCGCCGCCGACGTCGTCGAATTCCTGCTCGCCGGAGCCAGCGCCGTCGAGATCGGCACCGCCAGTTATTGGGATCCCTGCGCCACCGAAAAGATTGTGGAGGAGTTACAGGAGTGGTGCAGCGACCACGAAGTCGCCAAGCTCGCCGATCTCATCGGCGGCATGCAGCTGGAGTAAGAATTACGCTTGGCCCGCCCTCAAGGCCCCATCACCGTCCCATCGCTGGCTATACACACCCAGGTATCCCGGCGGCGTATCCACGTGTCGATGAAGCGTGCCCGCAGCGTATACGGCTTCCCCTTCTTCATGCCAGTTTCCCGATACACGCCGTCGACGATGGCAGCCGCACCGAAAACATGCACCCTCATGGATTCGCTCACCACCCGTGCGGGATGTTCCAACTGCGACTGCACACTGGCCATGTACTCGGCCTTATTCATCAACTCGCCCTCAATACCGACGTACACCAGTTCCGGCGCCAGCAGCATGTCGAGCCCTGCCGTGTCTTTGGTCTGCACCAATCGATTCCACGCATTTTCCAGGTTCAGGATTCTGGCCTGGTCGTCATCGATCTGGCTCCATGCCCGCATCCCTGCCAGACCCACGAGGGCCAGAATAATGACGGCCAGAATCACGACCGCCCGAACCAGAGCCTTCGCTCTCATGAAACAGCCCTCTACAGCCATCATCGGCAACTCTTCAACGCTGCTTGAGCCGCAGTCAGCCGGGAACATGGAAGTACGGAACATGGAAGTACGCCCAGGTGGGTCTGCAAAGCATTGAGATGGTGGTCAGAGATGGAAGCCGCTCTCGAAGTATTCGCCGATCCGGCGGCCTTGCGACGCGCCCTAGCGCCCGCTCACATACCAGATCGACCCCGGAGCCTTGTAATCTCGCCCTTCGCCCCACACCGCGTGCGTCGCGCCGTCGCTGTCGATGGCGAGCCCGAAGTAGTCTCCGAAAGGAAAGCGGAATCCCACGGGCAGAATGTAGTCGTAGCCCAGCGCCGGCCCCGAGAGCCGGGTCTCGCTGCCCCAGGTAGCGCCGCCGTTGGTTGAACTGCGGTAAAACGTATTCCACAGCGGACGGTTGCCGTGACGGGGTTCGATCGCCCGCGCATCCATCCACCCGATGCGCACATCGCCCGACGCGCCCGCCACCAGCGCCGGGAAGGCATGCTCAACCCCCGCCGCCGCATTCGACACATTCGCCCGCTCCGACCAGTTAACCCCTCCCGTGGTCGAAGACGCAAAGTAAATTCGCTCCGGCCCGCCGTTGGCCGAGCCCGCGTTCCACAGCGCGTACACCGCCCCAGCCGCATCCGATGCCAGCGCGATCTGCGCACCCAGAAATCCAGCCTCGCAGGATTGCGCCGCACAATCCGGAGGCGCGCTCGATACATCCAGCAGCTGCGTACCCCAGGTGCGTCCGCCATCGGACGAGTGGCTGACATAAACGTTGACCGGGCGCGTCGGCATTTCGTGACGCACATAAGCCGTCCAGCCAAAAAAGACATTCCCCGCCGCATCAATCGTCGCTCCGCCCGCCAGCGACGATCCCTGCTCAGGGTTCGGATTCACCTGCACCGAACTGAAAGTCTGCCCCGCATCATGCGAGGCAGCCACAAAAAAATTCTCATCGTGGTTGAACCCCACGTAAACGTCCGCTCCGCGCACCGCCAGCACCGGCTTGTCGGCGTCGTCCTGACTCCGCTCCGCCCATGAGAACGCCCAGCTGTGGCCGAAATCGAGCGAGCGCGCGACCACGATGTCGCGCTTCTCATTCTGCAGCCACGACGCGTACACCGTCTGCCGGTCTACCGGATCGACCACAATCTGCGGATCAAACTGCCCGCTCGCGAGCGGCAGCATAGCCTTCGAGTCCTGCCACGTGATCCCATTGTCATTGCTGATGAGCAGCGCCATGCTCGGCGCAGTGCAGTCCGGACAATTCGGCACCGCCCCATACTGCGGATACAGCACATAAATATGCCCATGCCCGTCGGCCGCAATCGCCGGTTCCCATTGATCGCCGGTATGATAGCCGAGCCGCTTCTGCGCCGTGAATCCCGAGGCCGCCAGCGCCGCCGTCGTATTCGAGGCGAACCACGTCAAAGCGAGCAACCCCGCCAGCGCAAGTTTCTGCACGGTCTTTGCCCCGGTTTGAAAGCGGCTGGCTGAGAATGACACGGATGTGATCCCTGAAAAATGCCCTGTTCCCGGACTTTATCGTGATTCCGCCCGAGCGTCAATTACCCAAGCGGATGATCCCTTGCGATTTTACAAGTGTGTGACTTTTCTGGCATTAAGTCATCCAATAGAGGACAATAGAGAAAACCAACGTAATCGCCGGTCTCTAGGACCCAGGGAGCGAATCAAAATGGAGAAAGCCACTTTTGCCGCAGGATGTTTCTGGGGAGTCGAAGCCACCTTCCGCCAGATGCCCGGCGTCACCGCAACCCGCGTCGGCTACACCGGCGGACAGACCGAGAACCCGACCTACAAAGAAGTCTGCACCGACCGCACCGGCCACGCCGAAGCCGTCGAAGTCGAGTTCGATCCCGCCCAACTGCGCTATGCCGACCTGCTCAAGGTTTTCTGGGAGAACCACGACCCCACCCAACTGAACCGCCAGGGCCCCGACTGGGGCTCGCAATACCGTACCGCGATTTTCTACCATTCCCCCGAGCAGGCCAAAGAAGCCCAGGCCTCAAAAGACGCACTCGACAAGTCGCACCGCTATGCAAAGCCCATCGCCACCCAGATCGTCCCCGCCGTCACGTTCTATCCCGCCGAAGACTACCACCAGCAGTACCTCGAAAAGCGCGGCCTCTCCAGCTGCCACATCAACACGTAGCGCGCCGTTTCCTTGATCGCCCTGATTTTTGCGGCGCAGCGCTTCCAGCGCTGCCATGAGGGTGGAAGAGCGGCGCTTCAGCGCCGCGTCCGGCGCCAAATATTCTTGGGCTTTGAGCCCCGGGGCCTAGCCCAACGCTGCCGTCAGCAGAATCGGCGCGCCCCTGGTGATCACCAGCGTATGTTCATAGTGCGCCGAAGCGCTATGATCCGCCGTAATCATCGTCCACTTGTCCGGCGCAACGAACACCTTCCCCGACCCCGCCGCAATAATCGGCTCAACCGTAATCACCAGACCCTCGGTAAGAATCTGATTGTCCCGCGCATCGGGATAATTCGGCACGCGCGGCGCTTCGTGGATGGTTCGCCCAATCCCGTGTCCCGCGAGTTCGCGAATCACGGCAAACCCGCTGCGCTGCACTTCCTTCTCGACCACTCTGCCAATCTCTGAAACGCGAAAGCCGGCGCGTGCCACCAGCATCGCTTTGCCAAACGCCCGTTCCGCGCACTCCGCCAGGCGCTGCCGCTCTTCCGTGACTTCACCGACCGGCACGGTGATGGCGGCGTCGGCCATGAATCCATTCTTCTCGATGGTCACGTCGAGCTTTACCAGGTCTCCCGCCTGCAGGGCCCGCGCGCCCGGAATGCCGTGCACCGCCTCTTCATTCACGCTGATGCAATTGGCCCCGGGAAACTTGTAGACCAGCGCCGGAGCCGAGCGCGCGCCCTGCGCTTCCATGACCCCGGCGCCCACTGCATCCAACTCCGCCGTGGTCACTCCCGGACGCACCGCGCTCTTCATGGCCGCGAGCACCTGCCGCACCACGGCCCCAGCCGCGCGCATCCCCTCCAGTTCCTCCGGTCCTTCGATGGACATTACTTTCTCCTCAGATTTTCTCTCCGGCTTCCTCTCGAGCGGAACTCAGGTAGTAACCGGCTGGCGCGGACGGAAGAAGAAAAGCAACACGAAGCCGCCCAGGTAATACAGCGCGCTTTGCTGCAGGGTACACCCCAGAAAACGCTGGATCAGGCCAAACAAAGCCAGCGCCTCGCACAAGCCATAAGTCGTGAGGTAGCCCGTTCGCCAGTGGTTCAGGCTGAGGTTGTCCTCGGGATGACTCGCCAGACTGGCCGCCGCCCGCAGCACCAGCGTGCGCCGCACCACAAAGATCGCTCCCACAATGGCCACCGCCAGCGTGCTGAACAGGTAGCTCAGAGCCGGGTCAACGGCCCGCGTCACCGGACCCAAAACTTCCCCGACAATTCCGTATAGCAGGATGCTGCCCAGCATCGCCCACTGCACCGCCCGCAGTGTCTTCAGAGCCCTGGTCATCGAAGGAAGATCATCAAAGCGACAGTCATCGAAATGACATTTTCGCGCCGAACCGCACACAACTCTGGAAGTCATTCTACGGCGGAACCCGCCTGTGTAAATACTTTTCGTGATTCTTAGTGCGAATCATGCGATTCCGCTCGTCCCGGCCGCATCCGCAGAAACACCTGGAATGAAAGCGGATGGTCGCCATAGGCCACATCCAGAACGCCCGGCTTCGAGTAGAACGTCACATCCGCGCCCACCCCCAGTTGCCATGCGTGATCATCAACCAGGTTTCGTTGGATTAAGTCCCGCACCCCGCCAAACGTATACGCCCCGATCCGGTAGGCAGGATGCGTCGCCGCCAGCGGAAACAGCCCATCCTTATCCACCAGCTCCAGCCGGCTGAACGCATAATTCCGCCGGAGAAAATTCCATGTCGACTCCACCAGGTAGCTGTTCAGAATCGTATCTGTCGCGGTCTCGTGCACCCGCCCCCAGACCAGCGTCGTCGCCCAGTTTCCTTCCGCCGATCTTCCAGAAGGAAACGCGCGGTTGTATTCCACCGAGGCCGTCTCCCGCCACTGATCGCCCGACCATCGACCGCCCGGCTCCAGCGCCTCCGGCTGCACCAGGTATCCAATGCTGTACTGCGCCGCCCAGTTGCGCGTCGGCGCTACCCAGGCCCGCGTCGCCCACGAATCCAGCGCCGCCAACTGGATGCTCCAGCGCTCCTCGTTAGGCTCGTGGCCGTTAAACGCCGAAGCCTCCAGCTTGACCCGGTCAATCACCAATCCGGTGGTGATCACCCCGAAGCTGGTATGGGTTGAATCCTGCAAATGATGCCCCAGCGGCGCCAGCGGCAACTCCGCCGCCGAAGCCCGGTGGATATACGTCACCGGCCCCAGCGCCGGCTCAGCCGACGGCCCGCCATAAAATTCCCACGAAAGCTTCCCGGTAAGCGGCAGCGTATAGAGCAACGACAATTCCGCGAATACATTGTGCGGGTGCTGGTGATCCACCAGCGGCTCGCCGTGGTAAGTCTCTCCCGTCTGAAAAAGCTCGGGAAATCCCGGATGCGGCGAGGTCAGCGACTCCGCGGAAAACATCTCGCGGAACAAGATCGTGCCCCGGCCCAGCCGGTGCTGTTCCATCAGCATGCCCCAGTTGACCGACTCGGCCTTGCCCTCGCCGCGCGGCCCGCCCTGCTGGTTGTAATCCGCAAAGATCACACCGTGCGCCATCTCCTCCCACCCGCCCTGCATCCACATCCACTCCGGAGAAGATACCGATGCCGGTTGCCACGCCGTCCCCGAGCCTTCATGGGGCGACGGCAGTTGCAACCCACCCTGATCCGACTTCGCCATATTCATCCCAGGCATGGTCGTACCTGCCGTGGATGCACTCTGCGGCGGGCTGGCTGAACTGCTCTGCTGGGCCGAAGCTCCGGCCAGCGACCAGGCTGCCAGAAATGCGGCGGCGAATAACCTTCTTTTCACAACGAACCTCGGGCTAAAAGACTTCAACGGCGCGATAGTTCAGTGATGGTGCAGTTTGGACGGTCCCCATCATTGCGGCGTCATCCCGAGCGGAGCCCGTTTCATCGAAGAAAAGTCCAGGCGAAGCGAGGAGCCTGCCCTGAGGTGAAGCCGAAGGGATCTCCCGCGGATCGACACCCGCGTGAGCAGTGTGAAAGATAAAAGCCAGGCTAGATTCGCAGCGGAGCCGCGCCCGGCGGACTAATCGAAGGAACGACAAACATCGTGGAGTGGAGAGAAATAACGGAGTCGAGGCCAGCATTCTTGCCAGCATCCAAACCGCTGAATTGCGTAACTACAGAAGTAAGACCGAGCGCGAAGACCGGGTTCGGAAGGGCCGCGTCGTGCCCGCTCGCGCAACACTGGTAGCTCACGGGCGCAGGAAACGGAGCCGGCGGAGTATGCCCGTGGCAGCCCGCCCGATGATCCGCTCCTGGCGGAACAGACGGCATCGCCGGCACGCCGGAAAACGCCGCTGCCATCGTCAGCAGCAGCCCCAGCGCGACCATCCGCGAGAGCTTGTGCATTGGGTTTAGGTCCCGGTAATTCGGATGCGCAGTTCCTCGGGCAGCCGCTTGCGGATTTCCTCCGGCAGGCGGTCATGCACGCGCCGGGCGCCCTCTTTCGCCGCGTCCAGCATCGTGACCGGAGCCGGCGTGGCCACCGCCACTCCCAGCCAGATCAGCGCCGACAGCGCGAAGCCCGCCAGCGCCGCCACCTCCAGCCAGAAAGCATGCCGCGGCCCCAAGTGCCAGATCACGCCGAAGGCCAGCAGGAACACCACCGCCGAAAGCGAGGTCAGCGCAATCAATCCCACATCAATCATGCGGTGAATCTGCTGCCGCTGGCGGCAGCGTTCACACTCCGCAAAATGGCCCTCGTAGTCGCCGCGCATCTCCGCCGCCAGGCCGGAAATGTCATAGCGCCAGCCCGCCAGAATCTTGCCCACGATTGGATCCACGCACTGCTGACTCATTGGGGGTAAATGCAAATAAGTCGAACGAGCTACGAGCTATGAGCTATGAGCCAAAAACTCAGAGCTCCTAACTCGCAGCTCCAGGCTCTACAACCGAATCGGCTCCAGCGCCTCGCTCTGTGACGCCAGCAGCACCCGGTTCTGAAACAACCCGCCCCGCGTGGCCAGCGCCTTTTCTGCCTCGCCCCGGGCTATATCCGGGTGATTGTTCTCCTCTGACAGATGCGCCAGCACGACAAAAGCTGCTTTATTATCATAGTCGCTGGCCAGGAAGTCGGCGAGCGCCTCATTGGAAAGGTGCCCATTGCGCCCCATCACCCGCTGCTTCACCGACCACGGATATGGCCCATTGCGCAGCATCTCAATGCGGTGATTCGATTCGACCACCAGAATGTCCGACCCCCGCAACTGGTCGCGCACATTCTCCAGCAGCCGGCCCAGATCGGTCGCAAATCCCACCTTCACGCCCTCGCTGCGAAAGGTGAACCCGACCGGGTCCGCCGCATCGTGCGGAATGGTGAAGGCGCTTACCTCGATATCGCCGACCGAAAAAGCACGTCCCGCCTGAAACGTTTCCAGCCGTTCCAGCTTCGGGCGTTCACCGTTGCCGCCGCGCACCGCGCGCGCCCACGCCTGGTGCGTCGCGCCCGTCATGAATACTGGGATGCGCAGCTTCTTGGCCAGCGTTGCCAGCCCGTAGACATGGTCGGAATGCTCGTGCGTGATCAGAATCGCCGACAGCGCTTGCGGATCTTCCCCCAGCGCCTTCATGCGCTTAAACGTCTCGCGGCACGAAATGCCGGCGTCCACCAGAATCCGGGTGCGCGCGCTGGCCACCACCGCGCAATTCCCGCGGCTCCCCGAAGCCAGCATCGACAGGCTTACTCCCATAGCTGCGCACCCATGCCCGCAGCATACGCGCTCCCCCTGTGGATTCGGGAGTTACTTCTTAGTTATCCGATACCTAAGAGCGATAAACCGACCTCGGACGTCAGACCTCAGCCGGTACTTGCCGAGGTCGGAGGTCTGAGGTCCGAAGCCGCCCTCACTTTCCCTGCCGCAAATTGTCCACCGCGCTACGCACGACCGCGCCCCCATACGCTCCCGCAATTCCCGGCAGAAATGCCAGAAACGATCCATACACCTGCGCCCGCGTCGGCTTCACCGCCAGAATCGCATACGCGGCCAGCTCCGTGATCGGAACACACGCCCCCACCATCACCACCCACCGCCACGGCCAGCGCGGCCGCACCAGTCCCAGCAGCATGCACGCCGACAGCACCAGCAACGCCGTGAACAGCAGATCGTCGATCGCCACATCCGCCCACCCCGCCCCAATACCGCAGGCCGCAGCCAGCAGATAAAACCACGTATCGCCAGCGCGTTTGGACGCCTGCTCCAATGTGCTCATTGAACGACCGGAAATGAACCACCGGAAATGTAAGATCGACCAGAAAATCTAAAATCAGAAATCTCAACTCTGCAATCTGCAACCTAAAATCTGCAACCTAAAATCTGCAACCTAAATCGAACTCCTCGATACTCATAAGACCCTGAGTACCGGGTACTGAGTACTCAATACGTGTAAAACCCCCGCCCGCTCTTCCGCCCCAGCCACCCCGCATCCACCATCTTGATCAGCAGCGGACACGGCCGGTACTTCGGATCGCCCAGCCCGCTCTGCAGCACCCGCATGATGTCGAGGCAAACGTCGAGCCCAATAAAATCCGCCAGGGTCAGCGGCCCCATGGGATGCGCCATCCCCAGTTTGAACACCTCATCCACCGTCTCGGCCGTGGCCACGCCTTCCATCACCGCGAACATCGCCTCGTTCAGCAGCGGCATCAGCACCCGGTTCGAAACGAATCCCGGCGCGTCGTTCACCTCCACCGGAGTCTTGTCGAGTTTCAGCGCCAGGTTACGAGTTTCAGAAAATGTTTCCTGCGAAGTCGCCAGCCCGCGAATCACTTCCACCAGCTTCATCACCGGCACCGGATTGAAAAAATGCATGCCAATCACTTTCTCCGGCCGCCGGGTCTGCGCTCCTAGCTTGGTAATCGAAATCGACGAAGTATTCGACGCCAGAATAATCTCCGGCCGCGTCACCCGGTCGAGCTCGCGAAAAATCTCCGCCTTGACCTCAAACTTCTCGGTCGCCGCCTCGATCACGAAGTCGCAGTCCGCCAGCTCCCCGCGGCCGGTAACCGCCCGAATCCGCCGCAACGCCGCAGCCTTGTCCTCCGCCGTAATCTTGCCCTTCGCAACTTCGCGCTCCAGGTTCTTGCCCACCGTTTCGAGCCCGCGCTCCAGAAAGCGCTGCTCCACGTCGCACAGCACCACGTCGTATCCCCCGCGCGCGAACACATGCGCAATCCCGTTGCCCATCGTCCCCGCGCCAATGACTCCCACTCGCTGAATCTCCATAGCACTTGCCTCGATGAAAACGATGAAAATGAAAACGCTGAAAACCTTCGAGTCTACCACTAAGTGCCGACCTCGGACCTTGGACCTCAGACCTCAGCTCCAGTATGGTTTTGCTGAGGTCCGAGGTCCGAAGTCCGACGCCCGACGCCATTGCGGTTCAAGCTCGCCGCAGTGGGCGTATCATGGAGGGTCTTCATCTCCAGTCGTTCTGAATGGATCATCCCTCATGCCCGTAAAAACCATCATCGAGCCCTTCCGCATCAAAAGCGTCGAACCCCTCCGCTGGACCACCCGCCCGCAGCGCGAGCAACTGCTCGCCGCCGCCGACTACAACCTCTTCCTCCTCCCCGCCGACGATGTCCTCATTGACCTGCTCACCGACTCCGGCACCGGAGCCATGTCCACCCACCAGTGGGCCGCCATCATGGAAGGCGACGAAAGCTACGCCGGCAGCCGCAGCTTCGTCCGCTTCAAGCATTCCATCCAGGATATTTTCGGCTACCGCCACGTCATCCCCACCCATCAAGGCCGCGCCGCCGAACGCATCCTGTTCGGCGTGGCCTGCAAAAAAGGCGACGTCGTCCCCAACAACACCCACTTCGATACCACCCGCGCCAACGTCGAATTCGTCGGCGCCGAGGCCGTCGATCTGGTCATCGAGGAAGGTAAGCACCCCGCGTCGACCCATCCCTTCAAAGGCAACATGGACGTTCCCGCCCTCGAAGCTCTAATCGCCCGCGTCGGCCGCGACCGCGTTCCCCTCGTCATGCTCACCGTCACCAACAACTCCGGCGGCGGCCAGCCCGTTTCCATGGAAAACGCCCGCCAGGTCAGCGCCGTCTGCAAGCACTACAAAATCCCGCTCTATTTCGATGCCTGCCGCTTCGCCGAAAACGCCTGGTTCATCAAGCTGCGTGAAAAAGGCTACGAAAATAAAACGCCCAAAGAAATTGCCCAGGAAATGTTCCGTCTCGGCGACGGCTGCACCATGTCCGCCAAGAAAGACGGCATGGCCAATATCGGCGGCTTCCTCTGCACCAACGACGACTTGCTCGCCCAGCAGCAAAAAGATCTGCTCATTCTCACCGAAGGTTATCCCACCTACGGCGGCCTCGCCGGACGCGACCTCGAAGCCATCGCCGTCGGTGTGCAGGAAGCCCTCGAAGAAGATTACCTGCGCTATCGTATCGCTTCCACCGCCTATCTCGGCGACCACATCTCGGCGCAAGGTGTGCCCATCGTCCAGCCTCCCGGCGGCCACGCCATCTATCTCGACGCTCGCGCCTTCCTCCCGCACATCCCCGCCGACCAGTTTCCCGGCGTAGCTCTCGCTGCCGAACTTTACTTAGAAGGCGGAATCCGCTCCGTAGAAATCGGCACCCTCATGTTCGCAGCCGCGGCACAAATGGATTTAGTCCGCCTCGCCATCCCCAGACGCGTCTACACCCAAAGCCACATCGACTACGTAGTCGAAATCATCCTCGAAGTCTGGAAAAACCGCGCCCAAATCCCCGGCCTCCGCCTAACCTACGAAGCCCCATTCCTGCGCCACTTCACCGCCCACCTGGAGCCAGTCAAAGGCGCCGCCGCCACGCGCTCGTAAGGTGTGCAGCAGGGTGAGACCTAAGTTGTGCACCAGCCTGAGAAGAGTTGAGAAACCCGAGGGTGCCCCATGCTAGCCGCGCTTCTTGCGGCTAGGGTGCGGATTTTGACTTTCGATGCTCAACCCAAATGCCGAGGGAATTTTGAATTCTTTGGTGGCGGGGACTGGCCCATCTGAATTGTTTTTCGAGGAACCAAGGCAACGTAGGCTGCCCTACCTGTCGCGCTTTTCGACAGGTGGGCGCCTGTAACGATTTGCAGCGGGAGTTTTACTAGAAGATCGACAATCGGGTAGTGTCCTGACACTGCGTTGCTAGGATTTAACTAGTTCTTTTTCCAGGTTCTCGATTCGGTCGGTTAAAATTTCGGCTTGGCGGGCGGTTCTCTTGGCTCTGTCCCATAGTGCGGCAGCCTCTTCCCGCAGTTCCTGAATCTCGCTTCGTATCGATGCTGAACGGTCTTCCTTGGACATGGCGGGAGTCTACCAAGCAAAAGTGCGCCGATCTGTTCGCTAGCGTACACTGGTGCATGCTTTCCCCTGCCGGCAAGGACAGAATAAAATCCGACATCGCCATGCTCGAAAAGGCTCGCAACGATTGCGCCGATAGCGGTCTTCGCAAGGTGATCGAGAATTGGATTGAAGACGCGAAGAAGACGCTAGCTGACGCTTCTAAAAAAGACTCCTTAAGAGTGCGTTGCTGACTTCGGCTCCGGCGGAAAATCAAGGCTAGGACCGTTCCGAGGGAGCGGGCCCGTCTGAATTGTTTTTTCCACGCACCAAGGCGACATTGGCTGCCCCGCCTGTCACGCTTTTCGACAGGTGGGTGCCCGTGCCGATTGCAGCGCGAGTTTCTTACTCAACGATCGGCAATCGCCGCCCGTCTTTCCCACAGCCTTCCACAGCCATTTCGTGTGACGAACAACCTTTACTGAGGAAAACGAAAAGCGCAGAATTGGGACTATGCGCGAACCATCTCCCACCCAGTCCGGCCCAGCCCCCGCGTCGAAAGCAGCCGCTAACCCCTTATTCCGCAAGATTTTACCAGCAAGTCCTTTTGTTTCAATATTTTGCCCGGGCCACCCCCGATCCAAGACTGGCAAGTCTTTTAGAACCAAGATTTTGACCGCACACCCTAAAAAAAATTGCATGTGGGATATCATCCCAGCGAGGAGCCGGAAGCCGAGAGCCGAGAGCCGGCAGCCGGCAGCCGGCAGCCGGCAGCAAGACCGAGGTGTAAAATGTCCCTGCAATCCCTAACCGATCATCTCCCAGCTTCGAAAGGATTCCTCTCATGGCAACGCTAGAAGCCCCCGTCCGGCCGCGCACGGCCACTCAACAAGGCCCATTCGTCACCGAGCCGTTTTACGATTTTCGCAACGAAGAAAATTCCCGCCGCATGCGCTCGGCCATCGCCAAAGTCCGCGCCCAGCTCGGCCGCGAGTACGACCTCATCATCGGCGGCAAGCGCGTCAAGACGACGGACAAAATCAAATCGCTGAACCCCTCGCAGCCCTCGCAGATTGTTGGCATCCACCAAAAAGCGAACAAAGACCACGTCGAGCCCGTCATGCAAGCCGCGCTCGCCGCTTTCGAATCCTGGAGCCGCACCTCCGTCGAAGAGCGCGCCGGCCTCGTCTTCCGCGTCGGCGACCTCATGCGCCAGCGCAAAATGGAATTCATGGCGTGGCTGGTTTTCGAAGTCAGCAAGAACTGGGCTGAAGCCGACGCCGATATTTCCGAGACCATCGATTTCTGCGAGTTCTACGCCCGCGAAGCTCTGCGCTTCGCCAAAGCCCAAACGCCCATCCAGCTTCCCGGTGAGCACGATTCGCTGCACTACATTCCGCTCGGCGTCGGCGCAGTGATCCCGCCGTGGAATTTTCCCTGCGCCATCATGGCCGGCATGACCGTCGCTTCCATCGTCAGCGGCAACACCGTCATCCTCAAGCCCTCGAGCGATTCGCCCACCATCGCCGCGAAATTTATGGAACTGCTCGAAGAAGCCGGCATGCCCGAAGGCGTCGTGAATTTCTGCCCCGGCGCCGGAGCCAGTTTCGGCGACGCCGTGGTCGCGCACCCCAAGACGCGCTACATCGCCTTCACCGGCTCGCGCGAAGTCGGACTGCACATCAACAAGACCGCCGCCACCCAGGCTCCCGGCCAGATCTGGATCAAGCGCACCATTTTAGAAATGGGAGGCAAAGACGCGATCATCGTCGACGCCGACGCCGACATCGACTCCGCCGTGGAAGGCGTGGCCCAAGCGGCCTTCGGCTTTCAAGGACAAAAATGTTCAGCCTGCTCGCGCGCCATTGTCGACGAGCGCGTCTACGACAAGTTCCTCGAACAACTGAAAGCCCGCGTCGAGAAAATTCAAGTCGGCGATGTCACCGAAAACGCCGCCATGGGCGCGGTCATCAACGAAGGCTCGATGAAAACGATTCTCGAATATATCGCCCAGGGCAAAAAAGACGGCCGCCTGCTCACCGGCGGCGAACGCGTCACCGAAATGGGCGAAGGCTACTTCATCCAACCCACAGTGTTCGCCGACATTCCGCCGAAGTCGAAACTTGAGCAGGAAGAAATCTTCGGCCCCGTGCTCGCCGTCATCAAGGCTCATGGCTTCGACCACGCCCTCGAAATCGCCAACGACACCGAGTTCGGCCTTACCGGCGCCATCTACACAAAGTCGCGGGATAAGATCGACCGCGCCATCCAGGAATTCCACGTCGGCAACCTCTACATCAACCGCAAGTGCACGGGCGCGATGGTCGGCGCGCATCCCTTCGGCGGCTTCAACATGTCAGGCACCGATTCCAAATCCGGCGGCCCGGATTATCTTTACCTGTTCACGCAGGCCAAGGTTGTAGGCGAGAAAATCTAGACGAGGGAATCGTTGGGTTATCCCGAGCGGAGCCGCTTTTCAGGCGGAGAGAAGGATCTCCCCAAAAATTGGCTTTGGGAGATCCCTCCCGCGGCTGAACTGTCGCGGTTCGGGATGACGCCACCACAAACACTAGCGGAATAGTTCTACGCCGGAGAGGCGTTTGCAGGCGGCGAGCAACGCCTCCTGCCGCTCGACGTCGCGAGTGGCCGGTATCGGAGTACGAAGCCGCATGTGATAGAAGTACTGACCCGTGACTGTCGCGGCTGGATCGTCACTCACCGCAAGCCACACTTGCGTGCGATGCCCGGCATCGAGGTCATCGGTCGCTCCCGCACCTCCCATTTTCGTGGCCACCCATCCTGGCTCGACGGCATTCGAAAAGACTTCGGGCCAGAGACGCGCCACCGCGAATGCCAGAAGGACATCATGCAGCTTCGTGTCGGAGTAAGCCTGCTGCCCTTGCCACGCACGTTGCTCCCAAGTCAGATCCCGCAAGCTGGCATCGCCGCCCCGGTGCAGGCCGGAGCTCAGATAGACCAGGCGCTTTGGCCGCTCGATGAGCGCGGTCAAAATGTAAGGCGCGAGAGTGTTGACCGCGAATAAATGCGGCAATCCATCCTCGGTCGCAATGCGCCGTGGCTCCCGGTATCCAATTCCCGCGTTGTGGATCACCGCATCGAAGACTCCAAGCGCGTTCACCTGTTCCGCCACTTTGCGGGTCTGAGCGATGCTGGTCAAGTCGCCGATCACCACCGTCTCCGCTCCCGGAACGCCCGACAGCGCTTCCTGCCCTCGCTGTGGGTTGCGGGCATGCAGCACGACGCTGTGCCCTTGCTCAATGAGGAGCTGTGCCGCCATTTGACCCAGCCCATCGGAAGAACCAGTGATAAAGACACGCGCCATGTTTTCTCTCTCATCCCTGAATTGGGGCGAGTTGACCTAGCCAGAAGATTTCTCGCCTTGCCCGACCGGCAGCGGATTCCGCTCTGTGAATTGCCGCTGATGCCAGTAGGGATAGATCGGCGTGACGTCGCTAGCGCGGTCGAGCTTGCCGATCTGCTCCGCGGTCAGATTCCATCCCGCCGCATCCAGGTTCTGGCGCAGCTGTTCTTCATTGCGTGCGCCGAAGATCACAGTCGACACGGTGGGCCGCTGCAGCAACCAGTTCAGGGCGATCTGCGGCACGCTCTTGCCGCACTCTTTGGCCAGTTCATCCAGCGCATCGACGACTTTGTATACATGCTCGTCAGAAATCTGCGGCCCCATGTCGCCCGTCTTATGCAGACGGCTCACCGCCGGCAGCGGCTGGCCGCGCCTCACTTTGCCGGTAAGCCGTCCCCAGCCCAGCGGACTCCAGATCAGCGCGCCCACTCCTTGATCGGCCCCGAGCGGCATCAGTTCCCACTCGTACTCCCGGTTCAGCAGCGAGTAATACACCTGATGGCCAACATGGCGCACCCAGCCATAGCGGTCGGAAACATCCAGCGACTTCATCAGATGCCAGCCGGAGAAATTCGAGCAGGCGATGTACCGCACCTTGCCGCTCGTCACCAGATGATTCAGCGTGCTCAGAACCTCCTCCTGCGGTGTCAGCGCGTCGAAGCCGTGCAGGTGGTAGATGTCGATGTAGTCCGTGCCCAGCCGCCGCAGGCTGGCTTCGCAGGCCTGAATCAAGTGGTGGCGCGACGACCCGATATCGTTCGGCCCCGGCCCCATCTTGAACGTCGCTTTGGTCGAGATCAGGACTTTCTCGCGGCGTCCCGCGACGGCCTTCCCCAGAATCGTCTCCGCAAGTCCGTCTGAATAAACATCCGCGGTATCGAATAGATTCACCCCCGCGTCGAGACAGATGTCGACCAACCGAGTCGCCTCGGCCACATCGCTCGCGCCCCAGGCCTTGAAGAACTCGTTGCCGCCGCCAAATGTTCCCGTGCCAAAACTCAGCACCGGCACTTTCAAACCAGATCGTCCCAGCTGTCGGAATTCCATATCAGTAACAGATGCGGAGGAGCGGCAGGGAGATTCGGGATTGAAGGCGTGCGGAGCGGGCACTCTTGCCCGCTGTTTTGGGGCGCTGCCAGCAAGCGGGCAGGAGTGCCCGCTCCACATCAAAAATCATCAAGAATGACAAAGGCCGCCCGCAGGCGGCCCTGACTCAAGAGCACGATAACTCTTACTGCGCAACCCCCGCGGGCGGTTGTGGCGCTACGCCCGTGGTGGTGGCGGCGGCAGCCTCGTTCAAAATCCGGTGGTGGATGGTGAACAGCGCCAGTTCCAGCCGGTCCGAGACTCCGATTTTGTCATATACGTTGCGCAGGTAATTCTTGATGACCTGCTCAGTCGTCCCCAGTTGGGTGGCGATTTCTTTGTTCTTATACCCCTGCACAATCAAGGCGACGATGCGCAGTTCTTTCGCGGTCAGCCGGTCGCGGACGCGCAAGCCGACCATATCGTTTTCGGTGAGTTCGCTGGGTACGGCCACGTCCTGCACCCAGGTTTCGCCGCGCGCCACCTTGCGGACGCAGTCCACCAGCGCCGCGCTGGTCACGTTGCGGTAGACCACGCCGTGCGCGCCGTTCGACATCTGCCGCTGCGCGCTCTCTCCGGTGTCGGCGAGTACGATCACGCGAGTCTTGGCCTTGTTCGCCGCCACAATGATCGCGGCGAAATCGTTATGAAATCCCGCTGCCACGATCAGCACTGCCGCCCGGAACTTGTCCAGAGCCATGAACATCTGTTCGGGCGTCTGGGCCTGGGCCACAATGCGCATCTCATCTTCCACTGCGAGCACCTTGGCAATGCCTGCCCGGAAGATCGCCTGGTTGTCGGCCAAAATCAATTTGAGCATGTTGTCAACGCTCCAAAAAAGTCCGCTTAAAAATCGTTGGCTTCAAAACTGTTAAGACTTCCTCACAAACTCGTAGGAGTCGATCACGCAGGCCACGCCGCGGCCTTCTCCGCCTTCGCCCGTGGCGTCGGCGCGCACCACCCGTCCCTTGCATTGGATGGTTACGTTCTCCTGACCGCCCGTCATTTCCGGCGGCAACGTGATTTCAAATTCCACGGGCGAACCAATTTCCATCGAGGAATCGGCGCGAATGTAGACTCCCGCCGCGCTCAGATTGCCGGTCACTCCCTCGGAGTCTCCGCCCACTTCGCCCTTATGGATCTTTATCGGCAATTCCAGCGGGAACCGTTTCCCGGTCCGTGCTTCTTCGCCCACGGTACCTCCTCTAGACTGGCCTGTTGTCTGTTTCTCGTCTGCGAATGAGGCCAACGTCATCAAAACCAAGCTCCTGGCGGGGCGCAGGCCCGCTTTTATGCTCAGGGGCGGTTATATCATGAAAGGCACCCATGTAAAAGCCTGATAACCCGTTAGTTAACGGTAGCAACTAGGTTCCCCCCCGGCCCCGATGGCTGATTTCAGGGTCGATTTCAGGCCCCAGAGCCGTCGCCCTTAACCCGGAGATCAATACCCGGGAATCAATTCTCGGCTCGCTGCCGGAGTTCCCACAGAGTTGCCGGATCGAGCAGCACTTCGTCTTCCGTGGCGACGGGCGATAGCAGGAAGTTCGTGAACTCCCGCTCGAAATCAAAGCGCGATACCCGAACATAGCCCGAAGGCGTGATCCAGTATGCGGTGTAGTTCAGGCTCGCGATGAACTGCCGGGTGCGTTCGTTCTTGTGCTCGCGATTCCGCGGCAGGATTTCACAAACGATAAACGGCTGGTCTCGTCGGATAATGCGCTGCATCCCCTGCAGCACGTCGGCCTCGAAATCCTCCACGTCAATCTTCACAATGTCCACCCGCATGGGATGGCGGGCTTCGTAGTCATCCAGCCGGACCGTTTCGACCTGTAGCGGTTGCGCCCTCTGCCGCACCTGCCAACTTTCGGACGCCAGCGTTCCGGTCGCTTCCATGTCTTTTCCCGTCGACGCGGGCAGGTAGAGCGTGGCCGTCCCCGATTGGCTGCTCAGCGCCAGGTTCTCGCAGACCACGCGGTTATCGAGGTGATTCAGAGCGACATTTTTCTTCAGGCCTTCGAAGACCGGCCGCAGCGGTTCAAACGAAACCACTCGCAGGGCAGGATTCCACGTGGCGGCAAGCAGGGAATAGAAACCGTAGTTAGCGCCGGCATCCACAAACCTGGCCGAGCGCTCGAAGAAGAAACGCAGTGCCCGCGAGGTTTCAGGCTCATGACCCTCCAGCCCGTGCCAGAAGAGAGCGGACGCGATTGCGATTCCGGCATCCCGCGCGATGCGCAAGCGTGCGCCGTTGGGCAGAGAAATCTCGACTCCGTTTCTTCTGACCTTGGTTTGAATCTGCCGGGCCACTGCCGCGCCCAGCCGCTGCCAGGGCTTGGCGGCCGAAGAGAGGACGCGGCTGAAGTAGTAGTTCTCGCGCCATCGTTTTAGCGCCGCGACCAGGGCATTGGCCATTCCAGCTTCGTCTCCTCTTTCGTCTCGTCTGCGGACCAGGCTGCGGGGGAAGTGTAAACGAGGCAGACGCGGTGTCGCGTGCGCCCCAGCCGGACACTATTGGAATCGGCGATCGAAATAGGGTGGCCAGTCGCCGCGCCGGGCGGTTGCAATCAGTTCATCCCCGAACTGGCCACCGTAGTTCGCGCCGAAAAAACGATGCCGCAGTTTATTTTCCTGTACGATCGGCCAGCGCAAGACGTTGCCCAGGCGCTGCTTTAACGTGGGCGCGCGATTTCTGAACTGAATCAGCCGAACCTCATCGAAGCCGCAGATTTCGAGCAGCGACACCAGATTCGATCCGGCAAAGCCGTACTCGTGCGCCAGCGTCACGTAAAAACTGGAAAGCGCGCCCGGGCCCTCCATATTGGGTGTGCGCAGCAGCAGCGTTCCCCCGGGTTTCAGAGACTGATAAAGCGCGTCCACGAGCCACAACAGCGAATACTTGGGCACGTGCTCGATCACATGCGACATGTGGATGAAATCGTACTTTTCCCGCTGGTCGCTCAGGAACTCTCCAATGTTGTCATGGATCTCGTGCAGGGTAATAAAGTCGGGGGCCCAGTCGCGCACGTAATTCTTGTGCGCGACGCCGAAATCAGCGCCCGCCAGATTCTGATATCCCAACTTCAGGCAGGCGGCCAGGAACCATCCCGTGCCGAAGCCGATGTCGAGGATGCGCGCCGCTTTGTCAGCCGGCAGATAGGGCGCGTATTGTTGCGCTGCCGCGTTTACGGTTGCGTCCTTCGTAATTTCGTTCCAGCTCGGACGCCGCACTTCTGCCGCGTGCCGCAGCGACATGCGGCGATAGACCTCGGCAATAAAAGCATGCGCTTCCATGAAGAACCTGCAACCTCGGCGCGCCGGGTGCTGCATCAAAAGTTGCGCACTAATAGTAGCAAAGCGTTCGCCGCACTCTGCGCCAGCGGTTCGTCAGGAATGCCGCGCTTCTGTCAGAATGCAGAAGGGCGAGTCGTCCAGGGACGATCATTCAGGGCGAGTCATGAGGAGGGGAGTTCCATGTCATCGATTTTTTCCCGGCGAAATGCCGGCTGCCGGCAGGCTGCGAGCGGTTCGGTACGAGTCTTGATTACTTTGCTACTGTGCTTTCTTTCCGCAGCGCAACCGGGTTTCGCCCAGACTTCGGCATCGCAGACATCCCCGCCATCACCCCAGCCGGCGGCGGCCCCGAAAGCGCCTGCTGATAAGGACAAGAACCCCGCCAAGTCCCAGGCCAACCCCTCCAGCGCACGCCCGGCAGACGGCAGCGATACTTTGGAAAAACTGAACGGTGCTCTCGAAAGCCTGGCGGCCAGAGTCTCCCCGGCGGTGGTGCAGATTCTGGTTACCGGCTATGGCCCGCTCCATGAAGAGGATCGATCCCAGGCCGCGTTCATCGTTCGCCAGCACGCTGTCGGGTCGGGCGTCATCGTCGACCCTACGGGATACATCATGACCAACGCCCACGTGGTCGAGGGCGCGCAACGGATTCGCGTCGCTCTGCCGCTGCCTATGAGCGACTCGGCCGGCCAGGAGCCGATCGGGAAGCGCCGCGTGCTGGAGGCCAAACTCATCGGCCAGCACAAAGAGACCGACCTCGCGCTGCTCAAGATTGATGAGACCGACCTGCCAACCCTGCCGCTCGTCAGCCAGCAGCGGCCGCACGTCGGCCAGCTCGTGTTCGCCATCGGTAGTCCCGAGGGTCTGCAGAATTCAGTCACCATGGGCGTGGTGAGTGCGCTCGCCCGGCAGCCCGATCCCGGCAAGGCGCTCACTTACCTGCAGACCGACGCTCCCATCAATCCCGGCAACAGCGGCGGCCCGCTGGTGGATATGAACGGCGCCGTGCTCGGCATCAACACATTTATTCTTTCGCAGGGCGGCGGCAGCGAAGGACTGGGCTTCGCTATTCCGGCGCGGGTCGTCGATTTCGTCTACCACAGCCTGCGCCGGTATGGTCACGTGCATCACGTCGAGATCGGCGCGGGTGCGCAGGAAATCACGCCCACTCTGGCCGAGGGCCTGCATCTTTCGCAGCATTGGGGCGTGGTGGTGGACGACGTGAAGCCCGGCGGCCCGGCCGACGCCGCCGGCCTGCAGGTTCAGGACATCATCCTCACCGCCGATGACCGGCGCATCGAAACTCTGCCTTCACTTTCCTCCGCGTTATACCTGCACCGCCTCGACCAGGTGGTGAAGCTGGAGATTCTGCGCGGCAGCGAAAAGAAAACTCTCTACGTCCCGGCGATTGAGCAGCACGATCACATGGACGAACTTCTCGATGCGGTCAATCCTGAGAACAGCCTCATTCCCCGCCTGGGTGTTCTGGCCATTGATCTCACCGACGACCTGATCTCGCGGTTGGGCGGCCTGCGCGTTCCCTCTGGAGTCGTCGTCGTGGGCCGGGCTGCCGACCTCATCATGCCCGACACCGGACTCCAGGCGGGCGACATCATCCACCAGCTCAACACCACGCACATTGATTCCCTGGAGACGCTCCGCGCCGGCGTGGCAGCGCTCAAGACCGGCGACCCCGTCGTGCTGCAAGTCGAACGCGACGGCGGCCTGCTGTATGTGAGCTTCGAGATGGAATAAAAGAAGACGGGAAGACAAACCTCTTGCGCCCCAGCAACGATCGCATCTTCGATGCCTACCACCTCGAGCGCATCTGGTGACGCAGCGCTGGCTTGGCGGCGTGCGGGTGCGAACGCTATCGAGCCGGAACCACCTTTTCTATGGCAGCCTTCAGTTCATCCGCCTTGAATCCGAACGGCCCGGGCCGGCTCTTATAGGCGACCCGGCCGGTCGCGTCAATCAAGTACAGGCGATCCGGCCACGCGGTGTACGCACTCTCCGTCGAGTTGCCAAATTCGTCGAGCACCGCCGGAATCTCAATTCCAAGCTTGCGCACGCAGGCTCCGGCAACAAAACTCCGCTCCTCTTCGCTGTGCGGACTGGCGAAGACTACTTTGTCTTTGACGTTGCTCTCCATCTGCCAGACGTCGCTCGGGTGCGCCTCGGTGATGTAGACGACCAGGAACGTGACCTCGCTTCCGTACTGCTGGTAGAGCTTGTTGAGGGCAGGAACCTCCCGCCGAAACGGAGGTCAGGTATAGCTGCCGAACACCAGCACCACTGGGCGCTTCTGTTCGGTGAGAGTAGAGAGTTGTACGGTCGCGGTCTTATCGAGTTTCGTCAGCGTGAAGTCCGGTGCGGGACTGCCCACTTGCAGCGTGCCCGCGCGCGCCCGCAGCCAGAGCGTCTCGAAAGGAAAAACCAGAAAGGGAATGGGGCCTGAAATTTTGGCCATCACTTGGCCAAACTGCTCCGGCGTTTGCCGCATCACGCCATACAAAGCCGCACACCCCACCACCCACAGGGCGGCGAGGAGGCACAGTGTCGGGATGAGCGCCTTTTTGACAAATCTGAATTTCGTTTTCATAGGATCGGCAAGCGGGCCACAGAAAAAAAAAGAAGTGCGCCGATTATAGGTCGGCGCAAGGGGAGGTCAATAGTGGGAATGTAGTATTGCTCCGGCACTCAGCGGGCAGAATCGTCATCGATCCAGTATTCGCGGCGCGCCTTCAACATCAACCCCGGACGATCCATGGTCTCCACCTGCAAGGCGTGCAGGCCGGGCGTGAGCGACGTGGGCCGGAAGCTCAGCACATAGTAGTTCGGCACGTCGTTGGAAACCGTGATCAGACTGGCCTTCAGATCCTTGGCGTTGCGGAAGGAAAAAAATTCGCCCCCGGCCAGTTGTGCGATCGATTCGGCCGTCTTATTACGCAGTCCATTTCGCGCCGTCAGAAATGCCATTGTGGCCAGTCGCAGAGGCGGAGCGAGCTGGCTGATGCAGTCGAGCACCTGCTTGCTGTAGTGGCCTTCATATTCGGCATCGGCACCCTCGCGGCCGAAGCATCCGTGCGCGGGGCCTGGCTCTGTTCTGCCAAACCCAAACTTTGATGCCTCATGGGAGACGGCCGCGTGCGTACTCGAAAAAGCGAAGCTGTACATGGCCGTATTGGTGTCGCTGATGAGGCGCAGAGCCTCGTTGAGCGTTGTCTTGCTTCGTTGATCGATGGTTTCGCTGAGCAGCAGAATCGCGCGCCGGTAGCTCGGCGGCTGCATCCGCAGCTGCGCGACCGCGAATGCCACCCCATCCAAGATGGCCGCGCCTTGATCAAACGAGGCATGGTCGCCCGCGCTCAGATTCGCAAGCTGTTGCGAAACCTCGGCCGTTCTTGACGTGAAAGGCACCAGCAGATGCGGTGTGCTGTCGAAGCCGATCAAGGCGATGCGGTGCTCGACGTTCCCGATCAGCGCATCGAGAATGGCATCCAGTTGCCGGTAGTCGTCCAGGTGGCGCGCGCCGGCGCCTCCGGTTTCGACGACGATTGCCAGGGCCAGCGGCTGCGAACCGGTGTCTTCATCGAGGGTGAAGTGCTGCGGCACCCCGTTATCGGTGATGTGGAAGTCGTCCGCCGTGAGTCCAAAAACTACCTTTCCGGTTTTGGTGGTCGCCAAGACTGGCACCATCACCAACGTGGAGCGTACCGTTAAGGGAGCCTGAGTGGCCTGGTTCTGCTGGGCGCACAGGCCAACATTGGCGACGACGAGTAGAAGAGCGAGTGCGCAAACGGACCTCATGATGGCTCTAGCTTATGGCTTTAGCTCAAAACGCGCCGCCGCCCCCGCCGCCAAATCCTCCGCCCGAGAATCCACCACCGCCGCCGAACCCTCCGCTGCCAAAGCCCGATCCGGTCGAACTGGCGCGCGGCGCGGAGACGAAAACCTGGTGCATATCCGTCGCCATGCTGTGCATCGAACTGGAAAAGAAAATCGGATTGAACCCTCCGATGTACCCTCCCGGCCCCACATACCACTGCGGCGGATCTTTGACGATTCCCGCAAACGCCTGCGCCCAGTGGTGCTCCACGCCCAGCGCCATCGCGTAGGGCAGAAATTTCTCGAACGTGGTCGGCGGCATCACCTTGAGCCGGTCCGCATCCACACGGTTCATGAACTCCTGGAAGCCCAGCACCGCGATGCGCACCTGCCCTCCCTTCACCGTCTTGGCCGACATGACGCGCGCGAACAGCCACCAGATCAGCGCCGAGAGCGGAATACACACAATCAGCAACAGCGCCGAGTTAAAAAAATTTGCCCAGCCCAGGTACTGGCAAATTCCGAAAGGCGCAAGAATCGCCACCGCCATTCCAATGCTGTAGCCGTTCGCCGATTCCGGGTCGAGCAGATAAATTCCCTTCGTCTTCAGCGCCGCCATAATATCCTGGCGAACCACCGGAACCGCCGTGTAGAAGCGGTTCTTCAAGCTGGAAAGGCGCGTGTCGCTGCCCTCGGCAAAAACATTCTCCAGCATCACGCGCTCGTGCGGCGCCAGATCGGCGCCCCACTGCTCCCGCGGTTTCAGCAGATGAAAAATGTAATCTTTGTTGGTGAATACCAGCGACTTCTCGGCGGTTTCTTCGATCTTGATGTAGCCCCGCACCGCCAGATCGACGATGGTGGATGTAATATCGCGCGGATGAATCGAGTCATCCAGCAGCGTGCCCGCTTCCGCCGGAGAAATTCCAGCCGGCGGCTCATACATGGGCGCAACCGAAACTCCCGGATCGGGGTCGCGTCCTTTCCACCACCACAGCGCAAACATTGCCGCGAGCGTAACCAGCGGCAGAAACACAATCGGATTGCCGCCGATGAACCAGAAGAACCTGGTCAGCGCGCCTGGTTCTTTGAGAATGTCTTTCGGAATATAAACGTCAATGGTCAACCCGCCGCGCATCGGCAGCGGATTGGTGGTCTCAAACACCGCTTCCGGCCCGGAAACTTGCGCGGTGGCATCGTGCAGGCTCGAGCCATACACGCCGGTAAACGCCTGCGCCCGCAGCGAGCCCGCGGCCGCCAGCGGAAAGCGCACCGTCGCCGCCGCATGATCGATCGGCACCGGCCAGTCGTTCCCCGTAACGTTCCAGTAAAACTCGTCGTGACTGTCCTCGTCGTGACCATCAAAGAAGCGCGTCCCGTTGCGTACGCGGTAAACGATCTCAACCGTTCGCGTCGCATCCACTGCGTCCGGAATATAAATCTTCAAATCGCGGGTGCCATCGGAGGTCGACGAGTCGTACTTAAGCTTGCCCCCGCTGCCATCGCTGACACTGGTGATGTCCAGCAAGAGTTCGTAATTCGTTCCGTCAGGCCCGGGATATGCAATCGGAATGGTGCGATGAATCCCATGCCATTCCCCCGCAAACACCAGCGTGATGCGTTCAGTCACCACCGCGGTGCCATCCGGGTTGACGATGATGGTGTCGTGAAAGTCGGCGACATGCCACGACTTGGCCTGCGCAACGCCTATGAAAGCGCAGAGTAATAGTGCTGCGGAGAGTAGCGAAACAATCGTTCTTGGGATTTTCAATTACCCAATTCCCCAATTACAAAATTACTCAATCATTTAGAACTTCACCTGCACCGGCTCGCGGTCGGCGTCGGTGGTTTCAAAGAACTGCCGCGGCGTGAAGTTGAACATCCCGGCCAGAATGTTGGTCGGGAACACCTGAATCTTCGTATTCAGGTCGCGCACCACCGCGTTGTAATAACGCCGCGAATTCTGAATCGAGTCTTCCGTTTCGCTCAGCGATCCCTGCAGTTGGGTGAACTGCTCGGAAGCCTTCAGCTCCGGATAATTTTCCGCCACGGCAAACAGGCTCTTCAGGGCGCCGGTCAGCTGATTCTCCGCGACCGCCTTGCCTTCCGGCGTGGTCGCCTGCATGGCCAGCGACCGGAACTTGGCGATGTCTTCAAACGTGCCCTTCTCGTGTGTGGCGTAGCCTTTCACCGTTTCCACCAGGTTGGGAATCAGATCGTGCCGCCGCTTGAGCTGCACATCAATGTCGGACCACGCCGAATCGCAGCGCACCCGCAGCTGCACCAGGCTGTTGTACATGCCTGCCAGCAACACGGCGATCACCACCAGAATTACCAGCAGGATGATGCCAGTCATGAGCGTCTCCTCAATAGCGTGAAGTCTGAAAATGCAATCTGCAGGATGAATCGGAAATCGATGAACCGGGAATCAATGCGACGTTAACACAGGAAGAGCGCCCGAGCAAACGCGGCCGAGCGCGCAAATTTGCATTCCGCGATAACAACTTTGCTGGGGTAAGACGAGGATTGAAAGCTTGGGGCTGCACCTAGCTGTTGTCCGGAAGCCGGAAGCCGACATTACTGTTGTGGCGCGAAGTACCCCTTGCGGGCCCGCACCTGCAGGTCTTTCTTCAGCGTGGAAATTTCAATCGAACGGTAGCGCCCATCCGCGTCGAAATTGGCGGGCTTGTAGGAAACCACATACTGGCTGCGCAGTTCGTCTTCAATCGCCGCGAACGAGCGCGTGATGTCTTTCATCTTGAACGGGAAAAAGGCGCGTCCACCGGTGGCTTCGGCGAGTTGCTGCAGCACCTTGTCGCCGCGCATCACCAGGCCGCTGTCGTCGGTCGAGATGGCATAGATGATCACTTCTGAGCGCTGCGCCATTTCGATGGCTTGCGCCCTCGACATCTCGCTCTGGTTATCTTCTCCGTCGCTCACGATCACGATCGCTTTACGCACGGGATGATCCGGCCGGTCCTTCAGAAACTTTTCCTTGCACGCGTGGTAGACGGCGTCATACAGGGCCGTTCCGCCGCCATCGTGCAGCTTGTGCACTCCCACCGAGAGCAGTTGCACATCGTCGGTATAATCCTGCGCCATCTGGCTGTGGCTGTTGAAGCCCACCACGAATGCCTTGTCAAAGCCGGCGCGCAGCGTATGTTCCAGGAAGCTGGTGGCCGCATTCTGCTCGAAATCAAACCGCCCGTCCACCGACCCGCTCACATCCACCAGCAGTCCTAGATGAAGTGGCAGATCCGTTTCGCGGCGGAAATTCAGAATCGCCTGCGGCGGTTTGTGATCGTCAAGTATGTTGAAATCGGTCTGGTTCAGGTCGCGCACGAACTTGCCGTGCTTGTCGGTGGCGATGAACAGCACGTTCACTTCGTTCACGCGCGCGTGCAGCGTGATGATCCCGCCCTGCGGATCGTCCGCACTTCCCACCGGATTCACCGCAGCAGTTCCCGCAGCTTCGTTTCCCGCGTTGTAGGCGCTCAGGCTGGGCGGATCCGACGTGTAGGCACTCTGCGCCCGCGACTGGCCCACCGGCAGGATGGTTGCCAGCAAGAGCGTAAGAAGGCGAAGCGTCCAGTTCGTGTACTTCATGCCTGAAAAGCCCAATTTTTTCACTCTTAACCGCGTCCCAGCGCACTTCCAAGCTCTTGGATGCACGCCGGATGCCGAAGGAGGGTTCGCGCCGGAACCCGCTACAGTATTGACTTTAGGAGCGCTCAGCCCGGGTGCCAAGTTACAAAAGGAGCACACGTTTGGTCATGGCACAAAGCGTGCGTATTCTGTGACTTGCACCGTCCCTCGCGCCATTTCGGCGGGCGCTCGATGCGCCGGTCAAGCGGGCTTAACCAGGCCGGGTTTAACATAGTCCCACGAGTTGACGGTTTTTCCTTAAAATATTCTCTGGAGGAGATTCGTGAAAAAATTTATTCTGTGCTTGCTCGTTGCCCTCATGTCAACCGCGGCGGCAGTCGCCGATGACGAACGCGAAGAAGACCGCGTGAAAGATGCCGGCGTCGTCCTGAAAGAAATCCTGAACATCCCTGACGACATTCCGCAGGACCTGCTGGACAAAGCCGAGTGTCTCATCATTCTGCCCTCGGTGAAAAAGGGAGCCTTCGGCATCGGCGCCAGCTACGGGCGCGGCGTCATGATTTGCCGCGGCGGCGAACACTACACCGGCAAGTGGGGCGCTCCCGCTTTGTACGCGCTCGAAGGCGTCAGTATCGGATTTCAATTGGGCGGCCAGGCCACCGATTTCGTCCTGCTGGTGATGAATCCCAAAGGCGCGGAATCGCTTCTCTACAGCAAGGTGAAACTTGGGGCCGATGCCTCCGCCGCTGCCGGACCGAAGGGCCGCACCGCCGAAGGCGCAACCGACGTTGTGATGCAGGCCGAGATTCTCTCCTACTCGCGCAACAAGGGCCTGTTCGCTGGAGTCTCACTGGAAGGTTCCACGTTGCGTTCCGATGGCGGCGCGAACGAAAATTTGTACGGCAAGAAATTGACCGCGAAGGAAATTATTCGTGAAGGCAAAGTCGCCATTCCGCCCAGCGCGCAGGAACTGGTGACGCTGCTCGATACCAAATCGCCGGTCAACAAGTCAGACCCGAAGTCGCTGCAATAATTTCGCAGCCGCCTCTGTGAGAGCCTGTGACCTCTGTGGTGAAAGCTGTGCCTGACCGAACTCGTTGCCCCTGGGCGACCAACGAACTGTCGGTGCGTTATCACTACGAAGAATGGGGCGTGCCGGTGCACGACGACCGCACGCTCTTCGAATTTCTCATCCTCGAAGGCGCGCAGGCTGGTTTGAGTTGGAACACGATTCTGAACAAGCGCGAGAACTACCGCAAAGCTTTGGACGGATTCGATCCGGAGCGCATCGCGCGCTACGACCGCCGCAAGACCGAACGGCTGCTGCGCGATCCCGGCATCGTGCGCAACAAACTCAAGGTTGCTTCGGCCGTCGGCAACGCCAAAGCCTTTCTCAGCATACAGAAAGAATTCGGCAGCTTCGACCGCTATATCTGGCAGTTTGTCGGCGGAAAGCCGCGAGTGAACTCGCCCAAATCGATGAAGCAGGTTCCGGCGCGCACGCCGGAATCCGATGCCATGAGCAAAGACCTGAAGAAGCGCGGCTTCAAGTTTGTGGGATCGACCATCTGCTACGCCTTCATGCAGGCCGTGGGCATGGTGAACGATCACGTGGCGGGCTGCTTCCGCTACAGGAAGTAGTTCAACGCCGCATGAAGACACTCGCGGTCAAATAAATCACCACTAATCCCAGCAGCAACACCGCGCTTTCCACGCGCGTGGACCACGCGTGCAGGGAATCGAATTGCGCGCGCACGGGATTATCCAGCGGAACCGTGGTGAAGCCGGCGACCTGCGCGCGCAGCGTGTCCATGCGCGGAATAATCCAAAATTGCGAGATCAGCGTGAGCCCAAGCATTAGGCAAATGAGCACGTGCCGTGCGGCGAACAGATGCGCTGCGCCGTCAGTGAGGCGATTGTAGAGCAGCGAACTGCCCAGAAACACCATTCCTGAAAAGATGCCAATCCAGTGCAGCTTGCCCAGCGCGCGTCCGACAATATTCCCGGCGAGATGCGTATTGGGCAGAACGCCCGGAGCGAACACCGTCGGCGCGAGCACGAACGCAAAGAAAATCAGCCCGCCGATCCAGACAACCAGCGAGAGCATCGTGAAGAAACGCAGGAATGACATGACGGGATAATTATAGTCGGGCGGCGAAGCAAGAAAACGAACCACAGAGGACACAGAGATGCACAGAGGAAAGAAAAACTGGCAACTGGCAACTGACCCCTGGCAACTGCTCTTACACTGGCACTGCCACGTTCTCGATGATCTCTCGCAGCACTTGATCCGACTGCTCGGATTTTTTCAGAGTCGAGGCGTAGAGGCCGCTGACCACGATGCGGTGGGCGAAGACGGGAACGACCAGCGGCTTGATATCTTCGGGAGTGCAGAAGGTGCGGCCTTCTAAGAAAGCCATGGCTTGCGCGGCGCGATAAAGAGCCTGCGATCCGCGGGGCGAGACGCCCAGCGAGAGGAATTCCGACTCCCGGGTGCGGCGCACGATTTCGAGCGCGTAGCTCACCAGCGACTCGTCCACGCGAACCTGCTTCACGGCCTGCTGCATTTCGAGCACGTCAGCGCCGGTCAGAACGGGGCTGAGATCGTCGAGGTGCGCTGCGCCCGCTTCGGAGCGCAGAATCTGGCGCTCGGCTTGCGCGTCAGGATAGCCCATGCGCACCCGCATCAGAAATCGATCGAGCTGCGATTCGGGCAGCGGATACGTTCCGTGATGCTCCACCGGATTCTGCGTCGCAATCACCAGAAACGGCTGCGGCAACTCGTGGGAGTGCGCGTCCACGGTGACCTGACCTTCGTTCATAGCTTCGAGCAGCGCGGACTGGGTCTTCGGTGTAGTGCGGTTGATCTCATCGGCCAGCAGAACGTTGGTGAATACCGGGCCGCGCTTAAATTCGAACGCCTGCTCGGCCGCGGAATAAATCGAGATGCCGACCACGTCGGAGGGCAGCAGGTCGCTGGTGAACTGCACGCGCTGAAACGTGCAATCAATGGCGCGGGCGAGCGCCTGGCCGAGAGTGGTCTTGCCCACGCCGGGAACGCCTTCAATCAGCAAGTGGCCGCGCGCGAAAATGCTGACCAGCGCGAGGCGAACCACGTCATCCTTACCACGAATTACGCGGCGAAGAGCCTTTTCAAGTTCAGCGGCTTTGTGAGAAACAGCGATAGCGGTCTCGGGCGGCATTGTTTCGATTCTACTATCTGCTTCGGCGGGCAGGGCAGTTACCTACGTCACTGGGCACTCAGCATTCGGCACTCAGCATTCAGCCATAATGGCGCGGTTTCAACTTAGAACGACGTTTGCGGCCGGGCTTGCAGCCGCTCGCACTGAATGCTGAAATGCCGAGTGCGGTTTTACTGCGTAAACTCCGCGGGCCTTCCGGTCAGCCGTTCGATACGCTTCGCGATCGGCGGATGCGTCGAGAACAGGCCGGCGAAGTTGATTCCCAGCAGCGGTTGAATAATGAACAGGTGCGCCGTGGACGGGCTGGCCTGCATGGGCACGCGGCGCGAGTAGGCGTCGAGCTTTTGCAGGGCGCTCGCCAGGGCGTAGGGATTGCCCGTGAAGTGCGCGCCGGTGGCGTCGGCTTCATATTCGCGCGAGCGCGAAACCGCCAGCTGAATCATGGTCGCGGCGATGGGCGCGAGAATCAGCATGAACAGAGCGGCCAGGCCTCCGCCATTGCCACGGTCACGGCCGCGGCCTCCGTAGCCGCCGAAAATCATGGCCCAGCGTCCCATGCTGGCGAGCATGGTGATGGCGCCGGCGATGGTGGCGGCGACGGAACTGATCAGGATGTCGCGGTTGTTGACGTGGCCCAGTTCGTGGGCCAGCACGCCTTCGAGTTCTTCGTCATTCAGTAAACCCAAGATCCCATGCGTCACGGCGACCGAGGCGTGGCTGGGATTGCGTCCCGTGGCGAAGGCGTTGGGCGATTCGATCGGGATTACATAAATCTTCGGCATGGGGATGCCGATTTTCTGCGTCAGGCGCTCGACGGCAGCGTAGGCGCGCGGCAGTTCTTCGCGGGTCACGGGCTGGGCGCGGTACATGGCCAGCGCAATCTTGTCGGAATAAAAGTACGAGACGAAGTTCATGACGGCGGCAAAGGCCAGCGCCAGGAACATCCCGTTCTGGCCGCCGAAGTAGCGGCCGAAGGCCATCAGCAGCAGCGTGAGTGCGGTCAGCAGAAACGCGGTCTTGAACATGTTTCCCATAGCTTGAATGTACCTACCTCATTTGATGTTACGCCGGGCGGGGCGATGCAAGGGCTTAGTTTGAAGGAAACTGGCTTGGAAATCCCCGGCTTCTTTCCCCTTGGAGTTTTAGAATCATTAAGTTAGCTGGAAATTGAGAAAAAAACTGAGAGCAGTCGTGGCGGCACGCCTCGCTGCGCTTGGCGGGACGGGCGAAGGCGCCCGTCCCCACACAGACCCGTCCCCACACAAAAACCTCCCCACACAAATTTAGGCCTTCTGGGCTTCGCGTTTCAGGGCGCGCTGCAGGGTTTGGTCCAGCGCGGACTTCGCGGTTTCGTATTCCTGATGCGAGATGCGGCCTTGCTGGCGTTCGACTTCGAGCTGGAAGAGTTCTTCTTTCAAGGCTTCGAGCAGCAGGGAAGATCCTCCGCGCGGCGCGACCGGCTGCGGGCGCGCGGGTGCTGCTTCGGCATCGTAGTCTTCGTCGTATTCCAGCGCGGGCAATCCCTTTCCTGTGAACTGGGCGGCGCGGTTGGCGGCTTGCTGGCGGGATGAGATGAAGATTCCGCCGATGATGAGGGCTGCGGCGAAGCCGCCGAGAATCCACCACTGATATTTCTGCAAGGGAGGAGCGGCGTCGATGGGCGGTCCGAGGCCGCCGCCGGGGCGGCTTTCGGGCGGTGCGGAACCGCCCTCGGCGGAACCGGCTTCGTTGGATCCAGCTCCGGCAGAACCACCTTCGCCGGCCGCGCCGCCATTTTCTCGCAGCGTGCCTTGTCCGGAGATTTTGAAAGCCAGCGGTTGGCCCACTCGAATGCCGGAGGCTACTTCGACGCTGGCGTCGGGCTGCCCAGGATAGTCCCGGAGCTGGTAATTGGTGCCGGGAGCGGCGGAGAACTGCATCGCTTTGGGCAACATGGCGACGAAATGTTCCAGCGGATAAATGCTCTTGGGATCAATGTTCGCACTGCCGGTGTAGGCGAGCTGATAGGCCACTTCGAATTGCGTGGTTCCGGGGCGAAGCGGGAACAGGAAAGCGTAGCGGGTCTTTCTGTCGTCCTCGGGAACGGGCGCGGAGTTTAAGGGATTGCCGCCCTCGGTCATGGCCGAGGATTCAATGATCTGCGCGCCCTCGGGCACGTAGAACTCGAGATTGCGTTCGTTCATCTGGGTGCGCGGGGGATTGGAAGAATTCTGCACGGCGAACTGGCGCATGATTTCGAGCTGTCCCTGTTCGGCCTGAACCCGCATGATGTCGGCGACCACGGAGATGCCGTCGATTTTCTTGCCGACGTCGTAGACCTCAACGTCGACCGAAGTGGTGCCCGGAGGAGCCATGTGGTGGTAGGTGACTTCCTGATGGATGACGCGCACCAGATGCGGACCTGGGGCGTCAAGCTTGAAACTGAAATTGCCTTTGGCGTCGGTTTTGGTGCGGCCAGCTTCTTCCATGCCCTGGCCGAGACTGAGCAGGACGACGTCGTCACCGGCGGCGGGCTTGCCGGTGGTGGAGTTCTTCACGCGGCCGGTGAGGGTTTGGGCGGAGGCCAGGGAGGTGAAGAGCAAGACTGCGAGGGCGATAACGCATGCGCGTGACCGCGCGGTCCGTGCCGGGAACTCCTCGCGGAGCCGGTTGGAGATGAAGGCAAACACGGGGTCCTTCGACTTCACGGAAAACGTACTTTGCGCGTTTTCCGTCACGCTCAGGATGACAGGGGATTGCAAGATGTAAGGTCCTCTCATGGTCTCGCTTTTCTTGGGGCGGCGGCTTTGGCTTCGAGGCGGGCTATTTCGGCCAGGAGGGTGGCGGCTTCGTCCTGCAGGGAAGCTTTCAGGGACTGGTAATCGGCGTCGGGCATTTTGCCGGCTTTGAATTCGAAGTTCAGGTCGCGCAGATTTTCGTAAACGGCGTCTTTGCGTTCGCGCAGGTAAGAGGCGCGAGTTTTTTTCTGTCCGATATAGAGCGTGCCGGGCGTGAAAATGTAGAACAGCGCGGCGACGGTGGCCAGAAGGCAGCAGGCCAGTTCGATGCTCATAAGTCAGTCTCCTTGCGGGCCTGATCGCGAAATTTCTCCAGTTCTGTTCCGCGAATCGGCGGCGCGCCACCGGGAGGTGGCGGAGGTGGACGGTTCTTCCAGGTGCGAATCACGAAAACCACGGTAAGAATGCCGACTCCGAGGGCCACGAAGGGAACGATCCACGCGGTGCGGTCAAAGCCTCTGGTGGTGGGAGCGGCGAGCACCGTGGGGCCATACTTTTGGACGAAAGCTTGTTCGACCAGGCTGTCGCTGTCGCCGCGGTTGACGGCGTCCTGCAGTTCGTTGCGCATGCCGTCAGAACTGGGGCAGCCGACGTGATTGCATTCCAGAAGAATCTGGTTGCAGCTGCAGATGCACATCATCTGGTGGCCGATTTCGTTGAAGCGGGTGGCCGGGTCGCCGGCGCCGACGAGGGCGAAGACGGCGAGGGTGAGCAGGGCGCACTGGAGCAGGCGTCGGGTCGGGTTGGGTCTCGTCATAATCTTCTACACCGTCTTCTGCGCCTGCGAAAAAACCAAAACCTGCCGGGCTGCGCCCGGCGGACAGCCGAGGGCGGCTGTCCCCACATTTTGCTTCTCACAGTCCCACAATCATCTAATCTCCGGTCACGGCCGGAACGGCGTGCTCTACCAGCCTTGCTACTGGGATGCGGACCGGGGCCGGCGCGTTCGGAATCAGCGCCAGCACGGTGCCGCCGAGGATGATCCAGACGCCCAGCCAGATCCACATGACCAGCGGGTTGAGGTGAGCTTTGATGATGGGCTCGCCTTTCTCGTTTTGTCCCTCATAAACGAGGTAGAGATCCTCGTTCAGGGTGGAACGGATGGTGGGCATGGTCTGGGCCTGCCGGCTCGCTTTGTAGAAGCGGCGTTCGGGATAGAGCGTGTCAATCTGGCGGCCGCCCTTGAAGACGTCGATGATGGCCCACTCGCTGGCGTAGTTGGGTTTGTCTTCCTGGGTGAAGGAGCGGCAGACGAGGGTGTAGTTGCCGATCTGCATTTTGTCGCCGTAGCCCAGGCCTTTGTCGGATTCCTTGTCCTGGTTGAAGGCGGAGCCGGCGAATCCAATAATGACGACGACCACGCCGAAGTGAACGATGTAGCCGCCGTAACGGCGCGTGTTGCGGTGCGTGAGCTGGACCATGGAGGCGAACATGCCCTGGCCGGTGTGTCCGGCGATGACGCGGCTGCCGCGGTAGTACTCGCTGGCGATGGTGAGCGTGACCAGGGCGCAGAGGCCGATGGCCATCAGCGAATAGAAGTAAGCGACGTCCTGCCAGGGGCGCAGGCCAAAGGGCGATCCCCAGCTGGCGGGTGTAGTCATGAGGAAAGCCATCACGGCGACTGCGCCGATGCTGGGCCACAGGAAATTCCGCTTCAGGCTGTCGAAGGAAGTCTTGCGCCAGGCCAGCAGCGGGCCGACGGCGGTGAGGATCAGCAGCAGCAGCGCGACGGGGATGGCGACGCGGTTATAAAAGGGGCCGCCGACGGTAACCTTGTTGCCTTGCACGAGTTCAGAAATTTTCGGGAACCAGGTTCCCCAGAGAACGGTGAAGCAGAGCAGCACGAAAAGTAAGTTATTGAACAGAAAGCTGGATTCGCGGGAGATGAGCGATTCGAGTTTGTGCTCGCTGCGCAAGTGATCTTTGTTCTTGATGAAGAAGAACAGGAAGACTACGAGAGTGATCGAGAGGAACCATGCGAACCAGTCCCCGATCGAGGACTGCGCAAAGGCGTGCACCGAGGCGATGATGCCGCTGCGGGTGAGGAACGTGCCGAGAATCGCGAGCCAGAAAGTGGCGAAGACCAGCCACATGTTCCAGACTTTCAACATGCCGCGCTTCTCCTGCATCATCACCGAGTGCAGGAACGCGGTGCCGACGAGCCAGGGCATCAGCGAGGCGTTCTCGACGGGATCCCATCCCCAGTAGCCGCCCCAGCCCAGCACGGAGTAAGCCCAGTGTGCGCCGAGGAAAATGCCGCAGGTGAGGAATCCCCAGGTCACCATGGTCCAGCGGCGGGTGATGTGGATCCACTTTTCGCCGGGATACTTCATGATGAGCGCGCCCAAGGCGAAGGCGAAGGGGACGGTGAATCCGACGTAGCCGAGATAGAGCATGGGTGGGTGGATGACCATCTCGGGATATTGCAGGAGCGGGTTGAGGCCGCTGCCATCGGCACGCAGCGGGCCTTCGAGCAGGCCGAAGGGGTTGGCGGCGAAGTTGATCAACAGCAGGAAGAATATCTGCACGCCGGCGAGAACCACCGAGGCGTAAGCGAACAGGCGAGGATCGGTTTTGTAGCGCAGGCGCAGCACGAAGCCGTAGCCGGCCAGCAGCAGCGACCAGAACAGCAGCGAGCCTTCCTGGCCGGACCACAACACGGCGAACTTGTAAGGGCCGGGAAGGTCGCGGTTGCTGTGGTGGAAGATGTAGGCGATGGTGAAGTCGTCGCGGAAGGCGGCGGCGACGAGGGCGATAGCGGCAAGCAGGACGAATCCGAAAACGACAACGCCGGCGCGGCGGGCGGTTTCGCCCAGGCGCTCCCAACCGGGGTCGCCCGGAAAGAAGAGCGCAACCACGCCCACAACGAACGAATAGATGCTCAGCGCCAGGGCGAGGAGCAACGCGAAGTTACCGATTGTCGCCATGCGGAAGAACCCCGAGGTATTTTTTCAGAATCCCCAGTGTACAGGCAACCAGGTACAGGCAACCGGAAGAATGGAGAAACGGAGGTTTCCAGACGGGTGGGCGTAAACGTTTTCGCGTAAGGACAGAAGAGCCAGTGGCGGCGGCCGGGGCTGGGCCGCCAGCCGTTCTGCCGCGCAGGCGCGCTAGGCGCTGTGTTGGCGGTAGCGCTGACGAATCTCGAACTCGGCGGCGATCCAGTCGTCGGCTTCGTGGCCTGGTTCAAATCCGCGGCGCTCGGAGAACAAATAGGCGAGCTGGCGGATCTCATCGTCCAGATTAATGGGGACGAGATTGGCGCGCGGTTCAGCCTTGACGACTTCCGGCCGGGCCGCGGTCTTTCGCGCTGCCGTCTTCCTGGTTGCGGGTGCCTTGGCTTCCATTGCGGGCGCAGCCGCTGCTGCGGCGTTGCCGTTCGTGGGCACGGGGTTGCTCGTTGAAGGAACAGTTGGTGGCAGCGCACTGTTTTTCAGTTCGGCGTTCTTCTTGGGGATTCTCGGTTTTACCATAAGGGGATACTCCTTACACTCTCCTAATTGCAGGAATGATTGAATTTGTTGATGAATGAACAACATATATATCGTCCTTGCGTATTTCCGGCTGCGATAATCTTAAGTTAGCGGAGCACTTTCCACTATAACGCTTAGTGGCCTGTGGAAGGCAGTGAGTTGTACAAAAAAATGCGATGCGACGGTGCGGGATTACGAAACAAAAGAATGAAGAATCAAGCAGGAACGACGCATGGCCGGGCTATGAGGTGCGCGGAGAAAAGATGAGGCTTTGTTATAATCAGGATTCTTCATTCTGCAAACCGTGGCGCTGTCATCTAACGGTTAGGATACCGCCCTCTCAAGGCGGGTATACGGGTTCGATTCCCGTCAGCGCTACCAAACCTTCTCTTTTCTGCCGGCTCAGTCTGAAATCAAACAAAAACTTACTCGTTTCAGCGCTTCGATAAACGCCATCCTCGAACTGCACTCCGGCTGCAAATCCGGGGCTGGTTCGCGGTCTAAATCGGGTCAATGAATGTAAACGCGATGTTACGACAATCACTTCGTGGGGCCTGACGGAGGCAAACCAATCGGCACCAGCCGCACTCTTGCTCTGCCGTCCTTACCGAGCAGAAGGATCTCGTCCCCGGCTTTCTCGATGCTCAGTTCTCCCTTGAAGGCCTTGACAACGGCAACGCTCTCCGATCACTGTTCAGGAGGACAAAGCCCAAAAAGAATGACGTCCGCATCAACAGCCATCCGCCTCCCGGAAAGCTTGTAACTTCCCTGCCAGCCCCCGCACGTTGGAGAGCCGGATACGCTACCCCCCTGGAAGGTGATTTCTGCCGTCCTCCACGCATCGATCAGCCCGTCTTTGTCGGTCTGCTGGCCGTCGTCGGCACGATATTTAGCAATCCGCCACCTGCGATTCTCAATGGAAAAGAATTCAAGACCTGTCGACTTGTGTATTGGTTGCTCGGTGTTTTCCTGTGCCGGAATAGGAGCGGTGATGAAGGCGCAAAGTGAAGCGAGGAGGAGCAGGCGGCATCCGCTACGCATACGCAGAAGATAGCACATAGGGCAGTTCTGGGTCGTAGCTTCCATGAACAGGCCATTACACTCATTGACCGCACAGTCTGGACCGATTCGCGCCGTTCGGCCGTCGCATTTGTTTGCGCGAGCCATCGCGGTCACCGCGTCGTTGGTCAACCCCAATCCATCCGGCTTGCCCCTGATCCTTCCCAAAAAATGAAGAGGAGCTGTTCGCGCAGCCCCTCCTATTTTCGTCGTTCTTTTCGTTTTGCCGCCGTCCGAGAAGCGGCTACTTCCCGATCTGCGCGAACACCTCGGGTAGCACGGTCGTGCCTTCGATTTGCACCGCGTCGAGCAAGCTGGGGTTCAGCCCCAGCGCCTGGACGATCGTGGGCGCAACCTGCGTGGTAGTGGTGGTGGCCGAGACGGTCTGCGCCTTGAAGCTCGGATTCGCCGCCAGCAGGATGACGTTGCTATCGTCATGCGCGAAGCCGCCGTGGTCTCCGATCATCGAAGTGTTGCCGGAATAGGTCACGCCCACGTTGGGAGTCACAATGATGTCGGGCGTCCGCGGATCCTGACCGGGGTCCCAGCCGCCCACGTTGAAGTTCAGCGCTACCGTGGGTCCGTAGTAGATTTCGCCCAGACCGATCTCGCTGGCGTCGCTCTCGAGAATGCCCACCGCGTCGTCAACGTTCACGCCCTTTTTCAGCCAGAGGACAGAGACGTCGTCTTCAGTGGCCCCGATGCCGGCGGAGTTGAGAGGCGATTCTGACCAGGGGATGAGATCCCCAAGCATGGTTGCGGGTGTGCCGCTGCCGTCAGCCACGTAACGAGTCGGATCGATGGGCGACTCGCCGTGCTTCGCGGTGATGACGACCAGCGTGTTGTTGTAGATGCCCGCTGTTTTGAGGGCGTTGACGATGATTCCGATCGCGGTGTCGACGTACTCGATTTCGCCCAGCAATTCCTGGCTGGGCGCAGCCGCGGCATTCTGGTACCCGCCCGCGGCCACGCCTGCTTCATTCACTGATTGGCCCACGTACACCGACTGGAAGTTCATGCCGAACACCGCCGGAACGGATGCCGGCGCTCCGGAGTGCGTTTTGCCGGCAATCTGGTTCAGCAGGGCATAGACCTTGATGGCGTCATAGCACTGGATGTTTTCGAAACTGCTGTTCCATCCGCTCAGGCTGACGGTGTCGCGGATGGGGTCGCAGGGAACGCCCTGCAGGGTATTTACGCCGTGCAAAGCGACCACGTTGGAGTCAACTTCCGGCGAATAGTAGTCATTCAGGCCATTGCCTCCCGGCCCGCCCACGAACGAGTACGAAGGGTGCTTGTCGATCCAGGCGGTGTAGCCCCCGGCGGCATGGATCACGCCAAAAGCCGTATTCGTCCGGATGAAGTTCCAGGGATACACGGGCGCACAGCCGTTCTGCGGGTTGCGCGACATCTTTCTGGGATCGAGTGAGGCGATGCCGCCCTCGGTGAGTGCCGCGCCCGGCGCGCCCCCGTTCAGCTTAGTATCGTCGAGGTCGACACCTTGATCGTTGTCAGTGGTCGTTCCGGTCGGCGTCGTGTACGGGACGCAGGGTCCGCCAGCCAGGCCGGTGCCGGTCTTGATCTCCGGAGGGTTGAGGGAACGGTCGTAGGCGACGTCATAATAAAGGCCGGTTGACTTCGGCGTGCCGCCGGAGGCCAACGCGGCCATGCCGGGAAAGGAATCGGAAGGTTTCGAGGACACGGCATTTACGTAATTGATGGCCGTTTGGCCAAGCGCGGCCAGGTTGGGACAATAGGGAGCGCCGCCGTTCGCGCCCGCGATCCCGTTAGTGCAGTTATAGAAATCCACAGCGTGCATGCCGTCAATGCTCAGCAGGAGCACGTGCTTGATCTTGCCCGAACCCACCGGGGCCGGGTCCGCTGCGATTGCCGGCGTCGCTGCGAGGGCCGCCGCGAGCGCGGTTCCAGCTAGTATCAGTCGATTTGTCTTCATTCGAAGCCTCCAGGGGAACATCCGGAAAGTATCGGGTACGAATATTACTGAGGGGTAAATTCTGCGTGAAATCTCAGCGAATGGATGGGGACAACCTAGAGTTATGGCAACCCAGGGGGTGGGTTTTCCGCGCAGCGTCCGCAGCGCCCACAGACTCTTCGATTCGCATCTTTTGCGCGGAACGTCTAATCTAATGGGGAAAAATTTCACCGTGAGGACTTTTATGGCTGCAGGTGCGAGCAGGATTGCTTCGGCTGTTCTTCTGTCTTTTCTTTTCGTTGCGGCTTCGCGAGCCGACAACAAGCCGTTTCATGACGCGCCGGCATCGGCCAGGGCGCAGAAGAATCCGTTCGCCGGCCAGTCGGCCGCGGTGGACGCCGGGAGAACGCTCTATGCAAAGAACTGTCTGGCGTGTCACGGCAAGGCGTTGCAGGGCACAGGCAACGTGCCGTCTCTGGTGGACGGCAAACTAAACGGAGTGACGGCGGGCGAGATTTTCTGGTTCGTCACCAAAGGCGACAAGGACAACGGGATGCCGTCGTGGGCGTTCCTGCCGGACGAGTCGCGATGGCAGGTTGTTAGCTACGTGGGAGCGATGGCTTCGGGCAAGGCGGTCGCGAGCGCAGCGCCGGCGGCGGAAGTTGATACCGGGAAGATTAAAGATGCGTCGCCGAACGCGCCCTTCACCGATTTCCGCTTCGAGAAGCCGGGCACGACTCGAAAGATCACGGCGAAAGATATTCCGGAGCCCTATGCGACCTCATCGTCGAGCAATGGGCCGGAGCTGGTAGCGCGGCCGGAGAACGCATGGCCGGTGGCGCCGGCCGGTTTCAACGTGGAGCTCTACGCGGCCGGGCTGGACAATCCGCGATTGCTCCGCACTGCGCCCAACGGGGACATTTTTCTGGCCGAGATGGAGCCCGGAAGGATACGCGTGTTCCGCGGCATGACCAGCGATGGCAAGCCGGAGCAGATGGCAGTTTTTGCCGGCGGACTCAAGCATCCGTATGGCATCGCGTTCTATCCGCCGGGGCCGGAACCGCAGTGGATTTATATCGGCGCCGAAACCGAATTGATGCGCTTCCCGTATCACAATGGCGATCTGAAAGCGAGTGGGCCGTCGCAGCACATTGCGGATTTGCCTCCGGGCGGGCATGACACGCGGGCGGTCGAATTTTCTCCCGACGGCAAGAAGATGTTCCTGGCGGTGGGCTCGGGCTCGAATGTGGATGACCCGGACACGCATCCCAGGGAAAAAAATCGCGCCGACATTCTGGTGTGCGATGTGGCGAATTGCGAATTGAAGGTGTATGCCTACGGCATTCGCAATGCCGGCGGCGGCATCAAGGTAAATCCGCTGACCGGCGAACTCTGGTGTTCGGTCAACGAACGCGACGCGCTCGGCGACAACCTGGTGCCCGACTACATTACGCACGTCGAGGAGGGCGGATTTTACGGCTGGCCGTGGTGGTACATCGGGGCGCATCAGGATCCGCGGCATAAGGGGAAGCATCCGGAATTGAAGGACAAGGTAATCGTCCCCGATGTGCTGCTGCAGCCGCATAATGCGTCGCTGGAGTTCACGTTCTATCAGGGAGATAAATTTCCGGCTCAGTATAAGGGCGATATTTTCGCGTCGGAACACGGGTCGTGGAACAAGGCGGTGCGCGTGGGCTATGAAGTGATCCGGGTGCCGCTGCATCAGACCGGACACGCCACGGGCGAGTATCAGGACTTTCTGACCGGTTTCGTGCTGCCGGACGGGCATGTGTGGGGGCGTCCGGTGGGAATGACGGAAGCGCAGGATGGGTCGCTGCTGGTGAGCGACGATGGGTCGGGGTCGATTTGGAGAGTGAGTTATACGGGGAAGTGAGAAAGCAGTGGCTGGTGGCCAGTGGTCGGAAAAATCGCAGCGGTTCGCTTTTGACTGGCCACTGCGCCCTGGCCACTGATCACTGTTAGTGGAAGTCGTGCGAGACGGTTTCAGCTTTGGTGACGAACAGCGGTTGCACGCGTTCGGCTTTGACCGAGATCACGTTGTCCTGATTTTGCAGAATACCTTCGATAGCTAAGAAGCGCTCGCTGGCCAGCAGCAGGCGATTGCGGTGAAATAAATCGGGCGTGATGATGGCGTTGGCCACGCCGGTTTCATCTTCCAGGCTGATAAAAACAAATCCTTTGGCGGTGCCGGGGCGCTGGCGAGTGATGACGCAGCCTCCGATGCGGAGCCGCTTGCCGCTGGGAAGGCCGCTGAGTTCGCTGGCGCGGCGGATGCCCATGGCGTTGAGCCAGGCGCGGCGGTAGGCCATGGGATGCGGGCCGACGGTGAGTCCGGTGCCGTGGAAGTCGGCGACCAGGCGCTCCTCGTGGTTCATGGGATCGAGCGGCGAGGGTTCGTCAGGTTCGGCGTTTTGTTCGAGCAGTGGGCCGGACGCGCGCACGGCGCGCTCGACTTGCCAGAGGGCGTCGCGGCGGTGAAGGGAGTTGCGAGTCGCGAGTCCCGAGTACCGAGATTCCTCCACCCCTCGCGTGCGCTCGGGGGTCGGAATGACAAGGGATCTACTGGCAACTGGCAACTGGGCACTGGCAACTGAGTTTAGCGCGCCGATTTCCGCCAGCGTGGTGAGTTCGTCTTTACGCAGTTCAGGGACGCGGCGGGTGAGATCGTGGATGGAAGTGAAGGGGATTTTTAGGCGTTCGCGAATCAGCGCCTGGCCCGCCTCTTCGCGCAGGCCGCGGACATAGCGCAGGCCCATGCGCAGGGCGGGAGACGGGACTTCTTCCAACGTGCAGTTCCACTCTGAACATGTCACATTGACCGGCAGCATTTTTAATCCGTGGCGCTGCGCGTCTTTCACGATGGTCGCCGGGGAATAAAATCCCATGGGCTGGTTGTTGAGCAGGGCGGCGGTGAAGGCGGCCAGGTAGTGGCATTTCAAGAAGGCGCTGGCGTAGGCGATGAGCGCGAAGCTGGCGGCGTGCGATTCGGGGAATCCGTAGAGCGCGAACGAAGTGATGGAGAGAATAATTTCCTCCTGCGCTTTGGGGGAGATTTTATTTTGCGTCATGCCGGCGCGCAGTTTGGCTTCGATTTCTTTCATGCGCGCCTGCGAGCGCTTGAAGCCCATGGCGCGGCGCAGTTCTTCGGCTTCGCCTCCGGTGAAGTCGGCCGCGATCATGGCGAGGCGCAGCAGTTGCTCTTGAAACAGCGGAACGCCGAGCGTGCGCTTCAGCACGGGCTCGAGCGAAGGATGCGGATAGGTGACGTCTTCGCGTCCCTGGCGACGAAGAATAAAAGGATTCACCATCTTGCCAACGATCGGGCCGGGGCGGATGATCGCAACCTGCACCACGATGTCATAGAAGCGCAGCGGACGCAGGCGCGGCAGCGACGCCATTTGCGCGCGGCTTTCCACCTGAAACAATCCCACCGTGTCGGCTTGCTGCAGCGCGGAGTATACCGGCGGATCGTCCTGCGGCAGATGCGCCAGGTCCACCTCTTCGTGATAGTGATCGCGAATGAGTTCAATCGAATCCTTAAGCACGGCCATCATGCCGAGGCCGAGCAGATCGACTTTGATGATGCCCATGTCGGCGCAATCTTCTTTATCCCATTGCACGACGACGCGGCCGGGCATGGAGGCGGGCTCAAGCGGCACGACGGAATCGAGTTGCCCCTGGCAGATGACCATGCCGCCGGAGTGCTGGCCGAGATGGCGCGGCATGTCCTGCACGGCGAGGCAGAGTTCGTAATATTTGCGCAGGCGGGGATGGTTGAGGTCGAGTCCGGCGTCGCGGAAGCGGCAGTCGAGTGCGTCGTTTTCGTCGCGGAATTCCCAGGTGGCGACGGCAGCGGAGATTTTGTTGAGAGTTTCCGCATCGAAGCCCAGAGCCTTGCCCATTTCACGCGCCGCCATGCGGTTGCGATAGGTGATGACGTTGGCGGTCATGGCCGCGCCGCGCTCGCCGTAACGCTGGTAGACATACTGGATAACTTTTTCGCGTTCGTCGCCGCTGGGCAGGTCGAGATCGATGTCGGGCCACTCGCCGCGTTCTTCGGAAAGAAAACGCTCGAAGAGAAGTTCCATGCCGACGGCATCAACCGCGGTGATGCCGAGCGAGTAGCAGACGGCGCTGTTGGCGGCCGATCCGCGGCCCTGGACCAGAATGTTTTGCTCGCGGCAGAAGCGGACCAGATCCCAGACGATAAGGAAGTATCCGGCAAGTTTGAGTTTCTCGATGAGATTCAGTTCGCGCTCAATCTGGCGGTGGGCACGGGTTTGCAGGTCGGGCGCGGCGCGGCCATAGCGCTGGCGGAAACCTTCCCAGGCGCGATCGCGCAGAAATGAATTCATGGTCTCACCCTCTGGCACGGGATAGCGCGGAAATTCGTAGCCCAGATCGTTCAGCGAGAATTCGAGACGCGAAGAAAGTTCCAGCGTGTTGCCGATAGCTTCGGGCAGGTCGGCGAAGAGCTGCTGCATTTCCTTCGCGGATTTCAGAAAACGCTCGGAGTTGCGGGCGAGCAGGCGTCCGGCGGTGGATAAGGTTCGGTGATGGCGGATGGCGGTGAAGGCGTCACACAGTTCGCGAGCCTTGGCGGTGGCGTAGCAGACTCCATTGGTGGCGAGCAGAGGAAGATTGAGCGCGCGCGCGATGGCGATGGCGGCGCGGTTGTGGGATTCTTCTTCGCGCTGGAAGTGACGCTGCAATTCGACGTAGACGTTTTTAGGGCCGAAGATGCTGATGAGCCGGTCGACCTGGCGGCGGCCCTGCTCGAAGCCGCCTTGCTGCAGAGCTGCGGCCAGGGGACCTTCGGCGCCGCCGGTGAGGCAGATGAGTCCTTCGGCATGCTCTTCAAGTTCTTCCGCGTAGACCGCGCCTTCGCCTTTTTTCGCGCGCAACTTCATTTTGGTGATCAGGCGGCAAAGGTTCTGGTAGCCGGGGCGAGAGGAGACGAGAAGCGGAAGTCGGAAGCCATTGTCATGTCGATTAGGAGAATTGTCATTCCGAGCGGAGCGAGGAATCTCTATTCCCAGCGCGGCTTTCCGGGGATACGGATCCTTCGACTCCGCCAGCGCTTCACTTCGTGAAGCACTTGCTCCGCTCAGGATGACAGAGTGTAGGGGGCCGCAGGTGACTTCGGCGCCGATGTGCGCCTTGATTTTTGTTTTGTTTGCGGCCAGGTGGAAGCGCGGGGCGCCATAAACGCCGTCGGCATCGAGCAGTGCCATGGCGGGCATGCCGAATTGTGAGCAGACTGCGGCCAGCTCCTCGGGCAGGGACGCGCCTTCGAGAAAGCTGAAAGCCGAACGGGCGTGGAGTTCGATGTACATTGAGTCAATGTGTGATTGAGTGATTGAGTTAGTTGCACCCAAATCGCTCAATGACTTAATCACTCAATGATTCAATCCTCTCAGTCATATGTGCCTTCCACGAACCAGCCGCCGCTGAGCAGGTCGTGAACGAGGCGGTGGAAAGAGACGGCATCGCCGTTGCGCAGGGCGTTGTTCTGCAAAGCAATGTCCCACTCGTCGCGCGACCAGGCCTCGCGTTCCCACCAGTCGCCGGAAAAGCGCCAGGGGCCGGCCCGCCAGAGCACATCGCCCTGCACGTCTTTGTTTCGACAAACCAAATGCACAGGCTGGCCGTTCTCCAGAGCTACATTTGCGCGCAGAGGCGGACGGAAACGGCGCAGCGCGGTGACGGCCGATTTTTCTGCTGCTGGCGCGGGAGTTTTTTCGCGCTCATTTTTTCGGGAGGCTTCGGGCACGAAGCGTTGTATGCGAAAACCCTCGGGATGATGCGTGTCGAGCAACTCCAGCGCTCCGACTTTGTTTTCGCCGACCATGCCGGCGATGCGGGCGAGGGTGAGTTCCAGCTTTTCTGGTTCCGGCGAGGGAGGCTGAAACAGGCCGCCTTGCGCGGAACGCGGACGCGCCGGTTCGGCGGCCAGATGAATCTTCACGATGGGCGCGCCCGGCGGGTGTGCGTTCAAATCCAGTTGCAACAGCTTGAGAAAAACTTTGGCGTCGAGCATGGGAAGGGGCAGGCGCAGGGTGCGGACAAATTGATTGCTGATGGTTGATTGCTGATTGCGGGAAGAAAAGTTTTCCAGGTCGAGCGTCAGGCGCAATTCCTGCGTGGACAGGGCGCGCGAACTCAGCCGTGCACAAATTTGTTCGAGCAGACGATTCAGCAGGAAGGCCAGCGGTTCGAGCAGGACGATGGGATGATCCAGTTCGACGGCTTCTTCAAATACTGGCGGCGCTTCCACGGGCACGAGCGTGCGCGAAGCGGCGCCGCGGGCCAGTTGCTGCAGTCGCAGGCCCGCTTGTCCAAGGCGTTCGCTGAGCGAAACTTCCGGCAGTGCGGCCAGGCCACGCAGGTTGCGGATGCCCCAGCGGTCGAGGGTTTCGAGCAGGCGGGCAGATTGTTTTTTCTCCTCGTCTTCGAGTTGAGCTGCTTCAAACTGGTTGGAGAACAGCACCTCCACCGGCAAGGAGCCCAATTGCTCGGCTTCCTGGCCCGAGGGGATTACGACGATGCCAACGCGGGCAAGGCCTGCCCTGAGCTTGTCGAAGGGAGTGCCCGCGCCACATAATCCGCGGGCTGCGAGCACGGCCGCATCAGGATTGGAAGCGACCGCAATATAGGCGGCGAGCCCGAGCGCGGCGGCGCGATTGTGGAGGGCGCGGGAAATTTGCGGCAGCGATCCGAAAAGAGATTGCAGCCCGGCGAGATCGAGCATGGCGGTGTCGCAGGCCGCGTCTTCCACGCAGGGCGAGAACGATTGGGCGCAGTCGAGCAAAGCAGCGTGCGTGGCCGCTTCCCGCAGCGCGGAGCGCGGGCGCAAAGCAAGTTCTGCGCACAGTTCGGCCTGAGTTTTGGGCATGCCGGGTGCAATGCCCATGCGGGCGGCGTGTTCATTGACCGCAATGATTTTTTCGAGCGGAGGTGTGCCTTCGAGAATGGCGAGGGCGCGCGCCCGCAGTTCCGGTTCGGCGCGCAGTGCCGCGGCCACGGGAAAATTCGGTACGTAGATGCAGGCAAACGGCATGGGACCATTTAGTAATTGGGTAATTTGGTAATTGAGTAATTTGGTTTCATCTCGTTCATCCGGCCCACGCCGTCTTCGTTGCGAAGGCGACGGAACTCACGGGTTTGCGGTCGAGCCGCGAGCGGATGAGTTCGGCGGTGATCTCCAGTCCGATCAGCAATTGCGCGTGGGTCGGGCCGGCAGTATCAATCATCTGCACATGCTCCAGCATTCCTAGCTGCAGCAGCAGCGTCGAACAGCTTCCGGCGATGGAGCGCGGCTCGAGGGCCAGCAGGATCGTGGGTGTGTACTCGACTGCGCGGCGGAAACGGAACCAGGTGGTCAGCGGAATGCGGCGGGCGGACTGCGGCGGCAGATCGCCGAGATCGAGTGCGATCAGGCCGAAGCCTCCGCTTTCGAGCAGCAGATCGGTGGCGCGCAGGACTTGCTCCAAGCGGTGTTCCGGCTGCCGCGAGCCATTTTCTCCCGATCCAGTTTCCCGCAATTCATTTTTCTTCAACCCAGTGCGTTCGAAGTCGAAGAGGGCCTGGGATTCTTTCCCCACTTTTCCCGCCAAAGACGCGCGAGAAATGGGGCGCCCCTTCGGATTGCCGCATGATTTTTGAGAAGCCTCTTCGCCGCAACGCACCCACAGGAGCCGGTCCAGTTGCACGCCGGCGGCGGCGGCCGAGTGGGGATCGAGCGCGTCGCTGGCATCCACCACGGCGCAGAATTCTCCGCGGCGCGTGGCGGCGGCCAGAGCGGCCAGCAGCACGGTGGTGCGGCCCGAGGACGCGGGGCCACAGATTTCGGTCAGGCATCCGCGGGGCAGGCCGCCGGTCAGCGCGTCGATGGCAGGAATGCCGCTCGAAACCATCTCCGGCACCGGGCGAATATCGAGCTGCGAGACGGGTGTTACGCGAGCCGGAAGATTTTTTGACTTTTGATTTTTGATTGCTGATTGAACCCGGGCCAGGGCAGATTCCTGCGTAGATTCTTGCGTACTGGCGGCCTTTTTATTGGCGCCGGCCAGCAAGCGCACCTCAGGATGCACTTCAGCAGGATGCACGTCAGCCGGCTCGGCCTCATCCTCAAAGACAAAAGGGCGGCCCTGGGCCGCCGAAGTGGAAAACACTGCGGAAGACATAAGATTCCTCGGAAGATTTCAGGGAACGCCGGGGCTGGAGCTGATCGCCAGCCCGCGGAGGCGCTTTCGCTTTCTATTCGCCTATGGAGATTCTGCTCTGGAGGGCGGGGTTTGTCAAGTCCGGAAAGTGACGGCAATCTGTGACATGATGGAGGTATGAAGAAACAAGCCTCCGATCAACAATTTCACGACCGCCGTTACCAGGAGCGGAAACGGGCGGAAGCCGCCAGGCAACCCGCGAAAAAGAAACCTGCAAGCGAAGACGCCGATAAAGGCGCTGCCAGCCCTGCCAAGGCCGAAACCAAAGAATAGCCCGCACGGAAATTTCAGATTTCAGATTGTAGATTTCAGATTGAAGTGGCACGCGACGGATGCGTCGAGGCGGTACTTCAATCTGAAATCCGAAATCTTCAATCTGAAATCAAAAATCTTAAAATCGTTTCCTATCCCGTGTTGTGCAGGCCGGCGGCGATTCCGTTGATGGTCGCGCCCAGGGGATATTCCAGTTCCGAGTTCTTCTGTCCCTGCTGTTTACGCCGCAGCAATTCCACCTGAATCAAGCTCATGGGATCAACATAAGGATTGCGCAGGCGGATGGAGCGGGCCAGCACGCGATTGCGCCCCAGCAGTTCCCGCTGTCCAGTGACGCGGAGAATCATGCGGCGGGAGCGCAGGAATTCCTCTTC
>Ga0302324_100001973_pt1 | contig 48643 bp, 47 predicted proteins | sample Palsa_T0_1_FD_201949 | JGI IMG/M metagenome (GOLD analysis project Ga0302324, IMG submission 201949) | Peat permafrost microbial communities from Stordalen Mire near Abisko, Sweden - Palsa_T0_1 | ecosystem: Environmental > Terrestrial > Soil > Palsa > Peat permafrost | place: Sweden: Abisko...
ACGTGCTTTCCACATTGTCCTCCCGCGAGCTCGAACGTGCGCTTGCGCTCGGCGACAAGACTGCGATCGGCCGCGCGCAGGGCGTTGGTCCCAAGCTCGCCACCCGGATCGTGACGGAATTGAAGGACAAAGCGCCTGCCATGATGCTGCGTGGCCATGGCGAAGATGTCGGTCAGACGCCGGCGGTGGCGCCGCGGGGACCGGAAGCCGACGCCGTCGCTGCCCTCGTCAAGCTTGGCTACTCACCCGGTCAAGCGGCAGAAGCGATCGCGCGGACTTCGCGCGAACAGGGCGATGTCCCTCTCGATACGCTGATCAGAGAAAGCTTGCGGGCGATGGGGCGTTAGACGATTTTCAAGTCAATCAGAAGTGTGCGATTTTGCATTCGAGGGCTTGAACGTATTCAATCCCGCGCGGCGATAGCCGAGTCACGTTCATGTCCAAACCTAAGCCGGAAATAAGCCGTGTTGTCGCGCCTGAGCGCGGCGAGGATGACGCACTCGAAGCGAGTCTGCGCCCGAAGCGCCTCGCCGAATTTGTGGGGCAGAAGCAGGCGCGAGAGAATCTAGCCGTCTTTATCGCGGCGGCGCGCGGGCGGGCCGAGGCGCTGGACCACGTACTATTCTCAGGGCCGCCCGGCCTGGGCAAGACAACGCTGGCCCAGATCGTGGCGCGCGAACTCGGCGTCAATTTCCGCTCGACGTCAGGTCCGGTCCTTGCCCGGGCCGGCGACCTTGCTGCCATCCTGACGAATCTCGAACCACGCGACGTGCTGTTCATCGACGAGATCCACCGCCTCAATCCCGCGGTAGAAGAAATTCTCTATCCAGCGATGGAGGATTTCGAGCTCGATCTCGTGATTGGCGAGGGCCCAAGCGCTCGCTCGGTCAAGATCACGCTCGCACCGTTCACGCTTGTGGGTGCCACCACGCGCTCGGGCCTCATCACGACCCCTCTGCGCGACCGCTTCGGCATTCCCGTGCGGCTCAACTTTTACGCCGCCGACGAACTGCAATCGATCGTCGAGCGGGGCGCGCGCGTGCTCGGTCTGGACTTGACGGCAGATGGAGCGGGTGAGATCGCCCACCGGGCGCGCGGCACACCCCGCATCGCCGGCAGACTTTTGAAGCGCGTGCGCGATTTCGCCTCTGTGGGTGGTCATACCCGCATCGATGCGCAGATCGCCGATGCCGCGCTCACGCGACTCGAAGTCGACGACCGCGGACTCGACGCTTTCGACAAACGCTACCTCCAGCTCATCGCCGAGTCGTTCGGTGGCGGTCCGGTCGGTATCGAAACGATCGCGGCCGCGATCGGCGAGGCGCGCGATGCGATCGAAGAAATCGTGGAACCGTTCCTGCTGCAACAGGGTTTCGTACAGCGAACGCCGCGCGGCAGGCTGTTGACGGCGGCAGCTTTTGGCCATCTGGGGCTCGCCCTACCACCCCGCGATCCCGCGCAATTCGGATTGTTCGGACAGAGCGAAACCGACGATGTCTGATATTGAAGGATGCGGCCGGTTCGAAGGCCTGGTGCATATCCTGCCGATCCGCATCTACTACGAAGACACGGATGTTTCCGGCGTCGTCTATCACGCGAATTATCTGCGGTTTATGGAACGTGGCCGCTCGGAGTTCTTCCGCTGCTCGGGCATCACGCGTCTCGTCATGCTGGAAGGCGACGAACCGATGGCCTGGGCTTTGCGCCGGGCGACGCTGGAATACAGGAAGCCCGCGCGCGTGGACGATCTTGTCGAAGTGCACACGACGGCGACGGCGATCAGCGGAGCGCGCATGACCGCCGAGCAAAAAATATTCCGCGGCGGCGAACTTCTCACGTATGGATCCGTCGAGGCCTGCGTCATCACGCTGGCGGGCAAGCTGCGCCGTATCCCGCGAGATATCCGCGAAAAATTGACGCCTTTGCTTTGCGCGACAGGCACTTAAAGCGCGACGCCCAAATTCGGCCACGTTCCGATGCGCGAGTGGTAGCAGATTCCCGCGGACGCATAAGAGGTTTGTGGATGTATTTCCGGCGGATAGCTGCCCTCGTCGCGGCTATGGCGATGATCGTGTTCGCGGTGGGCATTTTTTATGCGGCGCCGACATTGGCGCAGACGGCGCCGCAAGCCGCTCCTGCGGGTCCAGACGCACAGACCCAGCAATTGGGCGCCCCCCAAGCCGCCCCTACGACTCCCGTCGATGTGACGCAGACGGCAGGCGGAACAGGGCCCCAGCTTGACGGTATTTCGATCTACTCGCTCTTCATGCGCGCCGATCCCATCGTAAAGACGGTGATGGCAATTCTAGTACTCGCATCGCTTTGGTCCTGGGCGATCATATTCAACAAGTGGATCGCGCTCAGTCTGTTGCGCAGCCGCGCGGACAGGTTCGAAAAATCGTTCTGGTCCGGTTTGTCGCTGGACGAACTCTATCAGCAATTCGCCCAACGCGTGGATCACCCGATGGCCGCTGTATTCGCCGCGGCGCTTCGTGAATGGCGCCGCGCGTTCGAGGGCGGACCGCCCCGCGAGGCACTGCTTTCCAGCATCAAGGATCGTATCGACAAAGCGATGTCGGTGACGATCCTGCGCGAAACCCAAGGCATCGAACGGCAATTGGGGTTCCTGGCCACGGTCGGCGCTACCGCACCGTTCGTAGGGCTGTTCGGCACCGTTTGGGGAATCATGAATTCTTTTTCGGCCATCGCCGCGCGGCATGATACGACGCTAGCCGTGGTAGCGCCCGGCATTGCAGAAGCCCTGTTCGCGACGGCGATGGGGCTCCTCGCCGCGATACCTGCCGTTATCTTCTACAACAAATTCGTCAACGACATCGGCCGCTATTCCACTCGCCTCGATGCTTTCGCCGACGAATTCTCCACTATCCTCTCCCGCCAACTCGACGACAAGGCGAAATAGATGGCGGCGGCGATCAAACGTTTCGAACGCGGGCGTTCGCGCGGACGCATCCGGCCGATGGCGGAAATCAACGTTACGCCCTTCGTTGATGTCATGCTGGTGCTGCTCATCGTGTTCATGGTGACGGCGCCGCTCCTGACCGTCGGTGTGCCTGTCGATTTGCCCAAGACTAAGGCGCAGGCGCTGAGCCAGGATCGCGAGCCGCTGACCGTCACATTGCGGCGCGACGGTCGAATTTACCTGCAAAACACAAATGTCGCAGAAGACGATCTCGTTCCGCGCCTTACCGCGATTGCCGCCAACGGCTATGACCAGCGCATCTTCGTGCGCGGCGACAAAGCCGTCGATTATGGCCGCGTGATGGAGGTCATGGCGTTGATCAGCGCCGCGGGATTCACCCATATCGGGCTTGTCACCGATGTCGCAAAACCACGCACAGACGACAACAAGAACTAGGATTTCTGCGGCGACGCTGGCTGGCGACCGACGTTCGCCCGCTGGCTGGATTGGCTCGCTTGCGTTGCATGGCGCCATTGTCGTTGCCACGCTGTTCACCTGGACCCATCAACTCGACATCGTCGATGAATCGTCACCCGTCGTACCTGTCGATCTGGTGACGATCGCCCATAAAACAAATGTGATGCCGTCAGTCCGACCGCAGCGCAGGATCGAGCCCAATCTCCCTGTCGTGACGCCCACGCCGCCTACACCGGATCAGCTCAAAGTGCAGCCGCCGTCCTTGCCTCAACAGCCACCCGAAGCCGTAACGCCTCCACCGGAAAGAGCATCTGCGGAACCCATAAAAGCGCCGCCGCCGCTCACCCCGCCGAAAGTTAAGCCCCGGCAGACGCCAAGCCCGGACAAGAAAAACTTCGACGTCGACAACGTACTCGCCCTGCTTAACAAAGTGGTGCCACCGCCAGGCGCCACCACGAATGCGCGCGCTGCCGAGCGTACCGTCAAGGGCATAGGCGCGGAAAACGCGATGACTGCCGATCTACAGGATGCGTTGCGAAGCCAGATCCAGGCCTGCTGGAGTCCGCCCGCGGGCGCCCCCAATCCCGCGCAATTGGTCGTCAGTTTCGACTTATTTCTCAACTCTGACGGTTCGGTCGCACAGCCGCCACAATTGGCTGCTGATTCAGAGGCCGCGGCTGCGAGGGATCCTTATGTAAGGGCGGCAGCCGAAGCCGCCCGTCGCGCCATTTACACGTGCGCACCCTACAAGCTGCCTGCCGACAGGTATTCACAATGGCGAGAAATCAATCCGTTCATTTTCGATCCCAGACAGATGCTGGGACAGTAGCGCCGGAGAAGGCTTGATGAAATCTTTCCTCTTGGCGATAGCTATCGTCTTCGCCGCGATCGGGAGCGCAACGGCGGCGCCGTTGCGGGTCGATGTCAATCAGGGCAACGTACAGCCCCTACCCATTGCGATACCCGATTTCGTAATACCGCAGCCCGGCGATACCGGCGCAGGCCAGAACATTGCGAGTGTCGTGCGTGCCGACCTTGATCGCTCCGGCCTCTTCAAACCCCTGGATCCGAAATCCTTCGTCGAGCCGGTGAAAGATATCAACGTGCCGCCGAATTTCGCCAACTGGCGCGTCATCAATGCACAAGCGCTTGTCACTGGCCAGGCGTCTCCGCAGCCCGATGGCCGGCTGCGCGTCGATTTCCGACTCTGGGACATTTATGGCGAGTCCCAAATGCTGGGGCTGCAGTATTTCACCGCGCCCGCGAACTGGCGACGCATCGCGCATATGATTTCGGATGCGATCTATCAGCGTATCACCGGCGAAAAAGGATATTTCGATACCCGTGTCGTTTTCGTGTCGGAAAGCGGCTCGCTCCTCAACCGCAAAAAAAGGCTGGCCGTCATGGACGAGGATGGCGCCAATCCCATCTTCCTCACGCGCGGCGACTATCTCGTTCTGACGCCGCGCTTCAATCCCACGGCGCAGATGATCGCGTACATGTCGTATATTTCCGGCAAACCGAGGGTTTATCTCTTTGATCTCGAGACGGGCCGTCAGCAAATGCTCGGCGATTTTCCCAGCATGACGTTCTCGCCGCGATTCTCACCGGATGGCAACAAGATTGTCATGACGCTGGAGCAGAATGGCAATTCGGATATATATGCCATGGATTTGCGAACGCGGTCTGTCAGCAGACTTACATCCGATCCCGCAATCGATACGTCGCCATGCTATGCGCCGGATGGAAGCCAGATCGCCTTCGAATCCGATCGCGGCGGTTCGCAGCAGGTCTATGTGATGAATGCCGACGGTACCAACGTGCACAGGATCAGCTTCGGCGGCGGTAAGAACGGAACGCCGGTCTGGAGTCCGCGCGGCGATCTCGTTGCATTCACAAAACAGGAAGGCGGCACGTTCCGCATCGGTGTCATGCACCCCGATGGGTCGGGCGAGCGGATCATTACCGACGGCTGGGAAGACGAGGGTCCGACCTGGGCGCCGAACGGGCGCGTGCTGATGTTCACTCGCACCCTGCGCGGCGGTCGGGGTTCGCAGATTTGGTCGGTGGATGTCACTGGGCGCAATGAACGCCGGGTCCAGACGCCAGGAGACGCATCCGATCCAGCCTGGTCGCCCTTGATCCAATAAGGAGGATTTTCCTACTATTTCGTGCTAGACAAAGGGTCTTTTCAGCTCTCGGATGGGTCCATTCGGCCTGTCATGCGTTTATGCGACGGTGCGCGCGTTCACGTCATTCTGCGATCCCCGCGCACTGGGGGACGCGCCATATTTTGGAGTCGGGTCTCATGTTGACGTTTTCCAATACTTTCAAATTTGCGGCCATAGCTGCCATGCTTATGGTTGCCGCGTGTGCGTCAAAACCGAAGCCGATGGCGGAAGCGCCGCCTCCACCGCCATCGTCCACGACAGCCCCGCCGGCCGAGGTGCAGTCGAGCACGGTTCCAGGCAGTCTGCAGGACTTCAAAGTCAATGTGGGCGATACGGTCCACTTCGATTACGACAAATATTCTGTCAGAGACGACGACAAGGACCTGCTTTCGCGCCAGGCCGCGTGGCTGCAAAAATACCCGCAGGTGCGCGTTACGGTCGAAGGCCATTGCGACGAACGCGGCACGCGCGAATACAATCTCGCGCTCGGCGCGCGCAGAGCCAACGCCGTGAAAGAATATTTGGTGAGCCTTGGCGTGTCTTCAGCGCGCGTCGATACGATCTCGTACGGCAAGGAGCGTCCGATCTGCACAGAGTCCGACGAGTCTTGCTATTCGCAGAATCGCAGGGGTGTGACGACCATCACGAGCGGTGCCTCGTCGTAGCCGATTTTCGAGTTGGACTTGCCAAGGGCGCCCGCGCGGGCGCCCTTTTGCTTGATGCGCAGATATTGAGAGATTCCTATCGGCCGTAATTTGGGCTAACTATTGGTCTCGATTGGCGAAGGCGGCGACGACCGCGCTTTCGAAATGGACGGCAAGAATGATGAAATCGGACACTGATTTCGCGCCCACGCGGCAAGCGAAGATGTGGATGCTGCCAGTCGCGTGTCTGACCTTTTTGCTTGGTGCAACCGTTGTCCAAGCCGACGGTGCAGCGCCCGATTTGGTGCAGGAATTGCGAGCGCACATTACGGCGGAACAGGCACAACTGCACGCACTTGACGGCGAAGTCGCAGCCGCGCGCCAGCGCTCCCGCGTTATGGAGGTGGCGGATCTGTTTGGCGAAAGTGACGAAGAGAAGGCCGCCCGTCTGCAACATGAGCAGAACCAGGACGCCAATATCGCCACGCTCCAGCAAAGAATTGGTGATGTCGAAGATTCCTTGCGACGGCTCACGGGGCAGCTGGAGCAGCTCGATCATCGTTTGAGCCAGATGAACGACCGCATCACGCATATGCAGAAGGACTTCGACTATAAGCTCTGTTCGTTGGCAGCGCAGCAGCTTGGTGCCTCGGCAGACACTGGCGATCAGGGCGGTCTTCCTTGCGGCAGTACGCAGCAGGGCACCGGGCAGCAGGGCAATCCTTCATCGTCGCCGGCCACCATGGCAAATGGCGGATCACCGCCTCCCGCATCCGATACTTCGGTCCATCTTGGCCGGCCACCGGGCATATTGGGTACTCTGCCGCAAAGCGCCGTGGGAAATCCGCCGCCGGACGGTGGATCGCAGCAGGGGGCGCCATCAAATGCGAAACCGCAATTCGACGCCGCGCGGAATCTTCTAGCGGAAGCGCAATACGATGGCGCCCGCGCCGCATTCCGCAGTTTCGCAGATTCTCACCCCGACGACAGCCTCGCGCCCCAGGCGGTTTATTGGGTGGGCGCCATAGCCTATGTGCAGAAAGACTATGCCAATGCAGCGCGCGCCTTCGCGGAAGAGTTGAAAAAATATCCCGACAATCCGCGCGCCGCCCAAAGCCTGTTGAAACTGGGACAATCACTCATTGCTTTGAACCAGAAGAAGGAAGGCTGCACCGCCCTTGGCGCGCTCCCGAGCAAATATCCGACAGCCGCGGAATCCATCGCCGACCAGGCGCTCGCCGCGCGCAAAGCCGCAGGCTGTCGCTGAAAAGCCGGTTTCAGCGGCAGAATTCGCCGCTGCAATGGAACAGATGGAATTGCGCGGCGCGCCCTGGCCCGGCGCGGTCGCCGTTTCAGGCGGAGGTGATTCGCTTGCGCTGATGTTGCTGCTGGCGGACTGGGCCACGATGCGGGCGCGGCCACTCCCTGTGGTGTTGACTGTCGATCATGGTCTGAGGCCGGAGTCCCTGCGGAATGCGCGCGATGTCATAAAACGAGCGGAGGCAAAAGGGCTCCAGGCGCACATCCTCCTCTGGCGCGGACGTAAGCCTTCGTCCGATGTGGAAGCCGTCGCGCGCGAGGCGCGCTACCGGCTGATGGGCGCCTGGTGTCGTGCGCAAGGCGTGACAGGACTCTACGTCGCGCACACGATCGACGACCAGGCGGAAACCTTCTTGTTGCGTCTGGCGCGCGGCAGCGGCGTTGACGGACTTTCCGCGATGGCGAGCGTTTCCGCCTACCCTTCGCCGGATTGTGAAAGTCTTTTTGTCGTGCGTCCCCTCCTCAGCGTCTCGCGCGTCAGGCTTCGCCGGTTTCTGGAAGCTCGTGGCGAGACCTGGACAGAGGACGTGATGAATGCCGACCCCCGTTTCGCACGGACACGGTTGCGTACGGTGTGGCCGGTGCTTGAAGGCGTTGGCCTATCTGCCGCTCGCATTGCCGCAGCGGCGGGACATCTCGCCCGCGCCCGCGAAGTCTTGGACCAAACAACACAAGTCCTGCTGGCCAATATCTGCCGTGTGAAGGACGGCCGCATGTTCATCGATGGAGGGCAACTTGCTGGGGTTCCCGAGGAAATCGGATTGAGGGCATTATCCCAACTCCTGATGGACGTGTCGGGCAATACCTATCGTCCCCGTTTCGAACGCCTGGTAAGGCTTTTTGGGGAGATTCGTGGGCCAGGGGGCTTGCGGCACGGTCGCACGCTGCATGGCTGCCGCGTCGCGCCAGCTCCAAAGCGCGACGCCGTCTTCGGCGCCTCGACGCTGGCGATTGCGCGCGAGCCGCGGCGCGCCCCTTCAGCGCGAGCCCGCAAAGAATGAGTTCTGCCCGGTCATCTGGAAATTAAGCAATTGCCTACAATACCGGCAGCGACACAAATGCGTCATTGCCGGGTGGCGTCAAAATCCTTAACGTTTTAATACCTGGCAACCCGGTATATAGTTCCTATCTTGTACGTTAAGGCTTTGCCGCCCCTTAGTGGATTGGCCCCAGGAAAGGATGGCCGTGAACAACCTTCGCAACCTCGCTTTGTGGATCATCATCGCGCTTTTGCTCGTCGCTCTGTTCAACATGTTTCAGGGCACAGCGAGCCGTCCAGCCGCGACGACGGTAAGCTTCACTGAATTTAATCAGGAAGTGGTGCAAGGCGCCGTCAAGAAAGCGACGATCCAGGGCGATCAGGTCAAGTACGAATTGTCCAACGGTCAGGCCTTCACGACCTATACGCCGAACGACCCGGGCCTCGTTCCGCGGATGCTCGAACACAATGTGAGCATCAATGTGCAGCCTTCCGATGACGGTATGCCCACCTTGATGGGCGTGTTCATCAACTGGTTTCCGATGCTCCTGCTCATCGCCGTATGGATATTCTTCCTGCGGCAGATGCAGGCGGGTGGGGGCAAGGCCATGGGCTTTGGCAAAAGCCGCGCGAAGTTGCTGACTGAACGCACGGGCCGGGTGACCTTCGAAGACGTTGCCGGCGTTGACGAGGCCAAGGAAGAGCTCAAGGAGATCGTGGAATTTCTGCGCGACCCGCAGAAGTTCCAGCGTCTGGGCGGTCGCATACCCAAAGGTGTGTTGCTCGTGGGCCCGCCAGGGACAGGCAAGACGTTGCTCGCACGTGCCATCGCGGGCGAGGCAAATGTTCCCTTTTTCACGATTTCCGGTTCGGACTTCGTCGAAATGTTTGTCGGTGTCGGCGCGTCACGCGTGCGCGACATGTTCGAGCAGGCGAAAAAAAATGCGCCCTGCATCGTCTTCATCGACGAGATCGATGCGGTCGGTCGCCATCGTGGCGCCGGGCTTGGCGGCGGCAACGACGAACGAGAGCAAACGCTCAATCAGTTGCTTGTCGAGATGGATGGCTTCGAATCCACCGAGGGCGTGATCCTCATCGCGGCGACCAACCGTCCCGACGTGCTGGATCCGGCGTTGCTGAGGCCGGGTCGCTTTGACCGTCATGTCGTGGTGCCCAATCCGGATCTTTCAGGCCGCGAGAAGATTCTGCGTGTTCACATGCGCAAAGTGCCGCTGGCGCCCGACGTAGAGCCTCGCGTTATTGCACGCGGTACGCCCGGCTTCTCCGGTGCCGACCTCGCCAACCTCGTCAACGAGGCGGCACTGCTCGCCGCGCGCCGTGGCAAACGTGTCGTCACCATGAGCGAACTTGAGGATGCGAAAGACAGAGTCATGATGGGGGCCGAGCGTCGCTCGCTTGCGATGACGGACGAGGAAAAGAAACTCACCGCCTACCATGAAGGCGGTCACGCCTTGGTAGCGCTGCATGTGACTGGCTCCGACCCGATCCACAAGGCGACGATCATTCCGCGTGGTCGTGCGCTGGGCATGGTAATGCGCTTGCCGGAACGTGATCAGCTTTCGGTGACGCGTGAAAAGATGCTGGCGGATATCTGCGTCGCGTTCGGAGGCCGCATTGCTGAGGAACTCATCTTCGGCCACGAGAAAGTCACTACCGGCGCCGTATCGGATATAGAGATGGCGACGCGCATGGCGCGTGCCATGGTGACGCGTTTCGGCATGTCGGACGAATTGGGTCCGCTCGCCTACGCAGAAAATCAGGATGAAGTGTTCCTGGGTCACGCGATCGCGCGCCAGCAGAACGTCTCAGAAGCCACAGCGCAAAAGATCGACCAGGAAATCCGCACCATCATCGACACCTGTTACAGGCGGGCGAACGATATTCTGACCGAACGGGTGCAGGAGCTTCACACCTTGGCCAAAGGGCTGCTCGAATACGAGACGCTCACCGGCGACGAAATCATCGCGATCATCAAGGGCATCCCCCCCGTACGTGCACCCTATGAAGAACCCGAGCCTCAGCGCGGACCAGGACCGAGCGTGCCGCAGGCAGGTCGGCCGCGGGGGCCGGGCATTGGTCCCGTCGCACCGGAGCCTCAGCCGGGACGGTGAGTGCCGGCCCAGGGCTTTTCGGCATCGTCAACATCACGGAGGATTCGTTCTCCGACGGCGGGCGGTACTTGGCGCCCGCCGTCGCCTTGGCACATGCGGGGAGGCTCGCAGCTTATGGCGCCGACGTTCTCGACATTGGCGCGGCGGCGTCGAATCCGGATGCGTCACCAGTCTCACCCGAAACAGAGATTGCACGGCTGACGCCAGTAGTCGCTGTCCTGAAACAAGACGGGTATCGGATTTCGGTCGATAGCTGTGCGACGGAAACGCAACGTTGGGCGCTGGCGCAGGGGGTGGACTATCTCAACGATATCGGGGGATTTTCCGCCCCGGAATTCTATCCGGAACTTGCCGCTGCCTCGGCCACGCTGATCGTGATGCACGCGGTTGGGCAAGGGGGAACCGCGACGGAGCTCATAACTCCGGAGGCCATCTTCGAACGCATTTTGCGGTTCTTCGATAAGCGCCTGGATGCATTGATCGGCGCGGGAATTAGGCGCGACCGACTTATTCTCGACCCGGGAATGGGCTTCTTCCTGGGGTCCAATCCCGATGTCTCGCTTATGGTGCTGCGCCGGCTTGGAGAGTTGAAAGCAGCGTTCAACCTCCCCCTGCTTGTGTCCGTGTCCCGCAAATCTTTCCTGCGCCGGATAACCGGGCGGTCGCCATCGGAAGCGGGAGCGGCCACACTAGCCGCGGAGCTTTTCGCCGTCCGGTGGGGTGCGGACTATATCCGCACCCATGATCCGGGTGCTCTTAAGGATGCCCTCTCTGTCTTGAGTGCGCTGGACGGAATGGGCTGCCGGGCGTAGGACGGCGGGCACGGACGGAAGGCTTGGGCTAAGTTGGCGTGGGGCTTGCCTTATTTCCGGCAAAGGCTTCGCTAGAATTCCCCCAAACGGGGTTCAAGAGGCGTATGGCATGACGCGCAAATTGTTCGGCACCGACGGAATCCGCGGACTGGCGAACCGGCATCCGATGACGCCGGAAATCGCCATGAAGGCCGGCATGGCGGCCGGACGCATCTTCACGCGAGGAGACCATCTGCACCGGGTCGTGATCGGCAAGGATACGCGCCTGTCGGGTTACATGATTGAATCCGCCCTGGTCGCGGGTTTCACTTCGGTGGGAATGGATGTGTTCCTGTTCGGTCCGCTTCCCACCCCGGCGGTCGCCATGCTGACACGCTCGCTCCGCGCCGATCTGGGCGTGATGATCTCCGCTTCGCATAACCAGTTCGAGGACAACGGAATCAAATTCTTCGGTCCAGAAGGATTGAAACTCTCCGACGAACGCGAGGCAGCGATCGAGCAATTGATGGACAACGGCCTCGAAGATGGCCTTGCCAAGCCACGCCAGATCGGGCGTGCGAAGCGTATCGACGACGCGCAGGCGCGCTATATCGAGTTCGCAAAACGCACCTTTCCGAAAAATCTCACCCTCGACGGCATCCGCATCGTTGTCGATTGCGCACATGGTGCGGCCTACAAGGTTGCGCCGGAGATTCTTTGGGAATTGGGCGCCGAAGTGATTGCGATAGGCAACGAACCCAATGGCTTCAACATCAACCATGAATGCGGCTCGACCTTCCCGGAAGCGATGCAGCGCAAGGTGCGGGAACGCCGAGCCGATTTCGGTATCGCGCTAGACGGCGATGCCGACCGCGTGGTGATGGCGGATGAGAAAGGCAATCTGATCGACGGCGATCAAATTCTCGCGCTGATCGCAAAATCATGGTCCAAGACGGGCGAACTCAAAGGCAATGGCGTGGTGGGAACAGTCATGTCGAACGCTGGGCTCGAACAATTTCTCAAGGGACTTGACCTGAAGCTCGCGCGCGCCGCCGTCGGCGACCGCTATGTGATCGAGAAAATGTGGGCCGGCGGTTTCAATGTCGGGGGCGAGCAGTCCGGACACATCGTGCTGCGTGACTTCTGCATGACGGGCGATGGCATCATCGCTGCGCTTCAGGTTCTGGGCGTGCTGGCGCAGGAGAAACAGCCGGCGAGCGAGGCCGCCCATATGTTCGAGCCCCTGCCGCAGATCATTGAGAATGTGCGCTACAAACACGCGTCGCCCTTGAACGATCCTCGGGTGACAGAGCAAATCAAGGCGGGCGAAAAGCGCCTCAACGGCGCCGGTCGGCTTCTGGTGCGCAAATCGGGCACCGAACAGGTCATCCGCGTGATGGCGGAAGGTGATGACGAAAACCTCATCCGCGCAGTCGTGGGTGATGTTGTGGCGACGCTGCGGGAAGTATCTGTTTGACGCTGCCGCGCCTGCTCGTCATCGCGGGATCGGATTCGAGCGGTGGCGCCGGCATCCAGGCCGACATCAAAACCGCGACGGCGCTCGGCGTCTATGCGATGACCGCTGTTACGGCAGTCACCGTTCAGGATACACGCGGCGTCCACGACATTCACCCGATTCCGGCGCGAATCGTGCGCGACCAGGTTGTTTTTGCGCTTGGCGATATCGGCGCCGATGCAATCAAGATCGGTATGCTCGGCTCGGCGGAAACCGCCGCAGCGGTCGCGAAGATTCTCGAACGCACAGCGAAAAGCATTCCGCTCGTTCTCGACCCGGTGATGGCGTCAACGAGCGGCACGCAGTTTTTGGACGACGATGCGCTCGAAGTTTTAAGGTCCCGACTCATACCTGTCGCAACGCTTCTCACGCCCAACCTGCCGGAAGCACGGCGACTTTCAGGGACGGCAATTGGAGAAGAAGGCGAAATTGTGCCGGCGGCGCAGCGGCTGCGCGCGCTTGGCGCGACGGCTGTGCTGATAAAAGGCGGTCACGCTCCAGGCGATACCGTCAGGGACATATTGGTTACGCAGGAACGTACGGAAATCTTCGAAAAGCCGCGCCTTGCGAGCCGTTCGACGCATGGCACAGGCTGCACGCTCGCCACCGCTATCGCCTGCGGGCTAGCGCAGGGCTTACTGCTTTCGGATGCTGTCCGCCGTGCGCGCGATTTCGTTCAAGCCGCCATCGCTTCTGCACCAGATCTCGGACGTGGGATCGGCCCGCTCAATCACATGCACGCTATTCCGCGGCTCTGAACGATCCTTCGCCGGCGTGACCGTACGGTCACGCGGCAATTGCGCGGGACAACCGGCCGCGAATGATCTCTTCCGCTTCGCGCATGATGTAGGCAACGAGTTCGGCGCAGGTCGGAATATCATGGATCAATGCCTGGGTCTGGCCCGCTGACCAGATGCCGTAGTCCGTTTCACCCTTGTCTAGCACGACGGCACCACGCGTGCCTGCGACGAGATCTTTGACGTCGTCGAAATTTGCGTTGCCGCGCCTTTCTATCGCCACCACCTCGTCGCTGATAGCATTCTTCGCTACGCGCGCCGTGTTATGCATGGTGCGGAAGATGAGATTCGTGCCGCGCTCATCATTGGCGACGATCTGCTTTTTGACGTTCTCGTGGATGGGCGCCTCGACAGTCGCCATGAAGCGCGTGCCCATATTGACGCCATCGGCGCCCAGCGCCAGCGCGGCCACGAGCCCACGCGCGTCCGCGATGCCGCCCGAAGCGATGATCGGAATCGTGATCTTGTCCGCCGTCGCCGGAAACAGGATGAGGCCACCCACATCGTCTTCGCCGGGATGGCCGGCGCATTCGAAACCATCGATCGAAATGCAGTCCACGCCGATGGATTGCGCCTTTACCGCGTGACGCACGCTGGTGCATTTGTGAATCACCTTGACGCCGGCTTCCTTGAACCGCGGCAGATGCGGCTGCGGGTTGTTGCCGGCCGTCTCCACGATCTTGATGCCGCTTTCGATGATGGCTTCGCGATATTCGTCATAGGGGATCGGCGTGATGCTTGGAAGAATCGTGAGGTTCACGCCGAACGGCTTGTCGGTCAGGTCGCGGCAACGCTGCACTTCCTTCGCCAGGTCCTCGGGCTTTCCGGCCGAATGCGCGGTAATGAACCCCAACGCGCCGGCATTGGCGACGGCCGCAATCAATTCGGCTTTGCCGACCCGCGTCATGCCCCCACAGGTGATGGGATGTTCGATTCCGAATGTTTCCGTAAAACGTGTCCTCAGCATGAGGGGATTTCCTTGTGCAATATCGTTTGGACAAAATTGCCGGGAATTGGGGCGGCAGCGCAAGAGCGTTTTCGACGCGCTTGCCGTTCACCGACAGGCCGCAGATGCTTCAGAAAGAAAAAGCCCCGCCTTTCGGGTGGGCGGGGCCAGTTTTAACGGAAAATCTGTTACGGTCGGATTGCCCGACCCGGATATTCCTGTTTGCTCAGAAAGCCTTGATGCCGTCCGGCGTACCGTTGCCCGTCGGGCCGTCATAGCCGACTTCGCCGGTGCAAAGATAGGCTGGCGAACAAGTCCCATCATTTCCCATCGTCACGTCGAACAGCTTTTTCGACTTCGTGTACAGCGTCTCCGCGTACGTTTTCACCGGTTTGCCGTTTACGCCATAGACGCCGGCGACGAGCGGCGAAGCAACGCTTGTTCCACCGAATACCTCCCATTGCGACACGCCGCCGGCGTTGGGACCGTAGACGGCGACACCGGTCGTCGGATTGGCGTCGGCGGCCGTGTCTCCGATGGTGCGCATCGTGCAGCCGGTATCTTTCTGCCAGCTTGGCTTGCTGTAGACCGTGCTGCAGCCGGCTCCCGCGCCGCCCCAGACATTCTCTGTCCAGCCGCGCTTGCCTTTCGCTGTCAGAAGGGTCGTGCCGCCGACGGCAATCACATGCGGCGAAGACGCCGGAAATTGCGGGCCAGCGGCATAACCGTCATCGCCCGTGGAAGCCGTTACAGCGAGACCTTTGTGATCGTAAGACGATTCGTAGCTTTGCGTCCCGGATTCGCTGCCGCCATAGCTGTTGCTGATGGCATGCGCGCCGAGCGTGGCCGCCTCATCTACGGTGGCGGCAAGATCGCTATAGCCGTTAGAGTTGGCCTCCAACAGGAAGATTTTGCAATTCGGGCACATGGCGCTTGCCATATCGAGGTCGAGCGCGGATTCCTGCGCCCAACCGATATCCTGAGCGGGATAGTTCCCCTGCTGGCCTTCCTGATTGAGTTTCTCGAAGCATCCATTCGCCGTCGTGCAGGCGGGAATGCCCCATTGGGCGCGATAGACACCAAGATCTGATTCGGCGTTGGTATAGCCATACGCATCAACGAGCGCGATGATCGTGGAAGAACTGCCCGTGCCCGTGATTTTGTAGGCACTACGCAGATCGGATGGTGTTTTGCCGTTTATCGTCGTTTTCCCATCAGGCGTCCGTTCCAGAGACGCAATGATATTGCCGGACCTGTCCGTCACGACGCTGGCATGGCAGCGCGCATGCAACGGGACTCTCACCGGCGGGCAAACATGTATGAAGTAGACATTGCCGGATTGAAACACGGTCGGGGTTTGGGCGTTCGCACCAGACTGTAAACCGAGCAGCACAGCGGCCGACAACATCCCGCCCATCAGAAAACTACGCATAGCCTGCCCCCGTTTGGAGAATTTCGCCGTTAAGTTAAGAATGAGATTCAATCTCAACACAGGCGATTTGGCGTGTCAAATCACAATTAAGGACGATCCCATCGCCATACGAAAACAATACCGCACGGACGCGCCGTAGCAAACAATCCGACGTAGTATAAGCTCTAACTTTCGCTTGGAACGCGTCAGCGATCCGCGAACGGATCGCGGACGAGCACCGTGTCCTCGCGTTCGGGGCTGGTCGAAAGCAACGAAACCGGGGCGCCGATCAATTCCTCAACGCGGCGAACGTATTTGACTGCCGTGGCCGGCAACTCGGCCCAGGACCGCGCGCCTCTCGTGGATTCGCTCCAGCCCTCCATCGTTTCATAGACGGGTGCGATGCGGGCCTGCTCTGTCGGGTCAGCCGGCAGATGGTCGATCTCGTGGCCGTCCAGCACATAGCCGACACAGATGTTGATTTCGGCGAACCCGTCCAGCACGTCCAGCTTGGTGAGCGCAATGCCGTCTATGCCGCCGGTAATGACCGTTTGCCGCACCAACACCGAATCGAGCCAACCGCAGCGGCGTTTGCGGCCGGTGACAGTCCCGAATTCTGCGCCGCGCGCACCCAACACCTCGCCTGTCTTATCCTTCAATTCAGTCGGAAAAGGGCCCTCGCCGACCCGGGTCGTGTAAGCTTTGGCGATCCCCAACACATAGCCAATATCGCGCGGTCCGCAGCCAGAGCCCGCCGCCGCTTGGCCGGCCACCGTGTTGGATGAGGTGACGTAGGGATAGGTGCCATGATCGATGTCGAGCAGTACGGCCTGCGCGCCTTCGAACAGAATCCGTTTGCCTGCGCGGCGCGCTTCGTCAAGCCGCCGCCACGCCGAGCCGCAATAGGGAAGCAGGCATGGCGCGATCTCGTTTAGGGATTGGACAAGCGCTCCAGCATCGATTTCTTCCTGGCCCATGCCGCGCCTAAGCGCGTTATGATGCGCAATGAGCCGCTCGACCTTCGCCGGCAGCGCGGCCTGGTCTTTGAGGTCGATGGCGCGCAGGGCGCGGCGGCCCACCTTGTCCTCATAGGCGGGACCGATCCCGCGCTTTGTCGTGCCGATGCGCTGGAGGCTGTTGGAAGCCTCGCGTGCCTCATCGAGTTCGCGATGTAACGGCAGAATAAGCGTCGCATTCTCCGCCACGAGAAGATTGTCGGGCGTCACGTCTACGCCCTGCGCTGCAAGCCGCGCGATCTCTTCGGCGAACGCCCAGGGGTCCACGACGACGCCATTGCCGATGATGGCGAGCTTGCCCGGCCTGACCACACCAGACGGCAAAAGGCTGAGCTTGTAGGTCGTGCCGTCTATGACGAGGGTGTGGCCGGCGTTGTGGCCGCCCTGGAAACGGACCACCACGTCGGCGCGCGCCGACAACCAGTCTACGATCTTGCCCTTGCCTTCGTCGCCCCACTGAGCGCCGATCACGGCGACATTGGCCATTGTCCGTACCCGGATAGTCTTTGACCCGCACGACGATTCGCCGGGCACGGTGGCCGACTATAACGACATGGGGGCGGCGCGTCAGGCGGCTTTTGGACCGAAGGGGACGAGCATGGGCACCCGCCTGCGATAGGCGTCATAGACGTCGCAGCCCAATTCGCGGCGCAGGAAACTTTCCTCCAGCCGGGCCTTGATCCAGAAGCCCAATGTCATGACCGCGACCCCCGTCAGCGCCGAAGGCGTGCCTTTGAGCAGGGCGGTCGCGAACGCGGCCGCGATGATGCCCGTATAAATGGGGTGGCGCACAATCGCGTAGGGGCCTGTCTCGACGACACGATGATCGGCCTTCTTCGTCACCGAGCCCGACCACAAAGTCCCCAGGTGGAGGCGCGCCCACCAGCAGAAGAGAAAGCCAGCTGCCGCCAATACGACGAGCGCCCGGCCCAGCGGCACGTCGGCCGCCCAAAGCCGCGGCGGACGACGATAGGAATAAGAACCGGCGCCAAACAGCAGCAGGGCGCCTATAAAGATGACGAGGCGATAGAGCACTTCCGCACCCAGCCTTGGCCGCTTTGCCGCCCGCGTGGACCAGAACGCCGCCACGATCCAGCTCGCAAACCAGGCAGTCCAGAGAATGTAAACAGCCGTAATCGGGATCATTGCCCACGCGGCCAGGAAGTCGCTACCGAAGTAGGGAGCGACTCATCAGAACGCAAGCGCCTTGGCCTGTTTCACCAGCGGCAGTTTGCGAATATCGGCCAGAACCTTTTCGCCGAGGTCGCCGTCGATTTCGACGAGCGCAATCGCGTCCGCGCCGGGCGCACTGCGACCGAGCGCGAAAGATGCGATATTGACCTGCGCGTCGCCCAATGCCGTTCCCAGCCGGCCGATGAAGCCCGGCTTGTCCTCATTCGTGACGTAGAGCATATGCGGCGCAAAGGCGGCGTCGAGGTTGATGTCTTTGACCTGGATCAGGCGCGGCAACCCGTCGGAGAAGACGGTGCCAGCCACGCTGCGTGTGATGCCGTCGGCGGTGACGGTGATCTTGATGTAGCCTTCATAAATGCCCTGCGGATCGCGGCGTGTCTCACTGACCTTGATGCCGCGTTCCCGCGCGACGACAGGCGCATTGACCATGTTCACGTCCGCGAGCGCCGGTTTCAGCAGTCCGGCGAGTGCGGCCTGAGTCAAAGCGCGCGTGTTGAGTGCACCGGCCGTGCCTTCGTAAAGAATATCAACGGAAAGAATGCTCGTGTCGGTGAGCTGGCCGGCGAACGCGCCGAGTTTCTCGGCCAGCGAAATCCACGGCCGCACGCGATGGGCTTCCTCGGCTGTGATGGCGGGCATGTTGAGCGCATTGGTGATGGCGCCCGTCAGCAGGTAATCCGAAATCTGCTCGGCCACCTGCAGGGCCACATTCTCCTGCGCCTCGGCAGTGGAGGCGCCCAGATGCGGCGTCGCCACGACCTTGTCGTTGCCGAACAAAATATTTGATTTGGCAGGCTCTTCCTCGAACACGTCGAGGGCCGCGCCCGCGAGATGGCCGGAGTCGAGCGCGGCCTTGAGCGCCTTTTCATCCACCAATCCGCCGCGCGCACAATTGACGAGACGCGCGCTTTTTTTCATGCGGTTGATCGCATCGGCGGAAATGATGTTGCGCGTTTCGTTGGTAAGCGGCGTGTGCAGTGTGACGAAATCGGCACGGGCCAAGAGATCGTTCAGCTCGACCTTCTCGATCCCGAGGTCCGCGGCGCGCTCCGCCGAAAGATAAGGATCGTAGGCGACCACTTTCATTTTCAGGCCCTTGGCACGATCGGCCACGATCGAACCGATATTGCCGGCGCCGACAAGGCCGAGAGTCTTGCCGTAAAGCTCCGCGCCCATGAAGCGGTTCTTTTCCCATTTCCCGGCATGCGTGGATGCGTTCGCCGCCGGCAATTCGCGCGCCAGCGCCATCATGAGGGCGATCGCGTGTTCGGCCGTGGTAATGGAATTGCCAAACGGTGTGTTCATCACGATAACGCCCGCAGCAGTGGCGGCAGGAATGTCCACATTGTCGACGCCGATACCGGCGCGGCCCACGACTTTCAATTTCTTCGCTGCTTTGATCACTTCGGCCGTGATCTTCGTCGCCGAGCGGATGGCGATGCCGTCATATTCGCCCGCGATCTGCAGCAATTCTTCCTTTGTCAGGCCCGTCTTTACATCGGCCTCAACGCCGCGCTCCTTGAAGATCGCAAGCGCTGCGGGCGAAAGCTTGTCGGCGATGAGCACTTTGGGCATTTCGGTCTCCGTGTCAGCTGGCCTTCACCTGCGCATAGGCCCAGTCGAGCCAGAGCGTCAGCGCTTCGATATCCGCGCGTTCGACGGTTGCGCCGCACCAGATGCGCAGGCCAGGAGGTGCGCTGCGATAGGAGGCGATGTCGAAGGCAACCTCTTCCTTGTCCAGCAGATCGGCGATTTTCTTCGCGGCCGCAGCCTGCGCCTCGGACGAAAGCTGCGCGAACCAGGGATCGGCGATGCGCAGACAGGCCGATGTATTCGAACGAATGCGTTCGTCGCCAGCGAGGAATTCGGCCCACTCCGTCGCGCGCACCCAGCCGGCGAGCACAGCCAGATTGGCGTCGGCGCGGGCCTGGAGAGCCGTCCGGCCACCCAGGGATTCCGCCCAGCCCAGCGCATCCAGATAGTCTTCGAGTGCCAGCATCGACGGCGTGTTGATCGTCTCGCCCTCGAAAATGCCTTCGACGAGCTTGCCGCCTTTCGTCAATCGGAAGATTTTCGGCAGCGGCCAGGGCGGCGTATAGGCCTCGATCCGCGCCGCAGCTTTCGGCGACAATACCAGCATACCATGCGCCGCTTCGCCGCCCAGAACCTTCTGCCAGGAGAAGGTGGTGGCGTCGAGTTTAGACCACGGCAACTCCATCGCGAAGGCCGCGCTCGTTGCGTCGCAAATCGTCAGGCCTTCGCGGCAATCAGCGATCCAATCCCCGTTCGGCACGCGGACACCCGAAGTCGTGCCATTCCACAGGAACACGACATCGTGCTTCGGGTTCGCCTGGCTGAGATCGGGCAGCGCGCCATATTCAGCCTTGAATACGCGCGCGTCATTCAGCCTGAGTTGTTTGAGCGCGTCGGTAACCCAATCCTCGCCAAAGCTTTCCCAGGCAAATACGTCAACGGGCAACGGGCCCAGCAGCGACCACATCGCCATCTCGACCGCGCCGGTATCCGAGGCGGGCACGATCGCGATGCGGTAATCCACAGGGATACCGAGAAGCGTCCGCGTACGTTCGATGGCGTCCTTGAGCTTCGCCTTGCCGGGTTTGGAACGATGCGAGCGTCCGAGCAGCGCGCCGCGCAAGGCTTCCGAAGTCCAGCCCGGTCGCTTGGCGCAGGGTCCGGACGAAAAAAAAGGCCGTGCAGGGCGCACGGCCGGACGATTTCCGGTCATCTACCATTCCTTCCAGAATGATGCGCCTCGTTGGGGAGGCGTGGCCCGCAGCCGGTGTAGCCGCACCGCCTCTGCAGGTCAAATGCGCCGGTTGCGGCTTATTGCACCACATGGTCCGGCGTTTGCGCCGGAGCGGATATACGGTTTTCCTATTTTGTCTGATTTTTGCGGCTGCTCGAATTTATATGCGCTGCCATTCATGCTGGGCGTGAAGCCACACCTCGCGTTGCACCATGCGTCCACCGAAATATCCCTTCGACGACGTCTGCAGGAACTGGCTTTCGCCCGACGAGGCACGCTGGCCGGCCGATTTGCGCGTATCAGCGCCGCTTCCATCGGCTGACTGCAACACGGTGCAGACGGTACTATGGGATATCGGTCTCGTGCTCGCCGTATCGCTTGGCGGCGCAGCCTGCACATTCCTGCTTTTGACCGCGCTGGGCGCGCGTTGACCAGCTGGATCTCACACGTCGATCTCGCCGCGCAGGTAGAGAGCGCAAGGGCCGCTGAGAAGCGTTCGCTCGCCATCGTCGGTGCATAAAAGATCGCCGCCGCGCGGGGAGACCTGGCGGGCGCGCAAGGTCTGTTTATCGAGCCTTTTTGCCCAGTAAGGCGTCAAGGCGCAATGCGCCGAGCCTGTCACCGGATCCTCCGGGACACCATGATGCGGTGCGAAATAGCGCGAGATGAAATCATAGCCCGCATCACCTTTCGCGGTCACGATCAACCCGAATTTCTTTGAGAACAAGCGGCCGACATTGCCTGGGCTGGCAATCGCGCGGACCGACGACGCGTCGTCGAATACCGCCATAACATTGCGGCCCTGATAGATTTCGTTCGGACGCGCAACGCCCAGCTCTTCGCCGATTTCTTCTGCCAGCCCGGATGCCAGATCGAGCGGCGCGACCCGATCGGCCGGCAACGACATGATGTGCTGACCATCGCGTCCGCGCAAAACGGTGAGCATGCCCGAACGTGTCTCGAAGGCCACCGTTTTGAGCTCAGGGTCCAATTCCGAGAATACGAGCCAAGCGCTTGCCAATGTCGCGTGGCCGCACAAATCCACTTCGGATTCGGGTGTGAACCAACGCAATCCGTATTGCCCCTCGGCATTGCGCACGAGGAAGGCTGTCTCCGCCAGATTGTTTTCGTTGGCGATCCTCTGCATCAGGTTGTCGTCTAGCCATGCAGCGAGCGGCACGATTGCCGCCGGATTGCCCTCCAGCGGCTTGTTCGCGAAAGCGTCTATTTGCCAGAGGTTGAATTTCATGATGCCATCCCGGTTGAACTCCGCAGATTCATATAGTGCCAAACGCAATACGGTGAAGACCCACAACGCATAGCGGCCGCGAATAAAGCTGAATTTATGAACGGTGTTTCATTTGGTCGTCACGCCCGGGCGGCAGATGATAGTGTGACCCTGTAGGCAAGCGGCGGGAGGTTAAGATGCGACGGCTTTGCCGGACGATAGCGGGATGGACGATGCTGGGGCTTGGCGCATCGGTTGCGCAGACGGGACGGATCGTCACCGATTACGCGCAAAACATGTCGTATTTTCCGGCACGTATCTTGGCGATTCATTTCGCGTCGGCGAATCTCGATGCTGGCCACACGATGGGATGGGCGGAGTGGACCGTCAGCTTCGCCGAAGCAACGCCGACCGCAACGCCTTTTACGGGCAAAGGAAGAATAGATTCGTTTGAAATTCCTTTACAATGCCAAAATCCGGTTGCGGGTACCAAGGCATGCGCGCTGGAAATCGAGGAAACGCCGATGGAAGTTCCCTATTGCCGGATTCGCGACGGCGAACGCATCGATATCGTCGTCGAATGCCCCAAATCGCTGGAATTGGCGCCTTAGACACGCTGGCGGAGGAAGTCGGCGATGGGTTGCACGATCTTCGCCCATGGCTAGACTCGTGCAATCGAAGCAGGGAGCGCTTCCGCCATCGTGAAAACCAACGCGCGACCGCCAAATCGCAATCCGGATGCGTCCGCCATGACGCTTGACAGCAGGCAGATGGCGAACTGGCTGGTAAGCGGTCTTGCCATTCTCGCGCTGTTGTATGTGGGACGTCCGTTTCTCGTGCCGCTCGCCTTCGCCGTTCTTGCCTGGGCCGTTCTGAATGCCTTGACCCGGACGCTTGCGCGCTTTGGCTTGCCTCGGACCCTGGCGTGGCTGACGTCTGTCCTGCTGATCGCCTGTGCGATGTATCTCATCGCGCAAGTGGTCGGCACCGAAGCGGTTGACGTCGCGGATCAGGCCCCCGTCTATCTCGCCAAGCTCGAAAACCTTGCCGCCTCGTGGCTGGCCTTTCTGAAGCTGGGGCCCGCGCCTAATTTTCGCGACCTGTTCAGCAATCTGAACGTAGCCGGCATGATCGGCCAGGTGGCGGCGTCTGCCGGAAATCTCGTGTTAACGCTCGCTATGGTCATCGTCTTTGTCGGCTTTCTCCTTGCCGAACAGCGTCATCTGCCGAACAAACTGGCACGGCTTTTCAGCGACGCTGAAAGTCGAACCGCAGCGGGGCAGATGGTGCGCGCCATTGCGCATCAGGTGCAGGCCTATCTCGGCGTTTGCACATTCATCAGTGCGATCATGGCGGGAGCCACTTACGCATTGCTCGCGGTCCTGCATGTCAGCTTCGCGGGCTTCTGGGCGCTGGTGATGTTTCTGCTGACCTACATCCCTACCGTCGGCGCCGCGGGCGTCCTGTTGCCTGCGCTCGTGTCCCTGCTGCAATTCGGCACGTTCGGACCGGCACTGATCATCGCCATCGCACTCGGCAGCTTGCATTTCGTGCTGGCGAACGTCGTGAGCACCGTCTTGCTCGGCCGCACACTCAATCTGAGCCCGCTCGCGATCATCCTGTCGCTCACGTTCTGGGGCCTGATCTGGGGCGTGGCAGGGCTTTTTCTGGCCGTTCCGATCACCGGCGCCGCGACGATCATCTGCCAGCATGTGGAAGGTCTCAACTGGTTCGCGATCGTGCTCGGCGGTCCGGAACCGAAACACACGGCCAGGAAAAATCCGACTTAATTTTTCCGGGGACTGTTACAACGCCGCGAAATCGATTTCGGCGTTCAGGTCGAGTCGATTTTCGGCCGGCGGGAAGGGGTATTTGAGGCCGTTTGCACAGTTGAAAATCACTACGCGATCGGCCTTTCCGATGCGACCCTCGCGCAACGCTTTGCGAAAGGCGGCATGGGCAGCGGCGCCCTCCGGGCACAGCAGGAATCCTTCCTGCCTGGCGACGCGTTCCAGACTCGAGACGATCTCCGAATCATCGACGGTCACGGCGAAGCCGCCGCTTTCGCGAACGGCCGCGAGGATGAGGAAATCCCCGATCGCAGCGGGCACACGAATGCCGGCGGCGATCGTCGCCGCGTTTTCCCACCGTGCGGCATGGGTTTCGCTGCGCTCGAAGGCGCGAACGATCGGCGCGCAGCCGGATGCCTGCACGGCCACCATACGCGGACGCTTGCGTCCGATGAACCCGATCTCTTCCAGTTCGTCGAACGCTTTCCACATCCCGATCAACCCCGTGCCGCCGCCCGTGGGATAGAAGATAACGTCAGGCAGATTCCAGCCCAATTGCTCGGCCAGTTCGAGCCCCATCGTCTTTTTGCCTTCGATCCGATACGGCTCCTTGAGCGTCGAGACGTCGAACCAGCCTGCGGCTTCGCGCCCCGCGCCGACAAGCTTGCCGCATTGATCGATCAATCCGTTCACGCGAAAGACCTTCGCACCCTGCGCCGCGATCTCGCGCACATTGATCTCCGGCGTGTCGTCCGGACAGAATACGGTCGTGCGGATACCCGCGCGGCTGCCATAAGCCGCGAGCGCGGCTCCGGCATTGCCGTTGGTGGGCATGGCAAGATGTGTAACGCCCAGCTCTTTGGCCATGGATACGGCGAGCGCGACGCCTCTCGCCTTGAAAGAGCCGGTGGGTAGGCGGCCCTCGTCCTTGATCAGCACATCCACGACACCTTCGCTGCGGATGCGAATAAGTGGCGTCGCACTTTCACCGAGACTGACGATATTTTCGACACGGCGCACAGGTAGCAATTCGCGATAGCGCCAAATGTCCTGCGGCCGCTCGCGTAGCGCCTCTTTCGTCAAGGCGCGGCGAACGCCATCGAGATCGTAGCGCACCAGAAGCGGTTTTCCGGCACGCGAGAGATTGTGCAGCCTGTCCGCCTCGTAGCGCTCGCCGGTTTCGGAGCATTCGAGATGGGTGACGAATGTGGGCCGTTCCTCAATGAGATTGCGAAGCGCGGGAAGCATCTGAATGCTCTTTTTCGAATGAGAGGGGACGGCCAGCCAAACGCGTCAATGCGGCTCCGCCAATTGCTTGGCGCGCTCGCTTATATAGTCAGTCAGCGCGAGCATGACGCCCGAAAGGAGGATCGTTCCCTGGATGGCGAGCAGCCAACCCAGGCTTGTGGGGTCAAGCTTGTCCGGCGTCATGAAGATTTCGAGGAGATGGATCGCCGAAATGGCGCTGATCGACGCGATGAGCTTGAGCTTCATGCCGCCGAAATCGACCTTTCCCATCCAGGCCGGCCAATCGGGATGGCCCTGCATTTCCGTCTTAGAGACGAAATTTTCATAGCCCGCGAGAATCACGGTCAACAGCAGATTGCCGACGAGCGAAAGATCGATCAGCCCGAGCAACCAGAGGATGGCGGCAGACTCCTTGATGTCGAGAAGCACGGGCAAGGTCAGCAGCAATTCTCGAAGGAATGTGACGAGCAGCGCGACCAGGGCGAGGACAAGTCCCAGATAGAACGGCGCCATGAGCCAGCGGCTGGCAAACAGAATCCATTCCACCGCATATTCGAGCTTGTTCGGTTTTGTCATGGACGCACCTCCGCACTGGCGTGGCGAAGCTCTACAACGAAAACCTTCCCGCGCCCATTCCGTCCACCGTCTGTGGCGGCGCAGCGATGCCTGCCAACTTGTTCTACGGCGCGGGTGCGTCTTCGCCTTCGGCCAGCGAACGCGTGAGATCGAGCACCCGTTTGCGCACCTTGGGTTCCTTGATGCGCATGAAGCCCAGGGTCAACTGCATGCCCTCGCGGCTGGCGATGAACTGCAGAACTTCCGCCGAAACATGATCGGGTTCGGTTGCCGCCCGGCTGGGGTCCACCAAACCTTCATAGAAATACGTGATCGGGACGCCAAGAATGCGCGCGGCCTGCCAGAGCCTGCCGGCTCCGATCCGGTTTACGCCCTTCTCGTATTTCTGAACCTGCTGGAAGCTAAGGCCCAGAAGCTCGCCAAGTTTCTCTTGGCTCATCCCGATGAACGTCCGGCGGACGCGGATACGACCGCCCACTTCGGCATCGATGGGACTCAATCGCTTTTGTGGCAAGGATTCGCTCGATTGCTGCTAAATCATCCATCGCCGCCGCGACGATTTCCTGTCGGGCGCTCAGGACCCGTACGGCGACACCTGTAGGGTACCATCCTACAGCTTCGCCAGGCAATGCCCCGCGTACAAATTTTACTTTCGCCGCCGGCGCGAAAACTCAGTGTGGCCAGAGAATCGCGAAATAGATCATGCCCATGCCCACCAAAGCGACGACCCACACGATCGAGCGCAACATGCGCACCCCGAACGCATAAAGCGGAACATAGAGCACGCGACCCCAGAAATAGATTTCGGCGCCAAACGCCGTTCCCGTGCTGTCGCGGCCGGCAAGATGGGCGATGAGAACGCCGGCGACGAAAAGCGGTAATGTCTCAAACAGATTGTACTGGGCCCGGCGCAGGCGCTCCGCAACAGCGCCGAGGGGTGGCATCGCTTCGTCGCGCGGCCCGGTATTCCATTTGAGACCGTATTGACCGGTCCGCGCAAAATCGAACAGCAGGATCTGCACAAAGGCGAGGACCATCGTCCAGGCCAGCATCGTCAATTCGGTTGTCATCGTTCCCCTCCCCGACCTGCCGCCCATGCGGCATGTTCTGGAACGAAACTGTGCGGCCCAGCGGTGGGCCGCGTCAACGTCCCGCCGGCGCCAGTACAGCCTTCCGTATGCGGACCTTTTCCGCGGGAACGGCGGCATAGAGAGATTTGCTCGCATCGAGAAGATGGACCCCCGCGAAGCGGGGCCAGCAGGCGCGTCCCAGCCGCTCCCATCCCGTTCCCGAGCGCACGAGCCGGCGGGTGCGCAACGGCGGAAAAAAGAGTGCCGAATCCCACCGCTCCGGCGTGAACATCGTTTCGCGCATCAGCCGCTCGAGCTGGCCCTTGCTGAACGGACGACCTTGCGCGAAAGGCGAGCGTTCGATCTGCGACCACAGGCTCGTGCGGTTGGGAACGACGATCAGCACATGTCCGTCCGGCGCCAGCACCCGCCAAATCTGCCGTAGTAGGAGTCGGGTCGATTCGGCGCATTCCAGGCCGTGGACCATGAGCACGCGATCAAACATCGCGTCTGGAAACGGCAACGCGTCTTCCTCGCCCAGCGCCACGTAGCGCCAATCCGCCGCCAGCGCGCCACTGCCCTGCTCGCCCGGGACAAGCGCTGCCACCCGCTCCGCTTCCGCGAACAACGGTTTCAGATAGGGCATCGCGAAGCCGTAGCCGAGCACACGCAAGCCGCGCACATCGGACCACGCCAGGCGGATCCGCCGGAAAATCATGCGCCGCGTGACCTGCCCGATCGGCTCTTCGTAGAATGCCGCAAGGTCCTGCGAAACAAGCTGCATGGCGCCTGCGTAGACCTTGCGCGGTCCCGGTTCAACCGGAGCCGCCGCCTTGCTACCATGCAGGACAGGAGAAAAGCGCATGTCCCATCTTGAGATCGAACTCATTCCCTGCCTCGCCGACAATTACGCCTATCTGGTCTGCGATACAGTGGACGGCGTTTGCGCCGTCGTCGATCCCTCGGAGCCGGAACCTGTGCGCCAGGCTTTGTCGGCGCGCGGCTGGCGGCTCACCCATATCCTCAACACGCATCATCATTACGATCACACAGGCGGCAATCTGGCGCTGAAGGAGGAATTTGGTGCGGAGGTCGTGGGGCCCGGCAAGGACCGTGAGCGCATCCCCGGTATCGATGTGGGCGTTGGCGAAGACGCACCCTTCTATCTGGGATCGCATCGCGCGCGCATTCTCGAAATTCCCGCCCACACGCGCGCGCACATCGCCTTCGCCTTCGAAGACGAAGGTGCCGTGTTCACGGGCGACACGTTGTTCGCGATGGGCTGTGGGCGTTTGTTCGAGGGCATGCCGGCGATGATGTGGCAAAGTCTCTCAAAACTCGCGCAGCTCGACCGGGATTGCCGCGTCTATTGCGGCCACGAATATACGCTCAACAATGGGCGCTTCGCGCTCACGCTCGAACCCGGCAATAGCGACCTGCAAACGCGCATGACGGAGGTCGAAAAGCTGCGGGAGAAAAAGGCACCGACGATCCCCTCCACCATCGGGCTGGAGAGCCGCACCAATCCGTTCCTGCGGCCGGATTCTCTGGAAATCCGCCGCACGCTCGACATGGCGAACGCCGACAATGTCGAGGTCTTCGCCGAAATGCGGCGACGGAAAGATGTGTTTTAGCTGTTCAGGGTCGCGGGATGAACGTTCAGGCGTTGCCTTAGCTGATCAAGCCCGCAAGAACGTTACCGGACTTTGGCGCCCTTAGACATGGTATATTGTGGCCTCTCAATTTTTGGGGGCATAGATGGCAAAGTCGACGAACAAATGGGCAATCATACTATGGGTTACCGCCGGGCTTTTCGCGTTGGGACAAGCGGGCGAAATAGTCACATTCAATTGGTCGACTAACCACCAACTTTGGATGTCGGTAATTTGGACGGTCACAAGGGCTGTCTTTTTCAATGTTGGAACGCTTGCAGGGCTCGGCATATTGATCGAAATGACCGATCAGATCCGGTGGCAGCTTCGATCACTGGCAGAGCGTGTCAAAACCGTCGAAAATTCAAACTGAAACAGTGCCGCCCGCCACTTTCCCTTGACCCGGGGGCGCCCATAAGTATATTGCCCGCCTTCCGCGCGGGAGCGCCCGCCGGAAACTGCATCTTTTCGGGCAAAGCCCTGATTTATCGAGGATTTCAGCCATGTTCGCGGTCATCCGCACCGGCGGCAAGCAATATACGGTCGCACAGGACGACGTCCTCATCGTCGAGCGCCTGACCGGCGAGGTCGGCTCTACCCTGACCCTCGGCGACGTGCTGATGCTGGGCGGCGACAGCCCCAAGGCCGGCGCGCCGCTCCTGGCGGGCGTTTCGGTCGAGGCCGAGATCGTCGAACAGGGTCGCGGCGAGAAGGTCATCGCCTTCAAGAAGAAGCGGCGCAAGAACACGCACAGGAAGCGTGGACATCGCCAGCCCTTCACGAAGCTCAAGATCACGGCGATCCACGCGGGCGAAGAGGGACATTCCCATGGCGCATAAAAAAGCGGGTGGCTCCTCACGCAACGGCCGCGACTCCCCTGGCCAGCGCCTCGGTGTGAAGAAATTCGGCGGCGAAGCCATCACGGCCGGAAATATCATCGTGCGCCAGCGCGGCACCAAGTTCCACGCGGGCGACAATGTCGGCATGGGCAAGGACCACACACTGTTCGCCACGCGCGACGGCAAGGTGTCGTTTCACGACGGCTTCAAGCGCCGCACTTTCGTCTCCGTCATTCCGGCCGAGCCGGCGGACGAAGCGTCACATTAAGGCGGCTTATGATCGAGCCGCCATGCCGGGCGGCCCATCGGAGCAAGGGAGATGGTCCGCCATCTCCCTTTCTTGTTTTTCCCCGGCGCACTAACTTGCTCATGGAATAAGACGCGATGAAATTCCTCGATATCGCCAAGGTCTATATCGCGAGCGGCGCGGGCGGAAACGGCTGCTCGTCGTTCCGCCGCGAGAAATTCATCGAATATGGCGGCCCGAATGGCGGCAATGGCGGGCGCGGCGGCGATGTGTGGGCGGAAGCGGTCGACAATCTCAACACGCTGATCGACTACCGATACCAGCAACATCTGACGGCCAGGAGCGGCCAGCACGGCATGGGCCGAGAAATGACGGGCGCCAATGGCGACGACGCTGTGCTGCGTGTGCCCGTAGGCACGGAAATTTACGAGGAAGACGGCGAAACGCTGATCTGCGATCTCGCGGAGACCGGCCAGCGCGTCATGCTGCTCGAGGGCGGCAATGGCGGTTTCGGCAACGCCCATTTCAAGAGCTCGACGAACCAGGCGCCGCGCCGCGCCAATCCGGGCCAGCCGGCCGAAATGAAGACCATCATCCTCAAGCTGAAGCTGATTGCCGATGCCGGCCTGATCGGCCGGCCGAATGCGGGAAAATCGACCTTCCTCGCCCGCGTCTCGGCGGCGCGGCCGAAGATCGCCGATTATCCGTTCACGACGCTCACACCGCAGCTGGGCGTGGTGCGCGTCGATGCGACGGATTTTGTACTGGCCGACCTGCCCGGCCTGATCGAAGGCGCCCATGAAGGCGCGGGCCTCGGCGACCGCTTTCTGGGCCATGCCGAGCGGTGCGGCGCGATCCTCCATCTCGTCGACGGCACGCAGAGCCAGATCGTCGCCGCCTACAAGACCATTCGCGACGAACTGGAAGCCTATGGTCATGGCCTGTCCGACAAGCCCGAGATCCTGGCGCTCAACAAGATCGACGCCATTCCGAAGGCGCTCATTGCGCGCAAGCGGGCCGCGCTGGAAAAAGCCAGCGGCCGGCCCGTGTTCCTGCTCTCCGGCGTGAGCGGCGAAGGCGTGAGCGGCGTGTTGCGTAAGCTCGCCGACGAAGTGGAAAAGCGCCGGGCAGAAAAACGGCACGGCCCAAAACCGGCCCTCGCCTGGTCGCCGTGAGCGACCGCGTCGTCGTCAAGATCGGTTCGGCGCTGCTCGTGGATCAGCCATCGGGCGCATTGCGCCGCGATTGGCTCCAAACATTATGTGCCGACGTGGCTGCGCTGCGGCGCGACGGCAAAGAGGTCATCCTGGTCTCTTCCGGCGCCATCGCGCTGGGACGCGGCGCGCTCGGGTTGCGCGAAAGATCGCTCAGGCTCGAGGACAGTCAGGCCGCCGCCGCCGTGGGCCAGATCCATCTGGCGCAAGCCTATGCGGAAAATTTAGCGCACGAGGGCCTGGTTGCAGCGCAGATCCTGCTCACGCTGGGCGATACGGAAGAACGCCACCGCTATCTCAATGCACGGGCGACGCTGAAGACTCTGCTGGCGCTGGGCGCAGTGCCCGTCATCAACGAGAACGACACGGTCGCGACCGCGGAAATCCGTTTCGGCGACAATGACCGCCTTGCCGCGCGCGTGGCCTCCATGATGGCAGCCGACCGGCTGGTGCTGCTGTCGGATGTCGACGGTCTTTACACGGACGATCCTGCGCGCAATCCCGGCGCGACCCATATCGGCGACGTCGCAGCCATCACGCCCGAAATAGAATCGATGGCGGGCGGTTCCCTCTCCGGCCTGGGCCGCGGCGGCATGACGTCGAAGCTGATAGCGGCGAAGATCGCCACAGCCGCCGGTGTCGAGGTATTCATCGCGGCGGGAAAGATCGAGCATCCTCTGGCGGCGCTGCGCAATGGCGCGCGCGCGACCAGGTTCCAGGCCAGCGGTACGCCTGCCGCGGCGCGCAAGCGCTGGATCGCGGGCCATCTCAAAGTCGCAGGTGCGCTTACGATCGACGCGGGCGCCGTGCGCGCGCTGGCCTCCGGCAAGAGCCTGTTGCCCGCAGGTGTCGTGGCGATCACGGGAGGTTTCGAGCGCGGCGATGCCGTTCAAGTGCGGGATGAAACGGGACGAGAAATCGCGCGCGGTCTCGTCGCCTACGCGGCGCGCGACGCAGCACGCATTCTCGGCCGGCGCAGCGCGGATACCGAGGCGCTGCTGGGCTATCGCGGGCGCGACGAGATGATACATCGCGACGATCTGGTGATGTTGCTGGACGGCACAGCCGATGACGATTGAGCGCGACATGCTTGCGATGGGCCGCGCCGCGCGTGACGCTGGCCGCGTGCTGCGGCAGGTTTCACGTGAAACAAAAGATGCGGCGCTGCATGCCGCAGCGGCTACGCTCCGCGCCCGATCGCACGACATTCTTGCCGCCAACGCGGAGGATATGCGGGAAGCCGCGGAGCTCGGCGGCGCCGCGCGCGATCGTCTGTTCCTCGACGAAGCGCGTATTGCTGCAATGGCCACAGGACTTGAAGATATCGCCGCGCTCGCCGATCCCGTCGGCCGCGAACTCGCGCGCTGGACCAGACCGAATGGGCTCGACATCGCCCGCGTGACGACGCCGATCGGTGTCATCGCCATCGTCTATGAAAGCCGGCCCAACGTGACCGCGGATGCCGGCGCGCTGTGTCTCAAATCAGGCAACGCGGCGATCTTGCGCGGCGGCTCGGAATCGCGGCGCTCTGCTGGCGCCATCCATGCCGCGCTCGTCTCTGGCCTGCGTGCTGCGGGCCTGCCCGATGCGTGTATCCAGCTGGTACCGACGGCGGATCGCACGGCGGTGGGCCTGCTGCTCAAGGGCCTCGAAGGCACGGTCGATCTCATCGTGCCGCGCGGCGGCAAGAGCCTCGTTGCGCGCGTGCAGGAAGAAGCGCGCATCCCGGTACTCGCCCATCTCGAAGGCGTCTGCCACGTCTATGTGCATGCCTCGGCAGATCCCGCCATGGCGCGTGCCATCGTGCTGAACGCGAAAATGCGGCGGACCGGCGTCTGCGGCGCGGCGGAAACACTGCTCGTCGATCGCGCCGTTCTGCATTCGCACGGCGTATCCATCCTCGCCGACCTTGCGGCGGCCGGTTGCGAAATTCGCGCCGACGAGCCCGCGCGCGCAGCATTTCCCACAGCGAACCGCGCGAGCGAAGACGATTGGTCTACGGAATATCTCGATGCCGTCATCGCCGTGAAAACGGTCGACGGCATCGAAGATGCGATCCGGCATATCGAAACCTGGGGCTCGCATCACACCGAAGCGATCGTCGCCGAGGATGAAGCCGCCGCCGAGCGGTTCCTGGCCGCGCTCGATTCCGCCATCGTGATATGGAATGCTTCCACGCAATTCGCCGACGGTGGAGAGTTCGGGATGGGCGCGGAAATCGGCATCGGAACGGGCAAATTGCATGCGCGCGGGCCGGTGGGCCTCGAACAATTGACGGCCTTCAAATATGTCGTGCGCGGCACGGGACAGACGCGGCCTTGAGGCTCTCGCATCCTCGCGCCAATTGGCTCAGGCCGCCGGGACCGGCGGCACACGGGCTGCGGATCGGTCTCCTCGGCGGCTCGTTCAATCCCGCGCATGAAGGTCATCTGTATATCAGCGCAGCAGGACTGAAATCTCTCGGCCTCGACTATGTCTGGTGGCTTATGACGCCGCAGAATCCATTGAAACCGGCAATCGGATTGGCACCGCTGGACAATCGCGTGGCCCAGGCGCGCGAACTGGTGCGCGATCCGCGCATTCGGGTGACGGATATCGAAGCCGGGTTCGGCACGCGCTACACCATCGACACGCTCGCGGCGCTCAAACGCCGCTTTCCGGAATTGCGTTTCGTGTGGCTGATGGGAAGCGACAATCTCGAAAACTTCTCGCGCTGGCGCCGCTGGGCCGAGATCGCGCGGCTGGTTCCGATCGCTGTCGTGCTGCGTCCTGGAGCAACGCTCGCGCCGCTGCGCGCAAAAGCGGCACAGCGTTTCGCGCCGGCGCGACTCCGAGACGTGCGTTCTATCGCCACCGCCACCCCGCCTGCGCTCGCCATTGTAGACGGGCCGCGCAACCGGGAAAGTTCCACTGCGATCCGGGGAAAACCCGCCCGGGGCGAGGCCTTGGTGCGCGCAATTCCCGCGTGATAGAATGATCCGGCAATCGACGGAGCACGCCGCCATCGCTTCTCATTTTGGGAAAGACTGTCCGGCCCTGTGCGTTTCCGCGAACCGAGAACGGAGGACCGGATTCTGACCCGTAAGACGACCGGCGCTGCCAGGACGCCAAAAAAAGCCGCGCCGAAGCGCGCGCAAAATTCGCAACCCGCGCTCCTTTCCCTCATTCTCGCCTCTTTGGACGACGACAAGGCGGAAGACGTCGTGACGATCGACCTCATGGGCCGCTCGTCGCTCGCGGACGCGCTGGTGATAGCCAATGGGCGCTCGCAACGCCATGTCTCGTCCATCGCCGAACATCTGGCGCGCCGGCTCAAGGAAGCGGGCTACGGCACGAGGCCGGTGGACGGATTGGGCAGCGGCGATTGGGTGCTCGTCGATGCCGGCGATGCGATCGTGCATGTTTTCCGGCCCGAAGTGCGCGCCTATTACGATCTCGAAGGCATGTGGTCGGTGGCGGAGCCCGAACGCGCCGTGGCGACGTAAAGCGCTTTATCCCATGCGACTGCTCATTCTGGCAGTGGGCCATGCACGCGGCACCTCGGAAAGCGCGCTGGTCGAGGACTATGCCGGCCGCGCCCGTGCCCAGGGCAAGAGGCTCGGTTTCATCACGGTCGCGGTCGAAGAGGTGGCAGTCTCCAGATTGCGCGAGGCCCGGGCCCGGATCGCCGAGGAAGGCGAGCGGCTTGCCGCGCGCATTCCTGCAGCCGCCCACGTGATCAGCCTGGACGCGCGCGGCAAGGGCATGACGAGCGACGCTTTCGCCGAAATGCTGGGCGCCATGCGCGATGCAGGCGCCCGCGATCTGGTGTTCCTGATTGGGGGCCCGGACGGGCTCGATCCCGGCCCCGGCGTCAAACCAGGCCGCAGCCTGGCGTTCGGGCCGCAGACCTGGCCCCATCTTCTGGTGCGCGCGATGCTGGCCGAGCAGCTCTACCGCGCCATCACGATCCTAGGCGGCCATCCCTATCATCGCGCCTGATTCGTCCGTCTGCGCACGTTCCGCACCCAACCCCGCCGCAGCGGTTGCTTTAACCTGCTGCCAAAAAAGAATTTTTTGGGCGGCCCGGGCCTGCGAATTCCATTTGCTGCAATGGGCGCGCGCCTGTATATACCCGCCCGCTTGGTGAGGGCGATTCACGTCAAGGGAGTACCCATGGGCATTGAACTTCCGCCCAGCTACCGGCCTACGGATAACGAATCCTTCATGAACGAGCGGCAACGGGAATATTTCCGGCGCAAGCTCGTGCGCTGGAAAGACGACATCCTGCGCGAGAGTCGCGAGACGATCCAGAACCTGCAGGCTGAGACCGTGCAGAACGCGGATCTGGCGGACCGTGCCGCTACGGAGGCCGAGCGCCAACTCGAACTGCGCACGCGCGATCGTCAGCGCAAGCTCATCGCGAAGATCGATGCGGCGCTGCGGCGACTCGAAGACGGCTCCTATGGCTTTTGCGAAGAGACAGGCGAGCCGATTTCGCTCAAGCGGCTCGATGCACGTCCCATCGCCACGCTTTCCATCGAAGCGCAGGAACGACACGAGCGCCGCGAGCGCGTCTATCGCGACGATTGAAGCGAACGGCCTGAGAACCCTCGTCAGACGTGCGAAGGCGTGTCTTCAAGCCCCAGCACGCGTGTGAGCCATTCGAGCGAGCCTGAGGCGATCTTCTCCCAGCCGGGTTCACCGATGAGCCAGTGGCTGTGGCCCGGCAGTTCCTCGTACCGCGCGCGGCCTTCATAGCGCCGCGCCAGCCTGCGCACCGTGGCGGGCGGATTGACGCGATCACGCGCGCCCACCAGGCAGAGCATGGGACAGGTGACCTTGCGCGCATCGACTTCCGTGGCGCGCCGCAGGTCGAGCATCCATTGCATCGTTTCGAACGCGGCCAATCCCGACTCCGGTACGAAGCGCGCGAACAGCGCCTCGCGCTCCTGTTCCGGCATCAGGTCGAGCGCGTGCGCCTCCGCGATCCAGTGCGAAGGCTTGAGCGGCCCGCCCCCGAACCCGGAGGAGAGAAAAAGCGCCTGGGCGGACAGGAACTCGAACGGCGTCGAAGGCAGCATGCCCCAGGGCGCCGACGGCGCAAGCAACACGAGAGCGCGCACGTCGCGCCGGCTGGCCAGCATCTGCGCGAGCAGTCCGCCCAGCGAATGACCGATCAGGATCGGGCGGCTCCCGATGCCGTCGAGCAGATGGCCCAGATCTTCGGCATAGTCGAGCATGCTCGTCGTGCCCAGTTCGCGCGGCGGCTCGTCTGCGTATTCATGATGCCGCAAAGTGGGCGTATGGACGTCGAGCCCGGCCGCCTCATAAATCCGGCGCCAATTGTCGAACACCCAGCCGCCGCAAAATGCGCCATGGATCATCACGACAGGTCCGCGCGCCGCGCGGCGAAACAAATCAGGCATAGCGATGTTTCAACCGGTAGGAATCGCAGACGGCGAGTGGATCACGTCGCAAGAGGAATGGCGAGGAGCCAGGGGAAGCCCTCGCTGGTGTCCGACGATTCCATCAGCCAATTTCCTGAACTGAGCTGCTGCCGGTTTGGTGGACACCGGGTTAAGGTGGAACCACGGAACGTCGGAGATACACACGAGAGTACACACTTGAACCAACCGTTAAACTCGGAAGACGGGAAGCAGAAATCGTTAAGAATTCCCGCTTAGGATGCCGCCGCTGCGATCTTCCAGAGATGCCCTATGCTGCGAGCCTTCGACCTCATTCGCAAAGCCACGCTCGGTTGTGGACTGGCGCTGGCGATGTTCGGCACTGCATATGCCGGCAAGGTCAATGTCCTTTATCCTTTCAAGGGCGGCAATGACGGCGCCGAACCTATTTCGGGGGTGATCTCCGATAGTCAGGGAAATCTGTACGGGACCACGTTCGAGGGCGGAGGAAGCGGTTGCCGCGGCCAGGGCTGCGGCACGGTCTTCAGGCTGGCGCCGGACGGCACTGAGACCGTGCTTTATGCCTTCCAGGGCGGCAGCGCTGGTGAATTTCCAGTCACCAGCCTGGTCCGGGACCGGGACGGCAATCTCTATGGCGTAACAGCTCGCGGCGGCGGTCCTAGTTGCGACGAAGGGTGCGGAACGGTCTTCCGCCTCGCGCCGGACGGGACGATGAGCGTACTCCACGCCTTTAAGGGCGGCAGCGATGGCGCATCGCCGGGAGCGAGTCTCCTGCTCGACAAGCACGGCAATCTTTATGGTACGACGGCTGGTGGCGGTTCGCATAACCGCGGTACCGTTTTTCGGATTGCGCCGGACGGCGCTGAGTCGGTGCTCTACGCCTTCTGCGCGCAAGCCAATTGCACGGACGGCGAGATGCCGTGGTCGGCCCTCGTCGCCGACAAGGCCGGCAATCTTTACGGAACGACAATTGGGGGCGGCAACGTTTGCAATTGCGGTGTTGTGTTCGAGTTGGCGCCAGATGGCGCAGAGACAGTTCTTTACAATTTCTGCTCGGTGCAGCCGGACTGCCAAGATGGATATGAGCCATATGCAGGCGTGACGATGGACAAAGCGGGCAATCTTTACGGCACGACCTCCGGGGGAGGTGCGCCCGAAGATGGAGGTGTCGGTACGGTCTTCAAGCTTGCGCCCGACGGCACGGAGACGGTGCTGCACAGCTTCTCGCTGCAAACTGACGGATTCAACCCTATGTCCGGTGTAATCGTCGACAAGGCCGGCGATATCTATGGAACGTTGCTTGTGACGCACTATGCGTGCAGGGAGACGAGCGGTTTAGTTTACCGCTTATCGCCTGACGGCAGCGAAAGACTCTACTGCGTTCGCGCTGGGCTCTTTGGCGGCGTCATGGAGAGAAACGGCACTCTCTATGGTACCGGCAACGGCGGCGGCAAATACGGCAATGGCTTCGTTTTCGCTATACAAAAGCATTAAAGGCCGGAGCTGAAATCCGTCGCCGGCGCAGGTCGCCAATGGCCGCGAGAAAATTCCTTATGGAATCGTCGGGCCGCGCTTGCCAGTTCCAACGGCTTGCGATGTTCCGGCAGGCGCAGACTTTTTCTGATCACCAGAAGCCCGGCTTCGCAGTAAGCTCGAAGGCGGAGGATTGGCCAATAGGTACGGGAATCCGTCGTTTATCGTCGAGCTTTGACCCCAGATCGAGGGATCAAACCCGCTGGGTACTCCCGATGTGAGGTAAACCGTTGTCTCGCCCTTGATTCCACCGGTCTGTGATTCGCAGTACGTTCCAATACCCACATCGCTCAGGCCACTGTTCACAGTCGTATCCCAGTATGCATCCGTGACCGAACTGCCCGCAGAACTGCCATTCGACCCGGCGAAACCACCCAAGCAAGTTGCGGTCATCGTACTCGAAGTCACACTTCCTGCTTCATATACATAGCTAATGATGGAGGACATGCTAACGTAGTTATTTATGCCCACAAATCCTCCAACATACCCGTCGGGACTGATCACATCACCCCTGGCGTATGAATTGTCGATTTCTCCGGATGTGCTATTTATGCCGGCGAAGCCTCCAACATAGGTATATAATCCCGACACTATGCCGTCCTTTGAAAAGGAGCTGGTTATGGTTGCTATAGTTCCAGACGGCGTCGCGTATCCATTTGTACCTACAAATCCACCGGTGCCATATCCCCCAGAAGATAAAGCTCCTACCGTGCCACCGGTAGCGTAAGCGTCAGCGATATACCCTCCATTTTCGGCCACGAAACCGCCGCCGTAGAAGCTGTTAGAGACAGTTCCTGTCGCATATGATATGGTTGTCGAACCGCTCATGGAGCCTATCCATCCATAGCCTTGATTGGCCCCGATGAATCCTCCATCGTCTGCGCACGTACTTACGTTGCCAGTCGCGTAAGACGATTGAATGTTGCCATAATAAGTAGAACCTCCACTGGTTCCACCATTGAGACCCACCAGCCCGCCGGCAGCGCCCGCACTGTAACTGGCATAAGTAGAACATCCCACGGTCGCTGTCGCATATGAGTTCTGAATTGTAGCTTTTTGCGTCATGGCAAAGTTGTAGCCAACCAGACCGCCGTCGCCATCAAGACTGACCGAACCCGTAACCGTTCCGCCAGCATTGGAATATTCGACTTTCGCTTCATTTGTCGAAACACCATGATTGTAGCCGACCAGTCCGCCAGCATAGCCCTGGACAGCAGCATTCGAAACGTTCGCAATTACGCTGGAGCCTGTGATCGTGGCGTCGTTTTCGCCGACCAATCCGCCGACATTTATGTAGTGCGCGAGAAAGGTGTTGCAACTCGTGCAGGTGACAGAGATATTCGTACTCGTGGCGACTGTGTCGTTCGACAGAGTTCCCCCGGAACCTCCACTGTCAACATTCAACCCGACGAGCCCACCGGCAGTAACGGCGCCATACGAAGCACTCCCGTCGTCCGATTCTGCAGCGGTCAGATTCTCGCCGGTCTCAGAATCGTTCGACAAAGTGCCGCCCACATTCTTTCCAACGATCCCGCCCACGATATTCGTATAGGTGTAGTTTCCCGGCGGATCATTCGCGGTTACGGTCTCATTGGTCTCAGAATCGTTCGACAACGTGCCTCCATCATTATATCCAACAATGCCTCCCTCACTCGTCGTGGATGCGGTAACCCCTGCAGTAGTTATTTGCTCGTAGGTCATATTCAAATCGTTAATCGCAGATGCAGTGCCGAGCTCTGAAAACAAACCCACCATCATATCGCCTACTGAGGGCGCTGGACTGGAGATTGTAAGGTTGGAAATCGTATTTCCTAAGCCTTCGAATATTCCGGTAAACGTGGTTACAATTGGTGAGGTCGTGTAAGTGCCGTCTCCGGAAGCATTGTAGAGGTTGGCGAGCGCGTAGTCGCCGGAAGGGGCGGTCGCGATGTCGCTTGCCAATGTCGCGATATTGGCGACTAGCGTGTAGGGAGCGCCATTGATCGTCAGTGACTCGCTTGTATATTCGAACGTTATGTTCGCGCCATTCACACATGAAAATTTATCGGAGCTTCCACTGCCCGTTGTCAAAGTCAGTCCGGCCGAACCGGTAGCCATCACCGTGAAACCCGACCCGCTTATCGTTCCTACGGTTATCGATCCATATGCATCCAGCGTTAAATTGTTCGCAGACCAGGTAAACGAATTCTCTACCGTAATGTTACCCGCCTCAGTGCCCGAAGTCCCAGTTGTCACGGTGACGTTACCTCCACCCAGAGTGGTGTGGAGATCGCTCGAGGAGAGATTCGCTCCGCTCACCGTTGGCGTCCAAGTCCTCGTCACGGAGGAAAAGACCATATGATTGGTCGCGCTGCTCGAAATTATGACATTATAGGCAGCCATCGCATTCGGGGTTGTGCAAAGCAGCGCGCCGAAAATCGCCAATGCAGCGAGGCCGCTCCTCACAAGAGTTTTGCGAACGGCGAGTCGAATGCTCATAAATAATTTCCTTTCGACGATGGCGTTCGCTTCGCCGGTCGATATCATGCCGCAGGAAACGCGAGATCGCGGAAGGCGGCGATCACCTTGGTGTAGGTGTCGCGTTTGAACGACACGATCAGGCGTGGCAGGGATTCGATGGCAAGCCATTTCCAATGGCCGAATTCGGGCTCGGCGGTCTGGATGCTGATCTGGGAATCCTCGCCCAGGAATCGCATGGCGAGCCATTTCTGCCGCTGCCCGCGGTAACGCCCACGGAGCGCCACGCCCAGCAGATGGGCCGGCAGGTCGTAACACAGCCATTCGTCCATCTCGCGCAGCAACGCCACATCGCGCGTGCCGATCTCTTCCTCCAGCTCGCGGCAAGCCGCTTCGGCGGGCGTTTCGCCATCGTCGATTCCGCCTTGCGGCATCTGCCAGCCCTCGGCCGTCTGGTCGATGCGCTTGCCCACGAAAACGAGGCCCTCGCGATTGAACAGCATCACGCCGACGCAAGGCCGATAGGGCAAATCCTCGTGGCGGAAACGTGTGGCGTGATGACGCGACATGCGGGGAACCCGGTCACTCGACTGGCACTATGGCGGAAGCGACGCGCCAAAGCTATCGGCCGCAGAGCGGCCCGGGGCTTAATCCGTGCTCGCCCGCTTGAGCACACCGTTCGCAGCGATCCTGCCGTTCATCACATCCAGCGCATAGGACAGCTGGAAATCGTCATACTTCTTGCCGGCGGGCGGCCGGATAACATGAAGCTTGCCTGGCGCGGTCTGGTCTTCCGCCAGCAGATGGTGAGGCAGGTCCGCTTCGCTGGGCTGCTCGACCTTGGGCGTATCGGTGGATTCGTCGCCCCTGGCGACCGCGATATCCGGCACGATGCCGGTCGCCTGGATCGAGCCGCCGGATGGCGTGTAATAGCGGGCCGTGGTCAGATGCAGCGCGCCGTCGTCGCCGCCATTGAGCGGGATGATGGTCTGTACCGATCCTTTGCCGAACGACGTCATGCCGATGATGGTCGCGCGCTTGTGGTCGCGCAGGGCGCCCGCGACGATTTCCGACGCCGAAGCCGTGCCGCCGTCGATGAGAACGATGAGGGGTTTGCCGTCGGCGATATCGCCGGGTTTGGCGTCGTAGCGCTGCGTGTCTTCCGGATTGCGGCCGCGCGTGGAAACGATCTCGCCGCCATTGAGGAAATCGTCGGAAACGGCGATCGCCTGGTCGAGCACGCCGCCGCCATCGTCGCGCAGATCGATGATGTAACCCCGGAGCGCCGGTCCGATCTGCTTCTTGAGCGTGCGCACCGCGTTTTCCAGCCCCGTGCTGGTGAGTTCGTTGAAGGCCGGAATGCGAATGTAGCCGACATCGCCTTCGCGATGGAATTTGACGGCTTCCACCTGGATCGCCGCGCGCACCAATTCCACCTGGAACGATTTCTGCGCGCCCGTCCGCATCAGCGTGAGCCCGATCTTCGTGCCCATCGGGCCGCGCAGCAAATCCTGCACCTTGTCCAGGCTGATGCCCTGAAGCCCATGCCCATCGACGGCGAGAATCGTGTCGCCGGCCTTGATCCCCGCGCGCGACGCCGGCGTGTCGTCGATCGGCGACACGACCTTGATGGCGCCATTGTCGGCGGCGATCACCATACCCACGCCGCCATACGAGCCCTCGGTCTTCACCTGCATATCGGCGAAAGTCTTGGGATCGAAATAACTCGAATGCGGATCGAGATCGGAGATCATCCCGTTCAGGGCATTCTGGACCAGCAGCCGATCGTCCGGCGCCTCGACATAATCCGCCCTCACCGTGGCGAAGGCGGCGCCGAAACGATCCAGCGCGCGATAGGCGGACTGCGAGGAATCATCGTTTGCGCCGCGCGCCAGCGGTATGATTGCCGCGGCTGCCGCCAAGCCCGCCACAGCCCCCAATGCCGTCAGCGCAATACGCTGCATGCGATCCTTGCCTCTCCGCATGGCGATCCGTTCCGCCCTTTCCGCACGCCCCGTCAATGGTAAGCGTTGCGCGGCCCTACAATAGCCTCTGCGCTAGCCGGTTCACCAAGTCAGTTCGCCAAGATCAATTGGCCTGGGCGCTTTTGCCGACTGCGCTGGCGGTCATCTTGCCATGCAGCAGGTCCAAAGCATAGGAAAGTTGGAAATCGGCGATCTTCTTTCCCGCCGGCGGATGGATGACGGGCGCGGCTTCCTTCTTGGCGGCGCCTTCGGCTCCCAGATGGCCCGGCAATTCCGCCTCGCTCACATGATCGAGCTTCGAACCGGTGTCGTTTTCGTCGCCTTCCGCGACGGCCACGTCGGGGATGATGCCGGTCGCCTGGATCGAATGGCCGGACGGCGTGTAATAGCGCGCCGTCGTGAGCCTGAGCGCCCCGCCGCCTTCGCCCAAGGGAATGATCGTCTGCACCGAACCCTTGCCGAACGATGTCATGCCGACGACTGTCGCGCGCTTGTGATCCTGCAACGCGCCCGCCACGATTTCCGAGGCCGACGCGGTGCCGGCATTGATGAGGACCACCACGGGCTTGCCGTCGGTGATATCGCCCGGTTTCGCGTCGTAGCGCTGCGTGTCTTCGGGATGGCGGCCGCGGGTGGAGACAACTTCGCCGCCATTGAGCAGATCGTCGGACACCGCGATCGCCTGATCGAGCAGGCCGCCCGGATCGTTGCGCAGATCGAGCACATAGCCCTTGAGGCCCGGGCCGATTTCCTTCTTGAGCTCGCGCACGGCGTGCTCAAGTCCGGGATCGGTCTGCTCGTTGAAGGCGCTGAGGCGGACATAGCCGATATCGCCCTCGCGGTGGAATTTCACGCTGTCCACCTGCACGACGGCGCGCGTCAAGGTCAGGTCGAACGGCTTCTTCTCGCCGGTCCTGAGGATCGTGATCGTGACCTTGGTGCCTTCCGCGCCGCGCATCTTGTCGATGGCGTCGTTGAGCGCCATGCCCTGAATGGGCGTGCCGTCGATCGCGGCGATGAAGTCGCCGGGTTTGATGCCCGCGCGCGCCGCCGGCGTGTCGTCGATCGGCGAGATCACCTTGACGAGGCCTTCCTCCATCGTGACCTCGAGGCCGAGACCGCCGAACTGGCCCTTGGTCTGGATCTGCATGTCGGCGAACGCTTTCGCGTCCATGTAGCTCGAATGCGGATCGAGCCCGGATACCATGCCCTGGATGGCCGAGGTGATGAGCTGACTGTCTTCCACCGGATGGACATAGTTCGCGCGCACGCGCTCGAACGCATCGCTGAACAGATCGAGCTGGCGATAGGCCGTATCGTTCGCACCCTGCGCCGGCGGAAACAGCATCACGGCGGAGGCGAACCCCGCCACCATTCCCAACCCGACAAATGCAAAACGCCTCATGATCTTTTCGCCTTTCTCAGATCGGCTTCCAGCCATGGCGCCGGACTGACGCCTTTCCCGCTTTGACGCAATTCGAAGTAAAGCCTCGATCCTGCACCCGCTTGCGGCATGTTGCCGATGGGTTCGCCGGCGAGAAGCTGATCGCCGGACCGCACATCGATACGTTCAAGGCCTGCCAGAACAAGATCGTAGCCGCCTGCAGAATGCAAGATCAAGACTTGGCCCGATTTGTGGTAGCGGCCGGCATACAGCACCTGCGAATCGGCCGGCGCAATGACCTGGGCCGCGGGCGGCGCCAGAAAACTCACGCCGGGTGCGTGTTCCTGGGGTGTGCCTTCCGTATCGCCTGCGAGCATTCGTCCCACCACGGGTCGCAACAGGGAGTCGCTCTGCAAACCGCGGGCCATGTTGGGGTTTTGCGCGGCCACGACCACCATGCTCTGATTTGCCGGTTGCGCCCGGAGCCATGCGACTTTCCGCAGCAGCGCTTCGAGGCTTGCCGCCTGGTCGGCGGCGGCTTCGAATTTGGCGGCGAGATCGCCATAGCGTTCCGCCGCTGCGTCGGCGTCCTGCGCTTTTCTCGCGAGAAGTTGATCGAGCTCGACCCGCGCCCGGCCGAGCTCGTTGGCGTTGCGCAGACCGTCGGTGCGCCGCGCGAGCAATTCGGCGCGGGTGTGTTTGAGCGCGGCGAGCTGGCGCGACAGATCCGCGGCCGCGCCATAGAGCCGCGGCAGTGCCGCGCCCAGCAACATCGCGCCATGGGCGGTGCCCAGCGCATCTGCGGGCCGCATTGCGATGACCGGCATCGGGTCGACCTGCAGCCGTTCGAGCACAGCGAGCAGCCCTGTTACCCGCGCGCGATCGGCGATGAAATTCGCCGACAGGGACCGCTCGTCCGCCGACAATTGCGCGATGTCCGCATCGAGCCGCGCCTTCTCGTCTTCGAGATCCTGGATGCGCGCCGCCGTGGCGATGAGGCGCCGCCGCACATCTTCGGCCTCCGCCTTGAGCGCATCGCTTTTGCGCTTGGCGTCCTGGACAGCGGGACGCGTCTTGTCGATCTCGGCTTTGAGCGCCTGGAATTGCTGCGTCGTGCTGGGCAACTGGCCGGCCTTCTGTGCCGGAATGGCGCCGCTCAAGTCCTCTTGTGGAACAGGCACGTTCCCGCCCTGTGCCGGAACGGTCACGCAGAGGCCGGCCGCGACGGCAAGCGCGAAAGGTGACAGCCGGCTCAGGCCGCGACCTCCTCATGTGCGATGAGCGAATGGCCGCTCATTTCCGGCGGTTGCTTAAGCCCCATCAGGTCGAGCAGCGTGGGCGCGACATCGGCGAGCCGCCCCGGCGCGAGTTTCAGCGCGCGGCCCGCATTGACGACGATCAGGGGCACATCGAAGGTCGTGTGCGCGGTATGCGGCGCGCCCGTATCCGGATCGCGCATCATTTCCACATTGCCGTGATCCGCCGTGATGAGCAGCACGCCGCCCGCGCGCTCGATCGCGGCGCGCAACCGGCCCAGACATTGGTCGATGGTGTGCACCGCGTCCTCCGCGGCCTGCTGCATGCCCGTATGCCCCACCATGTCGGGATTGGCGTAATTGACGACGATGAGATCGTATTTGGCCGACGCGACCGCCGCTTCCAGCCGGTCGGTCACTTCGACTGCCGACATGTCCGGTTTGAGATCGTAGGTCGCAACTTTCGGACTCGGCACCAGAATGCGATCCTCGCCCGCGAACGGTTCCTCGCGGCCGCCGTTGAGGAAAAACGTCACATGCGCGTATTTTTCCGTCTCGGCGATGCGCAATTGTTTGAGGCCGAGCGACGCCGCGTATTCGCCCAGCGTGTCGCGCACATCCTCCGGCGGGAACAGGGTCGACATCAGGGAATTCAGAGCCGTCGAATATTCCGTGAGCCCCGCGGCGGCGGAGAATTTCGCCACATGGGAGCGCGCGAAACGCTCGAACGCGGGATCGAGCAGCGCGGTTGAGATCTCGCGCGCGCGGTCGGCGCGGAAATTTGCGAACAAGAGCGCATCGCCGTCTGCCACGCCCCGGTAATCGCCGATCACGGTGGGGAGCACGAATTCGTCGCCCGTCTCTTTCGCGTAGGACGCAGCGACCGCAGCAGCGGCGTTCGCCGCCTTTTCGCCCTTCGCCGAGACAATCGCGTCATAGGCTTTGGCGACGCGGTCCCAGCGATTGTCGCGATCCATCGCATAATAGCGTCCCGACATTGTGGCGATGCGGATGTCGCCGCGGCCCGCGATGGCGTCTTCGAATGTCCTGAGAAAACCCGCCGCACTGCGCGGCGGCGTATCGCGCCCGTCGAGAAACGCATGGACCTTTACGGCGAGCCCCGCCTCCGCCAGCACGCGTGCCAGGGCCGCGATATGATCCTGATGGCTGTGGACGCCGCCGGGCGACAGCAGGCCCATCACATGCACCGCGCCCTTCGCGGCCCTCGCTTTGGCGATGAGGTCGACCAGCGCGGGCCGGCGCGCAAGCGAGCCGTCGGCGATGGCATCGTCGATGCGCGGCAGGTCCTGGAGCACCACGCGGCCGGCGCCGATGCTCATATGGCCCACTTCGGAATTGCCCATCTGGCCGGCCGGCAGGCCCACGGCGCGGCCGGAAGTGGCGAGCAGGGTGTGCGGGCATTCGGCGAGCAGCCGCAGATAGTTTTCGGGGTGCGCCAAGGCGATGGCATTGTCGCGGCTCTCTGCGCGCCAGCCCCACCCGTCGAGGATGCACAACACCGCCGGGCGTTTTGCGAGGGTCATCGCGTGGTCCGTGTCTCCGTCTGAGCGGGAAATGTGGCGCCGCTTCGCCATGGCAACAAAGCGCGATCGAATTCCCTGCTAGCAGGGAAATTAGCAGGGAAAAATATTATCAGGGAATAACAGGGGAGAGTTCGCATTGTCGTCGCGCTTCCGAATCGTGTCTTTCCGGCAGCAGAACGCCGGCCCAAAAATCAACCTACAACCGTTTCGCGGCTATGTCAAACCAATTCGGTTATTATTTTCAGGCCGCGGTCAATGTCAGTTTTCGAACAGTGTTCATTTTTATGAACGCTGTTCAGAAGAACGAACGATGTTCAGTTTCATAAATTTCGCTGGTCACCGGATCGGCGTGGCTGACTTTCGCCTCACCCTGTTCGCGAACTGTTGGCCGGTGCGGTTGCCTGCGCCCTGGCATGGGCGTTTGCCTCAGCCGCAACGGCCCACAGCCACGAGAAGGTCCTGCACGCGTTCGGCAGCGGCACGGACGGCCAATACCCGGAAGGCGCCCTGCTCGATGTGAACGGAGCGTTGTACGGCACAACCCAATATGGCGGCGCGAATGGCGACGGCACGGTGTTTGTGCTCAAGCAGCCCTGAGCGCGCGACGTGCTGAGCCACCTCACCCCGCTATTCAATGGCGGCATGTGCGCCTGTCACCCTGTATCAAAATCGATTTTCGCCACCGCGCCCGAACCGGCTGCTGCCGGCGCATGGACCCGGTCACGTTCGGCAAATACGCTACGCGCCTGTTCAATGAAAGCGGCCGCCAATGACGAACGCCGAAACTGAGCTCGCGAGCTACTTCGCGAAGTACGAGCCGGCGACGGCCAAATTCGGAAAGGCGTTGCGCGCGAAGCTGCGGGCCCGGCTGCCCGGTCTTTTCGAGATCGTGTATGTGTACGAGGGCCAGAACGCGCTCGTGATCTCATATTCGCCTACCGAGCGCGGCTACGAGGCAGTGTGCTCGATCTCGGTGTACCCGCGTCTGGTGAAGCTGGGATTTGGGAGAGGCGCCGAGCTGTCGAAGTCGGACCCGAACAAGCTGCTGCAGGGTCAGGGCAAGATGGCGCGTTACGTCGAGCTGAACTCGGTTGCGGACTTCGATCGCGCGGAGATCGAGTCGCTGATCGCGGATGCGGTGAAGCTCGCGAAGCTGCGTCTCGATCCGAGCGCGAAGGGCGCGGTCATCGTCAAAGCCGAGGCACAGAAGCAGCGCCGCGCGACGAAAGCGGCGCGACCGGCCTCCACACGACGTGCGAAAGCGCGCCCAAGCAGGCAGACATGAAGCGATAAATCTATTCGCTCTTTGTCGTGATCGACCCGAACACCAGCGCCGAAAAGGTGCTTTATGCGTTCAAGCAGGCTGACGGCAATTTCCCCTTCGCCCCTCTGATTGCTGCGAACGGCCTGTTGTACGGCGCCATATACAATGGCGGCGTCACGGGCTGCGGCGACATATTTGGCTGCGGGGTGGCGTTCTCCGTCGACCCGGCGAGCGGCGCGGAGAAGGTGCTTTATCGCTTCTGCAGCGCGCAGAACCGTACGGATGGCCAAAACCCGGAAGGCTCGATGTGAACGGCGCGTTGTACGGCACAACCCAGTATGGCGGTGCGTCTGGCGGGGGGGGTGGTGTTTGTGCTCAAGAAGCCCTGAGGGCGCGACATATCGGTTCGGCGGGAGTCAGGTGGCGAGGCGAGACGACCGTCAACGCCGCCGTTCCGTCCGCGCATCTTCTGCGACCTGAGCCACGCTATCCCGCTATTCAAAAGGGGGCATGTGCTCCTGCCCTATCTATTCTGAAGAGTAAGCTGCGAGCAGGTTTCGACAGCTTTGTTGATATGCGTTGGCGTCAAAGACGCGGATCGATCGGTTCGCTCTCGAGCGCCAGCACACCGAACACGCATTCATGGACGCGCCGGAGAGGCTCACGCGCGACGAACCGCTTGAGTGCTTCGTGACCGAGCGCGAATTCACGGATGGCAAGGTTTCGTTTGCCGCCCATGCCGCGCTCGCGCAGCCGCGAAAGATGCTCCGGCGCATCGTATTCCGGGCCATAGATGATACGCAGATATTCCCGGCCACGAACTTTCAGTGCCGGTTGCTGCAGGCCCTTGGGACCGCGTGAAAAGAA
>Ga0302324_100001974_pt1 | contig 48640 bp, 44 predicted proteins | sample Palsa_T0_1_FD_201949 | JGI IMG/M metagenome (GOLD analysis project Ga0302324, IMG submission 201949) | Peat permafrost microbial communities from Stordalen Mire near Abisko, Sweden - Palsa_T0_1 | ecosystem: Environmental > Terrestrial > Soil > Palsa > Peat permafrost | place: Sweden: Abisko...
AGCACAAACGCATTTACGTCGGCGTGCCGATGGGTGCGGCCACGCAGCCGAATCAGATTCTGATGCTCGATTACACCGAAGGAATGCAGGACCCGCTCGTCTCGATTTATACGGCAGCGGCGGAACGATCGCGAAAATGGGCGCCGTGGATGATCTCCGCGAATTCCTGCGGGCTGATCGAGCGGAGCAACGGAGTGGCACAGGTTTTTCTGGGGGCGAATAATTCCACCGGGAAAATCTACGCGCTCACCGAAGGGCAGTTTTCAGACGACGGCGGGGCGATCAATTCGTTTTACTCCACGGCTTTTCTTGCGGCCACCGGATTGAGCGGAAGAAATTTGTTCGGCTACCTGACGGCTTATGTGCAGGGGGCAGGCTCGCTGTCGCTGACTTCGTTCTCGCCGGGTGACGTGAGCGTGCTGTCACTCGGCTCGTGGACACTCGCGGCACCCGCTTCGCGCGACATGGAGCAGTTCACAAACGTGCTGGCCGAGCGTGTGTCGTATCAGATTGGCACGAGCCTGGCAGGGTCGTGGTTTTCCATCACCAAATTGGTTCCGTGGGCGAAGCCGGATCCCTTCGCGATAGTGCGCGGGACAAATTGAATCGTCATATCCAGACAGCTTGGGAGCAATTGCGCGGCAGGCGAAGATAGGCTAAATTATCGCGATTCTCGGCGACGGCCGAATGCAAGCCGCATTTTCCCAGCGAGAAACGCATGACGTCTAGAGGCACCCAACACGACATTGCCAGCGAGCGATGGCGCAGCTTGTTGCTGCGATTCGTGGCGCTGAGTTGCTGGGCGGGTTTCCCTCTGATAACGGGCGCGCAGCAAAGCGCGTTCCAGCAAGACCCGGTGGATCACTACGGCTCGCGGTTTCTCGCGATCGTGATCGTGCTCGGCATCACGCTGGTGCTCTTCAGTCTCTTCCGCTACCGCGGCGTCGATGCGGGACCCACCTCGTGGGCCTTGCTGATCGCGGGCGCGGCCTTGTTTCCGATGATTTTGTCCGGCGTCGGGAATTTCCTGGTCTTCGAGCGGGCCAAAACCGTGCAACTCTGCGGCTCGTGCCACTTGGCCATGAAATCTTACGTGGACGATATGAAAAATCCGCAGAGCAACAGCCTGGCGGCCGTGCACTACACCAACCGGTACATTGCGGAGAACCAGTGTTATGACTGCCATACGTCCTACGGCATGTCCGGCACGCTGGAGGCCAAAGAGCAAGGCGTGATTGACGTTTACCGCTACTACACGCATACGTTTCATCTTCCGCTGAAGCTGCGTCATCCTTATCGTGACCGCGACTGTCTGAAATGCCACGCGGAAGCGACCAAATGGATCGCCGCTCACCAGGATTGCCAAGAGGCCATATTTGCGGGCAAGATGAGCTGCATGCAATGCCATGCGGAAGCGAATCCCGCGCACAATGCGGTGGCGCAGGAGTTGCATCCATGAGCCGCCATTCCATCCGCACCATCGAACTGGACCCGCGGATCATCCGCAGCGCGTTGATCGGAGCTCAAGTGCTCGCGCTGATGGTGTATGCGATGGGAGCGGGATTCTTGTTTCACACGAACGGAGGGACTCTCTTCCTGTTCGCGCTCGCGGCGCCCCTGCTAATTGTCGCCGCGGTGCTGGCGCTGGCTGGAGTGGCCATCTATCGTTACTTCCGACGCCACAGCCTTTTTGCCTTCGCACTTTTCGAGCCGGGCGACTTCCTCGTCCAGCAGGGCGACCAAGCCGACTTCGCCTATTTCATCCAGCAGGGCGAAGTCGAAGTGGTCCGGCGGGAAAAGGAAAGTGAGACGGTGATCGCGCGCCTCGGCGAAGGACAACACTTTGGCGAGACCGCGCTGATCGGCAATGCGCCGCAGCACGCCACGGTGCGAGCTGTTACGCGAGTACGCGTGGCCATGCTGGGGAAAAAGAAATTCCATCACATGCTTCGGTTCGTGCATCCAGCGCAGGGCGACCTCATGCATGCGGTGAATCAGCGCGCCAGGAAGCAGTCCGCAGAGCGCGCCGAAGCAGCGGCGCAAATCCGGGAGGATCAAATTCCGTGAAGAACACGAAATATCTTGGAGCGGTGGTTTATGGAATGGCGGCGCTGGCCGCCGTGGCAGTGGCGCTCGGAATTGCGCCGGCGGGCTCCGCCGGCGACGCCGCCGCAGGCAAGACCGTTTACAACAACAAATGCCAGATCTGCCATGGAGCTAACGGGGAAGGCGCTACCGGTTACGCGAAGGCCATGGGACTGCAGCCCGCGCGGCTGAGTTCAGATCAGGTGCAGAAGAAAACCGACGCCGAGCTGAAAAAAATCATCGAAGAAGGTTCCGGCAAGATGAAGCCGGTGAAGGGCCTCAGCGAGATCGACATCGCCAACGTCATCGCCTACGTCCGCACCCTCGCCAAGAAATAGCGCGCGTTGTCACTCAGGCCGTCCGCAACACTCACTCCGCATCACCCGGTCACAACTGGAATCATGCTGAATATTTCGCAAATTGAGGCGCTGCGGCGCACGAATCCGCAGCTTTACGAAGCCATGAAACGGCTGGCTGAGGCTTCGCTGGGGCCGAACCAGGGCTGGAGCATTGACAGCCAGATTACCGACGGCACGAAATTTGCGCGGGTGACTTCTGGTGCGCTGACCGGGAATCAGATCGACCCAACGAAGGCGGGCGTGCTGATGAAAGGCTCCGTGCCGCCGACGTGGTCTGGTGCGTTCACGTATGTTTCCACCACGACGGGTATCACGTGGTCCTGGAGCGGGCTCACAATTTCGCGGGCCGACGGCACGTCGACCACAGTCGCGAACGGCTCACTTGGCGTTACCGGGCTCACAGCCGGCACTACTTATTATTTTTATCCTTACTGGGACGAGGTTGCTCTTACGATTGGGTGGGTGGGAGCGATCGCCGGAAGCGTGGGCTCGCCTGCAAACGCGCAGAGCGCGAAAACAAATGTCGCCGCGCAGCAGCAAGCGTTGCAAGGACGCGTTCCGCTTTCGCAAGGCGCGATGATTGCAGCCACCACGAGCAGCGGAACCGGCGGCGGTTCGGGCGGAGGGAGCGGAAGTTGCTTGCGCGCCGGCATGGTGGTGCAGACGAAGGAGCGCGGCACGGTCAAGATTGAGTCGTGCCAGGTGGGCGAGCATCTTTGTTGTCCGTGCCACACGCATGGAGAACCGTGGACGCGCATCGTGCGGCTAGAAGTTCGCGACGCCGATACATTCATCCGCCTCCATTTTTCGAATGAAGAATCGCTGGACGCCACGCCGCATCACATTTTCACCTTGGCTGACGGGTCGCCGATGCGCGCCGAGCGTTTGTGCTTGAGCGACGTCTTAGTTGGCCGCTTCGGGCGCATCACCATAAGGAAAATTGAGGTCATCGTCGAGGAAGGGAAGAAGGTGACGGTGAGCTGCGAGCCTTATCACCAGTTTTTCGCCGGACGCAACGATGCTGCGATCTTGACGCACAACTACACTTTTTCTTCTTAACGCACGACTCCTACCCGACACAAGAACGGGCGCTTTTGAAGCGCGGGGCTTCCGCCCGGCGTCTTTTCTGGCTCGTTTGATTTGCTCGATCGACAAACCGCCGGCAAGATGCCGGCGCTACGAACCACCGACCCATGACCGGAAAACGCTATTACTTGACCACGCTCGGCGCATGGCATCGCCATGCTGCGCGATTCGTGAATTCGCATTGGCTCGCTTTGGGACAGGCTGCGGCGACTGTTGTTGCTGCTGACGATGTTGTTGCTGACGACCCCACGCCGATACTCGTCCTTATTGAAGCGGATGAAGGAGCGCATCTGGCGCTGGAGGACGATGTTGCATTTGAGGCGCTGCCGCATCCTCTGACGCAGAAACCCATTTCAGCGGCAGCGCAGGCCGCTCTGGCCGCGCACGGAGTCACGTCGGGCGCGACCACGTTTGACGCCGCCGAAGCCGTCGCCACCGTGCATCCTCTGCTGCGCCACCGAGTGTTCTAACTGTAGGGCGCATGATCATTCGCGAATACACTGACGCCGATCTTGACGCGCTGCGGTGCATGCACGCGCAGCAAGGATTCGATTACGCGTTTCCCGATCTGGCGGATCCGCTGTTTGTTTCGAAGCTGCTGGTGGAAGACGGCGCGGGACGCGCGGTGATGGCTTCGCTGGCGCGGTTGACTTGCGAAATGTATCTGCTGGTTGCACCGGGGGAAGGGAATCCGCGCGAGCGTTACGCGCGGCTGCTCGCGTTGCACCGCGCCGGTGAAAGCGATTTGCTCGCGCGCGGGTTGCACGATGCACACGCCTGGCTGCCGCCGCCTATCGCCAAGAAATTCGGTCGCCGCCTTGCGGCCCTCGGATGGGTTCGCGACGACGCGTGGACGCCGTATTGCCGACGGCTGATTTTGTAGCAGCACCGGCCGCCGCGCCGCTCGGGCTGTATAAACGCGCCCACCGACAACGCGTTCCGAGGAAAACTATCCGTGCCTTTCATCAACGGCAAGTTTTATATGAACCCGGCTTACGGCGGTGCGATTGAAGCTGCTCGCGCAAGAGAGGGGAATTCGAGCCAAGCGCATCGGCAGCAAGAGGTTTCGGGCGGCCACTGGGTCACAATGAACGGACGCCATGTTCTGATCCAAGAAACTCAACCAGGACGAGTGCGGTTAGAGAAGCCCGCGAACAAACGGGAAGCCAAGCTAGCAAACATCGTATATAACGAAACTGCCAGTCTGCGCGCCGATCCGGAAGCTAAACCGGGTGACGGTGGAAGTACCGAGGCTTTGCATGATGCCCGAGAGGGAATCGCGGAAATTGCTAGGCGCGCCATAGACAGTGGCTATCCCGAGTATGTTGCTCCTCCTGAGCTCAGCGAAAAAAATTCTGGAGCCGTCAGCAGTGGAAATCCTGACGCCATTCGTGCGTATAATGATTCTCCTGCAGCAGCCAGGGAAGCGCTGGCCGGCGCCGACCAGACGAACGGAGCTACTCAATTTCGACTACGATCTCCAAGTGTCAGCCGAGACCGTCCGATAAACAAAAAAGATACGACCTTTGCCTACGGGCCGTTTCGAAATACGATAGGCCGACCTCAGACCGTTGTGTTTGCACCCTGATTGAAAGGGAACCGTAGATGAGGAGATTGATTTCTTTCGTTCTGTTTTTGGTCATAGCAACACAGGCATATTCGGGGCCTCAGAAACGGAAAGTGTCGGATTCCGACTTGAAGGCTGTGGTGCAAGCTGTTCAAGACGAAATCTACGACTACGGATATGAAAAGCACTTTCGTCAGGTGGGCGAGAATACCGCCGGTCCGGCAAGCCCGCCCCAGATTCGCATGCCCATTTATATTGATCCCGAAATCGACCCCAAAGATGAAAGCGGCCGCGTTATTTACAAGTTGATGCCGTACGGGGAAGTCTTGCGAGAGTTCATCATTCGCGGAAACGGTTTGGTAGTTCTATCCGGAGATCCGCAAAATGGATTCCCTCCCACCCAGGAAGCAAACACGAAGACCGTTTACTTGGACGACGATGACATCTGCCGTATGAAGCACGATTGGGTCAGGTCGTCCTTTGTAGTCGATGATTCTCCGAACGCGGAGATAATTCAGGAGGCGGTGAAACGCCAAAAGCTCAGAACGGGCTTCTCGGATTGGGAATATCGCCACGCACGCAGCAGGACCAAATAAGTCATGTGTCAGTTGTTGGGGTGAGATTCGATCCAGGTACCGAGGAGTTTCGCGGCGTGCTCGCATAGCTTTTTGTCTTCGGAAGCGAAGGCGGCGCGGAAATGGCTGTCGATGTCCAGCTCGCCGACGACATTCCCTGAGACGAAGACGGGCACGACGATCTCGGATTTGGTTTCCGCGGAACAGGCCAGATAGCGGGAATCGGCGCCAACATCATCGACGATGACCGTCTCGCCGCTGGATGCTGCGGCTCCACAAATGCCTTGATTCAACCTGATGCGAGTGTGCGGGGTCATCGAGCCTTTGAACGGGCCCAGGATCAGCATATCTTCGGCGGGCTCTTTTTCGATCATGTAGAAGCCCACCCAGTTGTACTTCAGCAGATTCTTGTGGAGCAGGCCGACGATGCCCGTCATTAATTCGCGAGCGGAAGTTGCAGCCGCAGCGAGAGCATCCAACTCGGGGATAAGGTCTTTGGGTTCCGGATTCGCTCGAAACATATTGGAATTAAATCATGGCACGGCGGATTCGTAGCCGCGCGCCGGTCGTTTTGGTTCCATCTTTGCAACGTGGCGGATTTGCCGGGATGCGATAACCGACCCGGCTCTCGGGATGAATAAGCTGAGACGCGGCGGATAGCGCCGGGGGAATTGCATTTCCGGCGCTATCGGGCCAGCATGATTGACTTCGTAGCACCGCGACTTAGCGCGGCATGGCATTTACTGTTTTGATTCGGCTTTCTCTTTCTTGGCCGCGGGAGCAGGTGCAGGCTTGGGCCGCCAGAAGTCGGGGTCGGACTTGATCATATCTTCATTCATGTAACTTTGCCGCGGATTGATAGCGAAGATGTTGGTTTCGGATGAAGCGATGGCTGCGGCGGAAAGCTCGCTCAACTTTTTCATTCCGTCGGCGCCCATCGCGGCCATGAACTTCGCAGACTGCTGAAAACCGGCGTCAACTTCCGACAGGGACTTTCGCGGAATGATGACCAGGTAAGCGGGCTGCTCACGGCCGAAAACGCTCTGATACATGGCCCAGTGGGCGTCCGGCACCTTGGTGTACGCTTCCTTTACCAATTTGACGGCTTCGTCCCAATCGGCTTCGTGGCCGGGCTTGATTTGGAAGACTTCCAGTTCGAAGTAGCGGATGCCAGCGAGGCCGGCGGTTTGGTTGAGGCTTTGGTCCGGGCGGTAAACCCAACTGCTCTGATCCGAGGAATCGAGGAGTTCGCCGTCAGCGACTTCCGCGCGATCGATCGCCGCGGAGAAGGCGGCATTTTTCTGGTCGTCCAAAGCATCTTTTTCCATTTCCGCGAACGAATCGTAACCGGTGAAGTACAGCGCGCGATGTTTGCCGCTCATCGAATCCATGGCGATGTAGTACTCGGGCGATTTCGCGTTGCTCATGGCCTTCACGAAAGCGCTTTCGGAGCGATCGTGTACTGAACCGGACTTGCCCGGTTTCAGAATTTCGCGATCGATGCGAAGCACCGGGGGTGGCGCGTGCATGCCTTCGGATTTGTCCTGCGCCGCGGCGATGCTTGCGGTACCAAGTACGAGACATATTCCCAGCAAAAAACCAGACACTTTTTTCATGGATTTGCCGACCTCCTCGGCTACAACTTGTTTTGAATGCCAGACGGAAAATAAGCTGACGTGCTGTCACACAGGGCAAGAAAACAATTCATTGCGCGTGTGTCGCGGAGGGTAGCGAAGAGGGAAAGCGAAGTCAAGCGGCTCGCGCACGCTACTGAGTGGAGTAAGCGCGGCCGCGGATTATCCGATCCGCAATTCATCAATACACACTTCTATATGGAGGAAATATGTCACGCGGAGCAGAACATACGACGCGGCAACTGACGGACCAGCAGCTGGCGCAGCAGAACCAGCTCATCTCGCAGTCCAATCAGGAGGGAGGGCAGGACCGGTCGCTCCTGGTGCCGACAATTCAAAGCTTGTTGACCAGCACGGGATACACGCCGCAGCAGCAGTCCGACATCACGCAGCAAAGTTTGGGCGCGGCGAACACGGCGTATGACGCGTTGCGCGAAAGCGCGGCTAACCATGCGGCTGCCACGAACGATACTTCGGGCTACGGCGACTTGACCGCGCAGCTTGGACGCGAACAGGCGCAAACGGACGCGAGCACGGCGCAGCAGAATCAAATCGCGTTCGCCAATCAGGCGTACAAAGAACAGCAGGCAGGGCTGAACGCGCTCACACAGACTTACGGCATCGACACGAATCTTCTCGGAAAAGCCATGGGCGTACCCGCGGAGCTGCTCAACGTGCGCCAGCGCGCGTCGAGCGGATCGTCCGTCGGAGGACTGGGCGGGCTCGTGGGACTGGGTTCCGGCATCGGTTCGCTGTTTGGGTAGAGAGCTATGCGCCGGCGTCTCGTGGCATGTTTGCCGCGCGATCAGTAAACGTCAAAAGAGCCGGCGAGACGCCCTTCGTTCCTCAGGGCAAGCCGGCGCTACGAAACCCTGGGGGTCTGTATCGACTGGGTGTCGCGGGGTGTGGCACACTATCCGGCCATGCGCGCGACAAAATTTGAATTTGAGCAGCGCTTCTGGATCATCGGCGCGATCGTCTGGTTGGGGTTTTTTCTATACCGGTTCGATCATGTGAATTTCGCAGTGTGGTTGTTGCATCTGGCCGCGCCGACGATCGATCCCGAAAGCGCGCGCGGAACTGATTTGGGCCGGCTTATTTTCGGCGCCGGCGCGATGTTGGTTTTTCTTTCCGCGCTTATTCGCACTTGGGCCACCGCGTATCTGAAGACGGAAGTCGTTCATGACATGGCCCAGCATTCCGAAGGCTTGGTGGCCGACGGGCCGTACCGCTACGTGCGCAATCCGTTGTACCTGGCGAATGTGCCGCTGGCCGCGGGCATTGGGACCATGGCTAGCCGCGCGGGCTGGTTTTTTATGGTCCTGGGGATGTGGCTGTTTGTGTATCGCTTGATTTTCCGCGAGGAAGACGGGCTGCTGCGCACGCAGGGAGAATCTTACCGCGCTTATTTGAAAGCGGTGCCGCGGTTTTGGCCAGCGCTCATGCCGCGCGTGGCGTCCGGGGGCGGGCAAGCGCGCTGGGGGCAGGCATTCGCTGGAGAAATGTTTATCTGGCTGATGGGCGTCGCGGTGCTGTGCTTCGCCATAACTTTGAGCCTGAAGCTTTCGGGCATCGTACTGGCAGCGAGCTTTGCCGTCTTCTTCATTGCTGTTTATCTCGCAAAGAAACGCGCAGCCGCGGCAAAGTCTTAAGCGGCAGAAAACTCATCGTAGTTTCCCAACTCGGTCACCCGCGAAATGCTCTTCATTCTCGGTACTGCCCCTTGGTTAAAATTATTCGCATCGTCGATGACCCATATTGGTGGACTGTGGCGCTCTCGTCCCTGGTGCAACTGGTGATGTTCATTCGTTGGATCTACCGGCGTATTCGCAACGACGAAATGATGCGCGCGTTTGTGGAGGACATGGCCAAGATACATTTGCCGCATACGTACGCGCTCCTCGAAAAAATCTGCGCCCGGCAGGGAATTGACGTGTCGGACCGCCCGCCAATAAATTGGATTGATTTGCACAACCACCGGCATTGATATTTCGCCGCATTAAAAGGGAACACGTCAAATGCAGACAATTACCCGTACACTCGCCTTGATTTTGCTCGTTAGTGCTTGGATTACGCTGGATGCGCCGGCGGCATTTGCGCAGGGATCGCAGCGCGCGAACGTGGTGCAGGGCGACACGGGGCAGGCCATCGCCGGGGCAAACATATGGGTCTGCACCGGTATGGTGCTGCCTGCTTACAGCAGCACGCCCGCATGTTTCCCGACTGCCGCGATTTATTCTGATCCCACGCTGATGACGCCGATCACGCAGCCGCTCGTTTCCGACGGCCTTGGCAATTACAGTTATTTTGGGGTCGCGGGAACGTACACAGAAGTGATTACGGGGCCGATGATCGCGGGATACACTTCGACCGTCGTTCTGCCTTGCGCGCCGAGTTCTCCGACAGCGGGATGTGGAGGCAGCGCCGGAAATCCGGCGTCGCCCTCGGGCTCGATTCAATTTAATAATATCGGAGCGTTCAGCGCGTCCATTTTGAGCCAGGATTCTGGCGCGACGACAATCACCGACACCGGCAACATGAGCGTGCAGGGAGCGCATGCCACGGTAAACACGGCGAGCAACGGCGGATTCAACCTCAACGTGAACGGCACGGGAAATTTTCTCGGTTTGGTAACCACCCCGGGCGGATTGTCCGCAAATGCCGAATCACCAAACAGCGCGGTCAGCGTGCCTACAAAGCTTTTCTTCATGGCCGCGGGCTGCAACAACGCAACGGCGGGAAACGGCTGGCAGATTGGGACGACCAGCGCTCCCACGCCCGCTTGCCAGGGAACGCACACACGCAAAGGCGTGTTGCAATTCGCGCGCGGCAACGTGGCATACATCGAGCTGGAACTTCCGGTGGATTGGAATTTTGGCGTGAACGTGGATTTGAAAATCGCGTTCACGACCACAGACACCACTAATGGCCATTTCACCGCTTGGAGCGTGCAAACCGGATGCAATTCGCTGACCGGCACGGTGACCGACGATCCGGTGCTGAATGCGGCGCAAACGGTTTCGTCCACCGTTGGCAGCACGGCCGTGTCCGGCGCGGAATATCTTACGCTGCTTACTGCGTTGAACACGACGGGCTGCGCGGCAGGGAACAACTTCGTCCTTGCCATCACGCGAAATAATTCCGGGTCGGATACGAACACGGACGCCGCCGTTGCCGCCAAATGGGCGGAGCTGACCTTCGGCCGCACGATGAACTCCACGAACCGCTGACCGGCGGAGCTTTGTAGCAGCGGCGTCCCGCAGGCTGTTTGGCGCGAGAGCAGCAAAAGTCAAAAGAGCCGGCGAGACGCCGGCGCTACAAAACCGGACCGTGCACCGAAGTTCACGACGACGACGCGAGAATCGACGCACTTTGAATGTTCCAGGGAGACGCGATGCAATCCTGGCAGAAATTCCTTGATTCGCTGGCCACCAAGGGCGGGAACTTGCTTGTCCTGTTCGTGTGCTTTGCGGGGCTGCTCAGCTTGCTGATTCACGTTTTGCATCACGGCGACACGGGAAACGTGAGCATGGTCGTGATCTCGACGTTTTCCGGATTTTCCGGGGCGCTGATGGCAACTCTGACCGGAAAAGACAGCAAAGCTCAGAGCGAACAGGTTCCACGCGGCAACGCGAACGTGACGATTCCCGGTGCGAGCAGTCCGAACACTTCTTCCGGCACCCCAGTGGCTGGAATGCCCGAATCTGCCGCCACATCTAAGAGCGGCACTCCGAAAATCGATGGACCTGTTTCGTAATGCAAGCTGCGGCGTATAGCGAGCTCAGCGCGCTCGATTTGATGAAGCTGTGCGTGTGGCGTGAAGCGCGCGGCGAAGGAATGTTGGGCAAGCGCGGCGTGGCGCAGGTGATTCAGAATCGCGCGAACGACCCTTCGTGGTGGGGACACGACATTCGCTCGGTAATTCTGAAGCCGTGGCAATTCTCAAGCTTCAACATGGCAGACCCCAACTCCGAAAAATGGCCGGCGGAGGGCGACCCGTCGTTCCAGGATTGCGCGGATGTTTGCGAGGCGGTGGCAACAGGGAGGCATGAGGACATCACCAGCGGCGCGACTTCGTATTACGACATTTCCATTCCGCCACCATCGTGGGCCGCGAACGGAAGCAACGTCCTCACGCTGGCCGTCGGGCACCTGCGTTTCTACAAACTCGCGCCGGTGATGGTAAGCGACATCGATCTCGGTGTGTAGATCGCCCTTTCGAACAAACCTCCCAGCCGCAGTAAATTCGGTTCCTTAGCGCGGCTTCAACGAGCTAAAGCAGGTGTACAATGTTGTTCTTCGGATTCACCTGGGACTCCGGGACTAATTCTCAGCCGTAAGGGAACTTGGGATTCTGGAGGAGGCTCGCTTGGAGACCGCCATCGGAGTATTCGCTTCGCGAGAACGCGCGGAGAACGCGCTGGGATATTTGCTGGAGAACGGCGTGCCGGAGGACGCGATCGTGTATTTGACGCGCTCTGAAACCGAGGCTGTGGCTCTGGGCAAGAAGATTGGGGGCTTTGCAGGTGGTATTGCAGGCGGAGCGGTTGGTTTCGGAGCGGGAATGGCGGCGGCCTCGTGGGCGTTAATTCCCGGCGCCGGCGAAGTTTTCGCCCTCGGCGCGGGCGCTGCTGCGTTGCTCGGACTGCTGGGAAAAAAGGCCGGCGCTGCAGCCGGCGCGAAGCTGACGAAGAATGTTGATGCTGATGTCGTTCGCGACGAACAGTCGGCTGAAGACGCGGGGGTTTTTGTAGGCATTCTGAAAACAGACCGCTCGCTGATCGTGGTCAGGACGGAATCGCACGAAACTGCAAAAACAGCCTGCGTGATATTCGATCGCATGGGTATCGCCGGGACTGCAACGCCGCCGATATTGACGCCGGAGTCGGAAAAAATGCAGGCGGTGACCAGGCCGGCTGGAAACGGCATCACGGTATTGGAAATGCGAGGAAGAATTATTCTGGGCGCGGGCAATGTGGTACTTCGTGACGCTGTTCAGGATCTGATCGTGCGAGGGAATATCCTGGTCCTGCTGGATTTGCGCGACGTGGAGCACATTGACAGCGCGGGGCTGGGAGAGCTGGTGCGGAGCCACACGTCGCTGCGCAAGGCCGGCGGCCAATTGAAGCTGTTGAATCCAAGCGCCAAAATTATGGACATGTTGCGAATGAGCATGCTGCACAAAGTTTTCGACGTGCAGACGGACGAAGCCAGCGCTATTAAATCTTTCAGCAGATCGTCGCAATCGGGAGCATCTGCGTAAATTGCGCTGCGGCGCGGCGGCAGATTTCTGCTGCCGTTATTTGTTTCTGAATTATGGCAATCCGGCACGTTCTTTATGTTCCGCAACTACAGTCCACAATGGATCCGCGGTAGGGCGCGGCCTTTCAAAGGTTCGATGATGAAAAACATTTTGTTAGCGCTGTTCGTTCTGGCCCTCGATTTCATTCTGGCGCCCATCGCGAGCGCGCAGACGCAGAACATCTACATCGCGGCAACCGCCCAGGGAGCCGCGACCGGCGCGGACTGCGCGGACGCTCTGGCCTATACGTTTTTCAACAGCACCGGAAACTGGGCGGGTTCATTCACGGCGGGAAAGATCAGCCCGGGCACGACGGCTGTGATCTGCGGAACGATTACAGCGCCAACTGGCGCGAGCGGCTTCCTCACGTTTCAGGGCAGCGGGACATCCGGGCATCCCATTACGTTGCAATTCGCATCCGGAGCGGTTTTGACCGCAGCCTATTGGGGCACCAACGGAGCGATCTATTCGAACGGAAACAACTACATCACCGTAGACGGCAACTCGCTCGGCGGAACGGTCGCGGCTTCAGCGAATGGAACCGGACTGGCCAATCAGTACGACACCACCAAGGGCGTCTATTTAATCAACTGCAGCAATTGCGCCGTGCGGAATTTGAACGTCACAAACCTGTACGTGCATACCTGCACGTGGGTGACTTCCGGGTCCAATCCGCTAGTGAACTGCACCGATGAAGCGGGGTTTGATTCGTACGGAATATGGATTAACGGCGGCTCCAACTCAACCATCACCGGCAATTTGGTGCATGACGTTCATTGGGGGCTGACGTTCTCTTTCGCCTCCTCGACCACATCGGCGAACGATCAGATGACCTATAACACGACGTTCAACGTGGACCATGGGATTTTCACCGCGGATAACAATTCGAATGCGACGGTGACGGGATTCGTGGCCGACCACAATACGTCCTACGGGGGGCAGAACTGGGACGACAATGCGGACCAGAACCACCACGACGGTATCCACATTTCGATCAACAGCACGGGCTCGACCATGCCCACACCGCAAATTTCCAATAACTACATTTATTCCGGCGCGAGTTTTCAGGGAGTTCACGCCAACACTTTCATCTATGTGGCCGGGGGCTGCGCGGGCTGCACGAACGGGTCAGGAATTACAGGCGCCAACGTGTTCAATAACGTCATGGTGAATACGTTTACCGGAACGATCGGCTCCATCACCTGCCAACCGATATTCGGGACGGCTGCGCTGGCCATGTACGGGCTGAACGGCCTGGCGGCCAACAATACGTTCCTGGGAGCAACCACTTCCGCTTGCGGCCAGGGCAATTCCTGCATCCAGTACCTCGGGACGGGTACGATTCAGAAAAACAACATCTGCCAGGTATTCAGTTTATTCACGTTCAACGACGGTGGCAGCACGATGTCTTTGAGCAATTATAACGACGTGTACGGGGCCTCGTTTGACCCATTTCACGCCGGCAGCACATATTACACCCTGGCGAATTGGCAACTGTGCACGAGCGGCTGCCAAACATCCAGTGGAGCGCCGGATTTGAACAGTACAACGGCGAATCCGCTGCTGAATACTTCGAGCGTGCCGCCGTACCAGTTGACGAACAGTGGTTCGGCGGCATGGCAGAAGGGGACGAACCTGACTTCCCTCGGCATTGCTGTTCTTGATATGGACGCAAATGGAGTGGCGCGGCCGGCGACGGGCCCGTGGGACATGGGCGCGTACGAATCTTCGGCGAGCGGGGCTGTGACGCTCACTCCGACGTTTTACAATTTCGCCACCACGGTGGTGGGCCAAGCTAGCTCGGACAGCCCATCCGTTTTCACGCTGGCCAACAGCAGTGGCTCAACCATTACGAGCGTCTCAATTTCTTTTACGGGTGTGAACGCGGGGGATTTCGCCCAGACGACGTCGTGCGGAAGTTCTCTCGCGAACGGTTCGTTCTGCTTGATAAACGTTACCTTCACTCCCGCAGCGGTCGGTTCGCGCAGTGCTACGCTTAGTGTTTCGGACTCAGGCGCCGGCAGTCCCCAGACTTCCAGTCTTTCCGGCATAGCAGTTCCTTCGGTGACCAATCCGTCTCCAGCCAACCCCGTCACATTTGGAGTTGTGGTCACGGATCCTTCAATTCCACCCCCGGTGAAAAATGAAAAACACGCTCAGAATCTTTCTCCTTACAATTTTGACCACGTCGCTCTGGTTGGCTTCCTGCGCCAAGACCGTCCCGGTAACCCCGCCGGCGCCTCCGCCAGTCAATAAAGACTGGCTCATCACCGCCAGCTTCAGCTACAACTTTACGAACTATATGCAGTGCGGCGCGAGCGCTGCTAGCGACGTGAGTGTCACGTCCGGATGCATCACCGGATTTACCTGGGGCTATCTGAACGCGCAGGGCGTGCAAGTGCCGCTGAAAACGAGCCCGGTCTCAGTCTGTTCGGGGACGACCCAGCCACAATCCTGCACCGACAGCGCCAATAGCCAGCTTCCCATCGGCTCGGACACCTTCACAATCGTGGTGAACTACATCGATTCAACAGGCAAGCCACAAATCACTTCGCCCGTAACATCCTCGTCGCCAACGGTGATCGCCGCAGGCCTGCCGCAAGGCTTCACGATCTCCGCCCAGTAGCCAGAAGCTGAACACCAGCGGGACGCGTTCGTTGACTTGCTACGAGACGCGACCTAAGATGCTCGGCTAATGGCGGACTCGCGCCCACTTAGTGGAACAACGGTTTCGCATTACCGCATCGTGGAAAAGCTCGGCGGCGGCGGAATGGGCGTCGTGTACTCCGCCGAGGACACAAAACTCCGCCGCCTGGTCGCGTTGAAATTCCTGCCGGACGATACTGCGAGCGATCCCCATGCCATCGAGCGCTTCCGTCGCGAAGCACGCGCGGCCTCCGCACTGAACCATCCAAATATTTGCATCATTCACGACATTGACGAAGACCAGGGCCAGCATTTCCTGGTAATGGAATTCCTGGAAGGCCAAACGCTGAAGCACCGCATCGCGCAAGGAGCTATCCCGCTGGACGAACTGCTGGAAATCGGGATTCAGGTTTCCACTGCGCTGGACGCTGCGCACGGGAAGGGAATCGTTCACCGCGATATAAAGCCCGCGAACATTTTCCTCGTTCGGCATGGGCAAGCCAAAGTGCTCGATTTCGGCCTAGCCAAGGTTGTGGCGACGCACCGCGTGGTACCCGGCATCACTGTGTCGGCGCTCCCCACTGCGTCCGAGCAAGAGCTGCTGAGTAGCCCAGGCTCGGCGATGGGCACGGTGGCCTATATGTCGCCGGAGCAGGCCCTGGGTGAAGATCTGGACGCTCGCTCGGATCTTTTCTCCTTCGGCGTCGTGCTTTACGAGATGGCTACGGGTGCCATGGCCTTCTATGGCGCAACGTCGGGAGCGATGTTCGACGCGATTTTGCATAAAAATCCTGTGCCGCCCGGCCGGCTCAACCCGCAGCTCCCGCCGGAACTCGATCGCATAATTCACAAGGCCCTTGAAAAGGACCGCGCGCTTCGCTATCAGCACGCTTCCGAACTGCGCGCTGATTTGCAGCGCCTGAAACGAGACAGCACTTCCGGACGCGTGTCTATTGCAGGTAGCGGAACTCAACCAGTCCTTTCTCAACCGGCAGCGCCTTCTTCAGCTTCGGGTTTGTCCGCGCAGGCATCCGGTGATAAGACCTCGAGCAGTTCTGTTGTCGTAGCCGTTGCGAAACAGCACAAGATTGGCCTTGCCACCGGAGGGTTGATCGCGATCGTGGTCCTGGCTGCAGCAGCCTATGGTCTATATGCTCTGCTCCACCGCGCCGGCCCCGCGCCGTTCGCGGACTTCACAATCACGCAAGTCACTAACAACGGGAAATCAGTCGAAGCGGCCATTTCTCCGGACGGCAAATATCTTCTGAGCGTCCTGGAGGACAAAGGCAAACAAAGTCTCTGGCTTCGCCACGTGCTCACGAGCAGTGACACCCAAGTGATCCCGCCCGCCGAGGCTTTCTACCAATCCCTGACATTTTCGCCGGACGGCAATTACATTTATTTCCGTAAGGCCACAGACAACACGCATACCGGGTTCAACGCATTCCGCGCCCCGGTGCTGGGTGGCACACCGAAGCTCGTCGTGCGAAACATCGACAGCGCGATTAGCTTCTCTCCCGACGGAAGAATAGCGTACGTGCGGGGAAATGATCCGGAGCTTGGAAAGTTCCAAGTGCTCATCGCGGACGCGGACGGCGCGAACGAAAGGATGTTTTATAACGGGCCTAGCACCTTTGCTCCGCAATTCGTACCTTGGTCACCAGACGGAAAACAGATCGCTACACTGATGCCCGGCCCCGGTGTGCCGATGAGTAACATTGAGTTCCGGGATGTGACATCCGCCAAAGTGCAGGCGGTTGTGCCCTTCAATAAAGTTCAACTCAACGACCTGGCATGGCTGCCCGACGGCCGCGGCCTAGTTGTGACCTATCAGAACAATGGGACGCCGCTTGCGCGGGTTCAGATCGCGCTGCTCTCCGCAACAGCAACCGATTTCCGCCCCATCACCAAGGACACGAATAGCTATCGGACACTGACGCTCTCAGCCGACGGAAAGGCGTTGGCTACCGTCCAACAAAAGGTTGCGAGAACTTTGTATGTGTTGCCGGCCGGCGGATTCTCCGGAATGCCTCCGGCTCCGGCTTTGGCTCAGCTCAAAGACGCTTTTGCTTTTAACTGGGCCTCAAACGGAGACCTGTACTTTGCCGATGGCGGCACTTTGCTGCGAATCTCACCGGACGGCGCGAGCAAGACGACTATAGTTAGTGACCCTGCCGCCGTAATAGCGGCGGCGATCGCGTGTCCGAATGGATCCGACGTGATACTCCAATGGGACGGCCACTCCGCTGTCAAGATCAACGTTTGGCGCATGTCTCCCGACGGCTCCAACCTGAAGCAACTCACCTATGGCAGCGCAGACCTTTCCGCAAAGTGCATGCCGGACGGAAAATGGGTGTACTACGAAGACTGGGTCAACTCTCACATTATGCGCGTGCCCATAAACGGTGGAACCCCTGAGATTGTGCCGGGAACGATCGTTCCGCACACTATTTTCTCGTCGCCGGGCTTCGGTACTTCAGCGGATGGAAAGTGGCTTGCGATCCTTCTTGATCAGGTTGAGTCGAGCGGCTTCGGCACCAATAAAATTGCGCTGATTCCACTCGATGCCGGACCGAATCCAACCGTGCGGTTGCTCGACCCCGATCCGAGGGTTGCCCTGAACCCGCAATTCACTCCCGATGGAAGCGCTATCGTGTATCCCATTCGTGAAAACGGAGTGGACAACCTGTGGCTCCAGCCGCTCGACGGCGCCCGAGGCCGCCAAATCACAGCCTTCGAAACGGATATCATCGAGGCCTTTCGCTTCTCGCCCGACGGTAAGAGCCTCGGCGTTTTCCGCGAGCACGACGAATCCGACGTGGTGCTTCTGCACGATACCGACCGATCACCGCGCTGATGTAAGCCAAGTTATCGGAACGATCCACAGCCAGGTTCTTAGCTGAGATTCTCCGTTGCATTCACATCGGAAGGGAATTCCTCCGCATCACGCACGCCTGTCTGAATCCTCAATCTAACGAAACCCGTTCGTTCGCACGCAGTTCAATCCAGGAGAAAAGTGAAATGAAAACCCTACGTAAAGCAGCAGACGCAGTACTGATTGGAATTCTTTGTGGCTCGCTGGTGATAAGCGCAGTTACGCTCGGCGGCTGCAATTCAACGCAAGTGGAAGCGGACATTCAGAAGGTGATTGCGCTGCTTCCGACCGCCGTCCAGATCGCCGGCAGCATCTTGAACATCGTTGCCGCCGCGGAAGGGAACTCAGCTCCCAGCGCCTCCGTTCTCGCCACGGTGAAAAACGCTTCCGGGCAAGTTCAGGCGGACCTCACCTTGGCGAATAGCCTGGTCGCACAGTATCAAACCGACCTAGCCTCGGCTCCCGCAGGCGTCCTGGGACAGATCGACGCGGCCGTCGCCGACGCGCAGCAAAACATCGCCGCAATCCTCAGCGCCGTTCACGTTGCAAACGCCACAGTGGTTGCGGCAGTGAATTCCGCAGTCGCCAGTGTGCAGACCGTAATCCTCGCGCTCATCGCTGTGTTGCCGGCACCCGCGCCTGCCGCGCTTTTTCCCAAGCTGACCGCTTCTCTGCAGGTGGCGGGAATCCAGCCGGGAAGTGTGAAGGTTGCGATTCCTACTCCGCACGCATTCGCCAAATCGTTCAACACCGACGCGCGCATCGTGGCCATAGAGCAAGCCTATCCCACCGCATCGATAAAGGTTCCCGTCCCGCACGTTCGCATCTTCGGCGTGCCTCTGCCGTAGAGACCCGAACACCTCTGCGGACAAAACGGAGAACAGACGATGACTCTGCCGATTTCACAGAACGGCCGGAGATACGGCGCACTCAAAAGCAAACCGGACGCCAGGGATTATGGCATGGCCTTGTTTTCGCTGCCGAAAGTGATTCCTTCCGTGATCGACCTCACCGAATGGTGCGGACCGGTTCGCGACCAGGGCGATCTGGGAGCTTGCACCGCCTTCGCCGGCACCGCGATGTCGGAATTCCTGTGGCGCAGATACAAAAACCAGGAACTCGTTTTCAGCCCGCTCTATCTGTACTACCAGGAGCGCGCCCTGGACGGCGACCGCAACAAAGGCGACACCGGATCCACGGGACGCACTTGCGTAAAAGCGCTGAAGCAATTTGGCGTCTGCCTCGAAGCGGACGATCCTTACAACCCGACCGCCTTTGCCAATCCCCCCAGCAGCGGGGAATCGCAGGAGGCGCTGTTGTATCGCTCCGGCGCCTACCACGCCATCACTAACGTTCAGGACATGAAAGCGTGCCTCGCCTCGGGCTACGGCTTCATCGCCGGATTCAACGTGTTCAGTTCCTTCGAGTCTGACGCGACAGCCGGGAGCGGCTTGATGCCCGTGCCAAATCAGCAGACAGAAACAGCCCTGGGCGGGCACGAAGTGTTTTTCTGTGGCTACGACGATGCGATGGAATGCCCCGGCGCGTCGCTCGGAGCCTTCAAGGTCCAAAATAGCTGGGGGACTACGTGGGGGCAGTCCGGTTTCTTCTGGTTCCCCTATCAATGCGCTGCGGACACCTCCATACTGATCGACGCCTTCATCCAGCATTTCGGCAAGCCCTGGTAGTGAGCCCCGGAAGAGTTACCTCTCAAGGCCTTAGCCAACTCGAGACCGTTCGTTCGAAGGAGCCATCGCATCCGCCCAGGCGTACTACACAGGCAGCGAGGCTGATTCTGGCGATCGGATTACTCCGTTGCTCGAAAGCATCCGCCCTCGATAGCAGCTTCAGAACACCGCGGCGAACAGAAGCGCGCAGGAATTCATACAGAAATCGCCCGGTTTGAAGAGCGTATCTCTAAGCAGCTTCTTACACGATGCGGTAGTCATGCAACCAACCCGCATAAATTACGTTAATCCTGCCGAGCAATGTAATTGGCGGCACCCGCTGACTCGCGGAGCGATCGTATTGCGCCGACGGCCATGTCTAGTCGTCCACGTGCCCACAAACTCCGCATCTCGTGCCCCCATTTTCGGCTTGATCCCAAATATCGCAAAATACCGATTGACACCACCTCTCAGTTAGCGGTACAACTGCGCATTCAGTCACAGTGCGAGAATGGATATTATGTTATTTATCGGAGGGCTGGGGGGGCGGGTGAAGGGGGCGGTGGTGTGATGGACCAAGGTGCGGGGCTATCTTGCTGGGGACTTGTGTGGGGGCGAGGCGAGTTCGTACTTTATGTACTGCTCTAGCGCAGCCTTATCGCCGCCTACTAGCATGCGTCCATTGACGAAAACGGTGGGGGTGCTAGAGATGTTTAAGGCTTCGCCGTCGGCGCGATTTGCCTCGACAGCATTCTTTGCCTCAGGCGAGGACATGCATTCTTTGAAGGCTTGCGCGTCGAGTCCGGCTTTTGAGGCGAACGTCGTGAGTTTATCCCAGACGTTTTCTGGCGAGATCAAATCCTGATTCTCGAAGATGGAGTCATGGAGCGTCCAAAATGCTGCGGCCGATTGCATATAGGCACAACGGGCTCCGATGGCTGCAGATTCGGTCCACGGGTGGATTTGTGTGAGGGGAAAATCCTTGAAGACCACGCGGACCTGGGGATACTGCGTCTCGATGGTTTTCAGGGTGTGGGATAGCTCGCGGCAATGCGGACACTCAAAATCGCTGAACTCGACGATGGTGACAGGGGCGTTGGCGGGACCTTGCGAAGGGTTACCTTCGATGTTTAGGTGCGCGAGGTTGTCAGCGAAAGGGTTGGCAGCCATGTCATACATGTCGCCGCGGAGAAATGTTTTTCCGTCCTTACTAACGTAAACCGTTCCGGTATCGGTGTGATCGTTAATGGTGACGTTGATGGGGACAACATAGAAGTACGGCGATACGGACGGGGACATCGGTCCCAGGCGCACCTTGAATTCCGGCCCCCAGGTGAACAGGTTACGCACAAAGACCTCGGTTGATTGAAGGATTTGAGTCTGGTCGGATGATGGCGCGGCCGCCGGTGCGGGAGGTGTCTGCGCGAAACCGGAGAGTGGTGAGATTAGGATGGCAATGAGAGTTCCAAAATAAAATCGAAGAAGTGTTTTCATATGCTTCCTTATAGATAGAATCTGAAGGCAAAGACTCCGCTTTGACTTCGCGAATATATACCACCAAAGACAAAGGATTGTAGTTCTTCACGAGCGAAGGCCCAAAAGAAAAGTCCGCCGGTAGTTCTGAGTAAAGGGCTAAGGTCTCTCCGAGGATTGCTTGCCGACGACCTGGCAACTCCGCCCCTAGACGGAGAATTTCTGTGCGAGAGGGAAACGGCGACCTACGCTGAAGGCCTTTGAGGTGATTTTCAAACCTGGCGGGGCCTGTTTGCGCTTGTATTCGTTCTGATCCACGCGCAGAGCTACACCACGGACGAGGTCAAGCGGGAATCCGTAATGGTCTGCAATTTCCTCGGGGCTGCGCAGGTCCTCAACATAGGCCTTGAGGATGCGGTCCAGGACATCATAGTCCGGCAGGGTGTCTGAATCCTTCTGATTGGGCCGCAGCTCGGCAGAAGGCGGCTTCGTGAGGGTCTCGTGAGGGATCAGTTCCCTCTTGCGGTTCACAAATTTCGAAAGCTCGTAGACCATGGACTTGGGCACATCTGAAATCACCGCTAAGCCGCCGGCCATGTCGCCGTAGAGCGTGCAATATCCGACGGCCATCTCGGATTTATTTCCCGTGCTCAGAACCATTGATCCGAACTTGTTCGAAAGTGCCATCAACAGATTTCCGCGAATGCGCGCCTGGATGTTTTCCTCGGTTACGTCCTCGCGCGTGCCAGTGAACGCAGGCGCGAGAGTCTTGCGATAGCTATCAAAAGTCTCATTGATCGGCAGGACGAGGAACTTGATGCCAAGGTTCTCGGCGAGACGGCGCGCGTCACGCATGCTGTTTTCCGAAGAATACGGGCTGGGCATGGCGACGCCGAGCACGTTTTCATGGCCCAAGGCGTCTGTGGCGATGGCCGCGACCAAGGCCGAATCCACTCCACCACTCAAGCCGACCACGACCTGCCGGAATCCACATTTGCGGACGTAATCGCGTGTGCCGATTACCAGTGCCCGGAAAGCAGTTTCAAGTTCATCTTCCACCAGCGGGCGAATATCGCCTTCACCGGTGACACTGTTGAAGAGAACGAGATCTTCTTCGAACGATTTCGCGCGCGCGGCGACGCGGCCGTCAGGCATGAAGGCAACGCTGGAGCCGTCGAAAATCAGGCTATCGTTTCCGCCCACCTGGTTTACGTACACAACGGGTACGCGATATTCCTTGGCGATGGCCTGCAGCATGTCGTGGCGCAGAGAGCGTTTGTCAATTGTGTACGGCGAAGAGGAGAGATTCAAAAGCAGGGTACTTCCCTTCCCGACGATTTCGGCAATGGGGTCGCGATCGTAGAGCCGCTGATTCCAGAAGCTTTTGTCGTTCCAAGCATCCTCGCAAATGGTGACCCCGAGTTTTTCTGCGTCGAAGGGAAAAATGTGCTGGGTATGAGCGGGCTGAAAATAACGCGACTCGTCAAACACATCGTAAGTGGGCAACAGCATTTTGCGCTGTTCGAAGAGGATTTTGCCGTTGGCGATAAGAGCGGCGCAATTGGCTACCGGTTTACCAGTATTGTCCTGTGCCCCGCCGACGTAGCCGACGAGCGATGGCAAAGGAATTTTCTTGGCGAGGCGAAGGAGTTCCTTCTGATTGAGTTCGTCGAATGCGGGGCGCTCGCTCAAGTCCTGAGGCGGGTAGCCGCAAAGGCAGAGTTCGGAGAAGAGGGCTAGTTCGGCTCCGCGAGATCGGGCTTCGTGCGCCATCTCAAGAATACGGGCTGAATTGCCTTCGAAGTCGCCTACGGTGGGATTGAACTGGGCCAGAGCGATAATCATAGTTCGGGACTAAGCATACGAGGCGAATACAAGCTTTTCAACGGCGTGCGGCGAGCGTGGCGCTTTCCGGGGATGGCTGTTCATTACGAGCACGAAGAGAAGCGGACGGCCCGGCAAAAAGGGACGTCCGCGATGTCGTTAAACGCTGAAGGAACTGCCGCAACCGCAAGTGCTCTTCACGTTCGGGTTGTTAAACTTGAAGCCCGAACCTTCGATGGTTTCAATGTAGTCGATCTGAACGCCTTCGAGATACATCTCGCTCATTTGATCGACGAGAACCTTCAGGCCTTCAAACTCATACACGTTGTCACTGTTCTCGTTCACCTGATTTTCGAATGCCATGTGATAGCTGAAGCCAGAGCAGCCTCCGCCAACCACAGCGACGCGCAAACCGGCCGGCGCAGGAGTCTGCTGCTGAAGAATCTCTTTAACTTTTGTAACTGCCACTGGTGTAAGTTGAACCATTGCTTAGTCCTCCACAGATTTCGCACGAATGAATCGTGCGTTACGATTCCAAAGTCATTATATCAGATTCCGTCATGCTCCGATTAGATTCCGCAGGGTGTTGATTTAAGAGCACACCTTCGGAGACAGGGCGAGGATTTCCATTGGGCCAATGTCCTGGAAGGTGTACCCGTAGGCTGCCAGTATCTCCAGGCAGGTCTTCTTCAGATCGTCTCCATGCAAGGAGAGAAAGATGGTGGGCTTGGCCGCGGCCAGGAGCGAAGTTGCGCCTCGCAAGACGCCCACTTCGGCGCCTTCTACGTCGATCTTCATGACGTTCGGGAGCGGGTAGCCCTGGAGCGCATCCAGCCTCGTTACTTTGACTTCCGCGGGACCGTCGGGCGCTAGATGCCCTAGGCCGGACCCTGTGCGGGTCTCGAAATGCGCGACGCCTTCGTGGTCGCTGACTGCAAATTCCAGCACCTGAACGCTCGAGCACCGGTTCAATTCGATGTGCCGGTAGAGCCGGGCTAGATTAGGCGGAGAAGGTTCGAAGGCTAATACGCGCCCCTCGGTACCGACGAGCTTCGAAGCCAGCAATGTGTAGTATCCAAAATGCGCGCCAACGTCGTAAACGACGTCTCCCGGCTTTACCAGTTCGCAGAAGAGGGCGGTTTGCGCAGGCTCATATGTGCCGAAGAAAAAGCTGGAACGCGTGGCGAGCAGCCAGCGATAACCTTTGAGCGGGCCGCTGAGGATTGGTAGGACGGCCCAGTTAAGTTTTGCCCGCATCGTCGTGCACCTTACCACATCATCGCGAACTTCCTTCAGCACGACTCACCCCTCGGTAGCGCATCTGTTAGGCACCTGAACCGAGCGACACTGTGGACTTGTCAACGCATAGCCACCTAAAATAAGTACTCTACGATGAAACACACCATCACATTAATTCCCGGAGACGGGATCGGACCCGAAGTATCGAGGGCCGTGAAACAGATACTCGCGGCTGCCGGACTGGAAATAGAGTGGGAAGAAATTGCCTCGCGCGCAGAAATTGAGCGGCGCGGCATCGACTTCATGCACGCAGGCGTTCTTGAATCCATTCGCAAGAACCGCGTGGCGCTGAAGGGACCCATGGAGACTGCCGTCGGCACCGGCGCTCCGAGTATTAATGTTGGATTGCGAAAGGCGCTGGATCTTTACGCCAATCTGCGTCCGGTCAAGAATCTCGAGGGAGTGCAATCTCGCTATCAAAATGTGGACATTGTTTTGATTCGAGAGAACACCGAAGATTTGTACGCCGGGCTGGAGCACACGGTGGTGCCGGGGGTGGTGGAGAGCCTCAAGATCATTACCGAGCGCGCGTCCACACGCGTGGCGCGATTTGCGTTCGAATACGCAACAAAGTTTGGCCGAAAGAAAGTTCACGCCGTTCATAAAGCAAATATCATGAAGCTTTCCGACGGCTTGTTTCTGACTTCGGTTCGCAAAGTGGCTGCGGAATATCCCGCGATCGAATACAGGGAAATCATTGTCGACAATGCCTGCATGCAGATGGTCCTGAATCCAAATCAGTTCGACATGCTTTTGCTGACGAATCTTTATGGCGACATCATGAGCGATCTGGCAGCAGGGCTTGTTGGCGGACTGGGCGTGGTGCCGAGCGGAAACATGGGCGAGACCGTAGCGGTTTTCGAGGCCGTGCACGGAACCGCGCCCGACATTGCGGGTAAGAATATTGCTAACCCAACCGCGCTGCTGATGAGTTCGATCATGATGCTGCGATATCTCGACGAAATGCAGGCGGCGAAACGGGTGGAAGACGCGCTGCACAAAGTTTACCGCGAACATAAGTCGCTTACGCGCGATGTTGGCGGCACGGCAAGTACCAGCGAATTTACTGAGAACCTAATTCGGACATTGTAGGTGATTGACTTCCCTGCCCTGTCCGACGAAAATGAGGGCAGCAATCAATTAGCGGGAGGCTGAGTGCCTGACATAACTCCGGAAGTTGCGCCATTTTTGAACGGCGAGGTCGCGAAGTACGAGCCTATTTCGGAAGGCACGAACACTCGCCGGAAGCGCAAACCGCACATCGTAGCTGTCATCAACGATATGTGCACCGGATGCTCGGGCTCACCGGCTTGCGTGGAGTATTGTCCGGTGGCGGAATGCATGTTCTGGGTTCCGGACCCGGAGCACGAGCCTTTCGGCAAAATCCTCGTCGATCCCCTGCTTTGTATCGGCTGCAAACTTTGCACCAGCAAAGGTCCCGATGGAGCGTTCCTGGAAGGATGCCCGTGGGACGCCATCGATATGGTTCCACTGGCGGAGTTCGAAGCGCAATACGGCTCGATGCCGTTTTAATTTCCCCGCGCCCTGGTACCTGAGGTTGTAAATCGAAGATACCCAGCTTGTGAGCCGCCCGCTACGAACTGCGTTTTTTGCGGCAGTCCGCGCAGAGGCCGCCGACTTCTGTGCGCGACACCGTGATTTCGATGCCGCAATCGTGGGAGATTTGCCGCTTCAATTCCTCGTACAGCTCGCTTTCGAACTCGCGGACTTTCCCGCATCCCATGCAAGCCACGTGGATATGGTCGCGCGGGCCGTGGCTCTCGTAAAAGTGGCGGTCGCCCCGCAGGTGAAGAAGATCCAGCTCGTCAATCAATCCTTGGCGCTTGAGCAGATCGAGGGTTCGATAAACGGTGACGCGGGTGACTCCCGGATCAATTTTCTGGGCGCGTTCGAGGATTTCGTCGGCGTCGAGATGCCGCCGGGCGGTTTCCATAACCTGCAGGAGCACTTTGCGCTGCCGCGTGAGGCGTATTCCGCGCGAGGCCAGCTCGTGCTCAAGCCGTCCGGGGGCTTCGTGATTGATGCGTTCCCCGCTCGAAACGCGATGTGCAGGCGTGGCAGACATGGTATGAACAGACATTATACCAAAATTGCTTTCCTGGGAATGGCGCTGAGCGGGAACTAAATCACAACCTGCCATTTTGTAATTTCCACCGGCCCCGCGAGAATTTCGCCGGCTACTTTTCGGAAGGACTGAATGTGCGGGGACTTCGAATGCGCGTCGAGATGTGCTTCGCTGGTCCAGTTCTCATAAAAGACGAAGAGCGCGGGATCCGCCTGCGATTGATGCAAATCGTAGTTAATGCAGCCTGCCTCGGCGCGAGTGGGAGACACCAGACCTTGAAGGACTTGCCGCACGCGGGATTCCTGGCCGGGCTTTGCGCGGATGTGAGCGATTACCGTAAGCGATTCGTGCACGCGTCGCTCCCGCAGGATTTGCAGCGTCTCTAGTGATACTGAATCAGCTTGAAGATGTCGCTGTACATCACGAATGCGAAAATACCCAGCAGAAATACAAGGCCAACCTGGACAAATCGCTCTTTCACCGCGATGCTCAGATCCCGACGGAGAGTCCCTTCAATCGCCAACATCAGAAGGTGGCCACCGTCGAGAATCGGGATCGGAAGCAGATTCAGAAGGCCAAGATTGAGGCTTATAACCGCCATCAGCCAGAGCAGATCCGTCGGCCCCCGCTTGGCCGCTCGGCCTGATTCTCGCGCGATACCCACGACGGTCGAAAGTTGGCCCAGCTTCACGCGCCCCGTAAAAAGGCCCTTGAGAACCTGCAAAATCTGGCCCATCCCAAGCGCTGTCTGAATTCCAGCTTCTTTTCCTGCGGGAATAAATTCCTGTTTCTCGAAATCCGCCTGAATCCTGGGCAAAACGCCGACTTGCCAGAACATGCTTCCGTCCGCGCCCATTCCCTGAACGGGAGTGATGACGAAGGACAAGTCTTTCCCGTCGCGCTGGACGGAGAATTGAATCGGATGGCCGTCGGAGCCGCGCACAGCTTCAACCAACTGTTGCCAGGTGACGACTGGCTTCCCATTCATCGCCACAATCTTGTCGCCGGCTTTCATTCCGGCTTTTTCCGCTGGAGTGCCAATTCCAATTTCATCCGTGACGGCAGGCATTGGCGGGTAGCCGATAACCGACTCTAGAGTGCCGGAAGCCGATGGCATCTTTGCAGTAAGGATTTGCTCTTTGCCGGCCCGCTCGACGGTAAGGCTGATTGATTGGCCGGGGAGCACGTCCTTCAGTTGAGTAATGGCCTTCTCCCATGTGCCGGTCCTAACGCCGTTCACGGCAACAATGCGGTCGCCCGGCTGAACGCCCGAAGCGCTGGTGTCCTTTTGCGGAATTGCCGCCACTTGTGCCGGCTGCCGGAGGTACGGGTCCGCGGGGAGACCAACAAGCCAAAAAATTCCCCAAAAAACGACAAAGGCCAGAATGATGTTCATCGTGGGGCCGGCCACAGCGATAATCATCCGCACCCAGCGGGGCTTCGAGAGGAACTCATAATCAGCGCCGGTACGCTCTTCCACCGGATTGTCGCCCGCCATGCGCACGTAACCGCCGAAGGGCAGCGCGCTCAACCGGTAGTCGGTGTCGCCGCGTTTCACACCGAATATCCGGGGGCCGAAACCGAAAGAAAACACATCCACACGAATGCCCGAAAGTTTTGCGGCGACGAAATGTCCCCATTCATGGACGAATATCACGACGCCCAGGACGATGGTCACCGAGACGATGGCAATCACTGCGCTATGAAAGTTGGCCATGCTTGCCTCTATTTTAGTTCTTTCTGCGCTCGACTTCCAGTTGAGCGAGCCGTCGCGCTTCGCCGTCGGCAGCGAGTACGTCTTCTATCTTTTCAAACGCAGCTCGCGGCATGCGTTCCAACACGCGCTCGATCACCGCGGCAATTCCCGGGAAAGGCAGCTTCCCGGCAAGAAATGCGGCGACCGCGATTTCGTCTGCCGCGTTTAACGCGCACGGCAGCGGTCCTCCCTGCCTCAGTGCTTCCTTCGCCAGCGTAAGGCACGGAAATTTTCGCGCCGGAACTTCTTCAAACTCCAGCTTGCGTAGAGTGGACCAGTCGAGAGCACAATCCTTCGACGGAACCCGCTCCGGATAGGTTAGCGCATAAAGGATGGGCATGCGCATATCGGTTGCTCCAAGCTGTGCCAGGATTGAACCATCCACAAATTCCACCATGGAATGAATGGTGGACTGCGGATGAATCACCACTTGAATCTGGTCGAGACCCACATCGAAGAGCCACCGCGCTTCGATTACTTCGAATCCTTTATTCATCAGCGTGGCGGAATCAATGGTAATGCGCTGACCCATCTTCCAATTTGGATGCGCCAGGGCTTGCTTGGGGGTTGCTTTCGCGATTTTTGCCAGAGGTGTAGTGCGGAACGGACCGCCGGAAGCGGTTAGGATGAGCCGCTTGACTTCGCTGCGCTGACCCGCGCGCAAACATTGGTGGATCGCGTTGTGCTCGCTGTCCACGGGGAGCAGGACCGTGCCGTGGCGCTTTACGGCGGCCATCACCACTTCCCCGGCGGCTACCAGGACTTCTTTGTTCGCCAACGCGATTTGCTTTCCCTGCTCTATGGCTTTATACGTGGCGGGAAGGCCGACGACGCCCACTGCGGCCGAAACAACCATTTCCGCGTCGGGATGCGTGGCGACGCGTTCGATTCCTTCGGCGCCAAAGAGTATTTCGAAACCGGGCTGCGCGGCCTCCCTGCGCCCATGGTGCTTCTTCAAAGTGGCGCAGAGTTCGCGCGCGCCGGACTCAGTGGCAACCGAGACCACCTGCGGGCGGTACTTTGCCACTTGTTCGGCGACCAGGGCAATATTCGATCCCGCAGCCAGCGCTACGACTTCAAATCTCCCAGGGTGCGCGTCGATTACTTTGAAGCACTGGCGGCCGATGGAACCTGTGGAGCCGAGAATCGCGATCTTTTTCATCAGGCTCTAGTTTATCGGCGTTTGCAAGAATATGCGAATGGGGAGTGCGACCACTTTCCGGATGCCGCCTTGATGGATAACCGGCGTTAGCGCGTCAATGCGCTGACTTGTCCAGGAGTTGCTTTAGATAGGACTGCCAGACAACGGCCCAGGTGTGCGTGCCGTGGCCGTGAGTTTGATCGCTGATAGGAAGCAAAATAAACGTTCCATTCTTCAGCCGCTTGCTTTCCTTCTCGGCGATGCCGAGTTCTGGCGGATTTATAAAGTCGTCGGCAGAGTTGATCCACATCACCGGCGCCGTAATCTTTTCCAGTTGCGGCGACGGATCATAGTTGCGCGAAGCGTTCACCTGGTAGAGCAGATCGTTCGCGTCCAATGTCGCGGCGCGCTTTTCCGCATCTTCCGCATACTTGTCCGCCGCATCGCGAGTGGGCAGAGTTTTCTGCATCAAGAGGGGCGCGCTTCCGGCAATTACCAGGAAATCTTCGGCGGCGAGCAGGGCCTGCTTCGGCTCTTCTTTATATTCGCCACCGTTCCAGGCGGGGTCGTTGCGGATCGCATCGATCAGCATCTTGCGCCAAACGCGATTGCGCCCCACGATTTGCACGGGCAGGCACGCCAGGGGCATCAAGGCGTCCATGAAATCCGGATAGGTTTCTCCCCAAACGAACGAGTGCATGCACCCCATGGAAGTGCCGAGAATTAATCGCAGATGCTGCACGCCCAAGCCTTCGGTTACGAGGAGATGCTGCGCGGACACCATGTCGTCGTACTCATACGCCGGAAAATGGGCGTGCATGCCATCGCTGGGCTTGGAAGATTTTCCGTGGCCGATTCCGTCCGGCAAAATTATGAAGTACTTGTTGATGTCGAGCAGTTGTCCGGGACCATATAGTTCTCCGGCGAACTGCGCGACCAGGAATTGTTGGCCCGATCCGCCGGTTCCGTGCAGGATGAGGACCGCGTTTTTTATTCGACCCTGAGCATCCCGCTCCGGCTTCCCCAAAGTCTTGTAGTGCAAGCGCAGCTCCGGAAGTTCTTCGCCCGATTTGAACTTGAAGTTGTGCGCGACATAATCGCCTTCCGTCGCCGGATACTGGGAGGGCACCTGCGCATTCAAACTTGCCGCGGCAAGAAATCCAACGGCAACCAGCGAAACTACGCGTGCGAAAAGAGTCATATTCTGCTCCTCTTTGCTCTCAAGTTTCTCAGCGTGCTCAGAATCCCGGGGGACGTTCACCGGCTACACCAAAGGCGCGCTCTAATGCGAGGCCGGCGCTTGCCATCGTACCCTCATCGAAAAGGCGACCGATCAAGGTGACGCCGTGGGGAACGCGGCGCGGCGGCGAAAATTTCGGCAGCGGTCTGCTTGGATCAGGGGCCCAGTCGCTGCGCGCTTGTGATACTTCGACAAATCCTGCGCGCAATGTGAGCGAGGGATGGCCGGTAAAGTTCGTAATAGTCAGCATCTCATCGCGCAACGACGGAACCAGGAGAAGGTCTACTTCCGAGAATACGCGCGCCATTTCTTCGGCCACTTTGCGCCGCAGCCGGTCAGCCTGCACAAAGTCCACCGCCGAGAGAAAGCGGGCTTGCCGGAAGAGATTGGGCCACGCGTCGAACGTTTGAACCTTGAGCTGGTCCAGACCGTGACTCAATGTGAGCTCCTCAAACGCGGCCGCACCTTCGGCGAAGAGAATCAGGTCGAGCGAGTCATACGGCCAGTTGGGAATAGATACCTCAACCGGAATCATGCCAACTTTTTTTACCGTTTCCAAAGCGGCGCGGTCAACATCGGTTGCGGGATTGTGATTCATCCAATCCGGAAAGTAGCCGACATGCAATCCCTGGACGGAAGCGCCCGCGTCGAAATCAAGCTTGCTGGGAACGCTCGATACGTCGCCGGCGTCCGGTCCTGAGATAGTGTGAAGCACCAGCATGGTATCTTCCACGCTGCGCGCCATGGGGCCGAGCTTGTCGAGCGACCAGCAGAGCGTCATCGCGCCGGTTCGTGGGACGCGGCCATAGGTGGGCCGCAATCCAGTTACGCCGCAGCGCATAGATGGGGAGACGATGCTGCCGCCGGTCTCGCTGCCGATAGAAAAGCCCACCAGACCGGCCGCAGTGGCGGCACCAGGCCCCGCGCTCGATCCAGAGGAGCCTTCCTCAAGCAGCCAGGGATTCATCGTCTGGCCGCCAAACCAAACGTCGTTGAGCGCTAGCGAGCCCAAGCTAAGTTTGGCTACGAGCACCGCCCCGGCCTCGTTCAGGCGCTGCACTACCGCAGCATCCTTGGCTGGGACGCGGTTCCTGAAAGGCTCAGCCCCGTACGTGGTAGGAATTCCGGCGGTGTCCAGAAGATCCTTGCCACCCCAGGGAATGCCGTGCAGGGGCCCGCGGTACTTCCCCGCGGCAATCTCCTCGTCGGCCCGTTTCGCTTGCGCCAGGGCCAATTCCGGCGTGACCGTGATAACGCAGCGCAGTTCGGGATTGAATTTCTCCATCCGCTGCAAATAGATGCGAGTGAGCCGGTCCGAACTAAGCTTTCGCTGTTCGACCCAACGCGAGAGTTGCGTCAGCGGAGCGAAAGCAATGTCTTCATCGTTTGCAGGGAGTGGCCCCGGATCGGCATGGCTGCGGATAAATCGGTCGTGGGCAGGGCCGGCCTTTTGTCCGGGCAGCACCGGATTCCAGAGCGAGTACGGTGCGAGTCCCGGTTCCAGTTCCACTTTGTGCGGCCCGGTGCGCCGCTCGTAGAGCGGTGCCATGCTGACGCGCCAACTGCTCGCTGCCAAGGCGCGCTCTGCTTCGTTCAATTCCACCTGTACGAGCTTTTCCGCTTCGCCAAACGTGGCAGGCGACACCTGCGGCCCCATGGGGCGCGCAGTGCCAAATGCGGGAGGCGCTCCGGCCGGCAGACCAGGTTGCTGCTCCTGGCCAAGACAGGGAGTGGCTGCGGCCAATGGAGTAGCCGCCGCCAACAGACCTAGCGATGTCTCGGTCAAGAATTCCCTTCGCGATTTCGACATGCCTTCCTCCGTACGGCTTCGTGGCGGGGCCTCGAACCGAAAGCGTATTTAATTTGAATGCTCCGGCGAGGAGAAGGCCCATACCGCCGCCGGCGCGGACATTCCTGCAGCGCGTTTTGTGGTCAACGTGCCATCGCGATCCATTGATAAAGAATCCATACGACCGGGGCTGCGAGGATGAGACTGTCAATGCGATCGAGGACGCCGCCATGGCCTGGGAGCAAGCCTCCGGAGTCTTTCACCGCGGCGCCGCGCTTGTAGGCCGATTCGATCAAATCGCCCATTTGGCCGGCGATGTTCGCGAGTCCCGCGATCACCATCAAGGTTACTTCGTCCATGTGCATCCAGCGCGCAAAAAAGACCGCCACAAGCAGCGAGCCCAGTATGTTGCCTAACGCGCCCTCCCACGTTTTCTTGGGGCTGAGCGCCGGAGCCATTGGAACGCGGCCAAATCCGCGGCCCACAAAATACGCGAGCATGTCGCCCGCCCAAACAAGACAGAGCGCGAAAAGCACGAGCTGCCGTCCGGTGTGTTCGATCTCGTTCAAGCGAATCAGGTAACTAAAGGGAAGAGCAATGAACAAAAGCCCCGCAGCGCTTACGGCGATGGAAGGCAGCACTTCGTGCAGCGGGCGGCGCGTGAGAAGTCCGATGGAAACACAGCCAAAGACGAAGACGAGTAGTATGGCTTCCACTGAGAATACGCCGCCGACTGCGTTTCGAACCAGTGAGACGCCCTCGCTAATCGTGCGCGTCTCCAAAAACCCCTGCGAATATTGCGCGTAGAAAACCCCAGCGACGCATACCATCGTCCACTTTTGATAGCCGACCAACCCCACGCGATTCGCGAGCGCAAAAAATTCAACCAGGGCAAGTATGGCAACAATACCGGCCAGAGCAGCGAGTAGCGCGGGCGGTCCCCACCAAACTAACGCGACAACAACGGGAATCAGCACAACGGCGGTTAAAATGCGCAGGAGCATTCGGCGTCAGCCTCGTCCCCGGCCTGCGGAACGTTTCGCCATCTTGCCTGAATCGCCCGGCTCCGGCGCCGCGTTTAGGCCGCCGTAGCGGCGTTCGCGCTTTTGAAAATCAACAAGAGCTTGCAGCAAGCGTGCGCGTGAAAAATCGGGCCACAACGTTTCCGTAACGTAAATTTCCGCATAGGCGATCTGCCACAGCAGAAAATTGCTTACGCGCATTTCCCCGCTCGTGCGAATCAGCAGGTCCGGATCGGGCAGCCCGGCGGTATAAAGATGTTCGGAAACCGTCTGCTCGTCGGCCTGGAAAGCCGAGAGGCCGTTTGAGCGCACGTGTTCGAGCATGGCGTTGAATGCGTCCACCAGCTCGGCGCGCCCGCCGTAATTCAGCGCGACGACCAGTTTCATGCCCGTGTTACGCGCCGTCATGCGCATCCCGTACTCGATGTCCTTACGCACGCCGTCGGGGAGCTGTTCCGAGCGGCCGATGATCAGCAGGCGGATATTATTCTTGTGGATGGCCGGCAGCTCGCGCTTCAAGTACTCGCGCAGCAGGCGCATCAGAAAATCCACTTCCGCTTGCGGACGCCGCCAGTTTTCCAGCGAGAAAGCGTAGAGGGTGAGGTAAGGCAGCTTCAAGCGCGCGCAGGACTCGATAATTTCTCGCGCAGCTTTGACGCCTGCGCGATGCCCGGCCACGCGCGGCAAATGCCTGTGCTGCGCCCAGCGACCGTTGCCGTCCATGATGACGGCGAGGTGCTGCGGTAGCCGCTTCAGGTCGAGATTATCGAGGAGGGTCGCTTCCTCGGCGTTCGCAGGCTTCAACAGTTCGCTTGCTTTCACTAAGATTCACTCGAAGGAGACAGCCAGAAAAACTAGCACACGCAGGGGACACACGCAAGGCAACGTAAGACCAGAAGGCTAGAAGAAATGGTGGCGAAGCAAAGCGCCGGACAATCCGGTAGCCGCGGGCTCGAAGATGGAAGTGTAAATCAGGACGAGCGTCAGAATGATCATGATGATGCTGGCGGTCCAGGCCACCACGTTGAAACCCCAAGAGTTGGTGTGCTCGCCCATTAAATCGCGGCGGTTGATCAGTATCAGAATGAAAATCAAGACGATGGGCAGCCAGATACCGTTCCCCACTTGCGAATAAATCAAGATTTTCCACAACGGCGCTTTGGGGAACAGAACTATACCCGCGCCAACCACGATGAGTGTCGTATAGAGCGAATAAAACGCCGGAGCTTCTTTAAACTTGCGATCGATTCCCGCCTCAAAGCCCAGGCCTTCGCAGATAACGTGTGCCGTCGAAAGCGGCAGAATCGAGGCCGCGAATAACGATGCATTCAACAGTCCGAACGCGAAAAGTCCGCCGGCCCACTTCCCTGCCAGCGGAACCAGAGCTTGCGCCGCCTCTTTGGCGCTGGAAATACTGGTCAGGCCATGGACGTTCAAAGTCGCGGCGCAGCAGACAATAATAAAAAAGACGATCACCATGCAGGAGATGCTGCCTACCAGCACGTCCATACGCGCATGCTTGTACTGTCGCGGGCCGACGCGTTTTTCCACAAAGCCGGCCTGAAGATAAAAAAACTGCCAGGGAGCAATGGTCGTCCCCACCAACCCGGTCAGCATTAGAAGGTAGGGAGCATTCATGTGAAGGGACGGCACGACGAGTTCGTGGGCCGCGTACAGCCAGTCGGGCTTCGCTAAGAACGCCGATAGCACGTAAGAAAGATAAAAGGCGCAAGCGACGAGAAAGATTTTTTCCACGATGCGATAGCTTCCGTAAATCACAAGCAGCCAAACGGCAATCGCCGCCAACGGGACGGAAATATAGCGGCTGACGTGCATCACCTCCGACGCTTCCGCCACGCCCGAAAATTCGGCGACGGTATTGAAGAGGTCAACGAACAGGGCTGCAACCATCACGAAAAACGTGGAGCGGAATCCAAATTCTTCGCGAATCAGGTCGGAGAGGCCTTTCCCGGTGACCACCCCCATACGCGCGCACATTTCCTCGCTGACGTACAGTGCGATGGTCATAGGAATCAGCGACCACAGGAGCGTGTAGCCAAATTGCGCGCCCGCTTGCGAGTAGGTGCTGATCCCGCCGGCGTCATTATCCACGTTTGAAGTGATAAGCCCCGGGCCCACGACCGCCAGGAACAGAGCCATGCGCTTGCGCCAGAAGTGCGAGCGGCGATTAAAATCCGTGCCGCGCTTCTTCCACGCTCCCCACGCGTTCGTTAAAGTGGCCCAGGTGTCCATCGCTTGGTCTCTAGCGCTCCGCTTGCCGCTCTAATTTCAGACTTTTGCTTGTAGCCTATTCACTACGTCGTCAACGGTAATTGCGCCGATAGGATGTTTTAACTCGTTAACTACAGTGAGGCTCCGCAAGTTGTATTTATCGAACAGTTCGAAAACTTCTTTATCCTTCGTATCCGGCGCGACAAAAAGGAGCGGCTGAAAAATCAGTTCGGCCATGCGCTGTTCGGTTTCAGCCAGGAGTAGCCTGCCGATTGGAACCGTTCCGGCAAGCGCGGAATCGCGATTGATCAGCACCACGTTGTCCACCTGATCGATGCCAATTTCGTGGAAGCGAATGTAATCCACCACCTCGCCCCGCGTAGCGTCTTCGCCCACCACGATCATTTCGGTGGTCATCATACCGCCGGCGGAATCTTCGCCGAATTTCATCAGTTGTTCCACCGCGCTGGCTTCGCGATCTTCCATTTCGTGCAAAAGCTCTTTTGATTTGTCAGGCTCCAGGCTCGCAATCAAGTCCGCGGCCTCGTCCGGATTCATTTCCTCCATGATGTCCGCGGCGCGTTCCGGATCGAGCTTTTCCACTACTTGGGTTTGCAGCCGCTTGTCGAGTTCGGCGATGGTCTCGGCGGCACTTTCTTCGTCAAGGGAAGCGATAATCGTCTGCCGTTCGTCGGGAGACAACTGCTCCATAATGTCCGCCAAATCGGCAGGATGCAGCGCCGCGAGTTTTTCGCTCGACAGGCGCAATTTCACCCGGCGGAGCGGATCCGGCTCGACTATATTGACGAACTCCCATTGAATTTTTCGAGGTGGCAATTTGGATTGAATCCTTCGAATCGCCCGGGGCGGAACAATTCCCTGCAAAAGCCGGCGCACCGCGCCAGCTAGCCCCACATCCACCTGCGTAATGCGCAGCTCCGTGTTTCCATTGGTTTGGGTATCCGCGAGATCGATGTCGTTCACGCGCACCACCTTGCGCCCGTTCGTGTCGATGATTTGCTGGTCGAGCAAATCCTTTCCCATGGCCAGGTAGCTCTCGTTCGGCTGGTACAGGTCAAGATCCGATTCATCCGTGGTCAGGGCGATGCGGCCTGGTGTGATCTGACCGATCTGGTCGTAGCGAGCTATCAGCGGCCGGTACTGGCCGCGGCTGAGAAGAAGTTTGGATACCCGGTTGGGCTGATCGCCGGGCTCGACGAACATCTCTTTGACGCGACCCACAAAATTCCCGTGTGAGTCGTACGTCTCAGCCCCTAGCAGTTCCGTTGCGTGCAGCATGGTGACTCCTTCAGCGGCCTCCGCCTTCCTGCGATAACAAGTGCAAGGCGTAGCCCAATACCAATAAAAAAAGCCCGAAGCCGGCATCGCAACCGGCTTCGGGCACAAAGAAAATCCCCTAAGCTAGTTTAGGCCTGGCTTCGTCTTCCTGTTCGTGCGAGCGCCGAAAGGTTCAAAGGCACCCATAGCAGAGGCGCGGCGCGCCCTGTGCAAGACTGCAAGCTGGAGAAAGCTGCGACTCCGCCTGCCCCGTTTTGGGACTCCCGCCAGGACGCTACTCCATGGCTCCGAATTGGACTTCATCTCTGCCATTTCGATGCGCGAGTGCTCGTTTCGACTACTAAATGCAGACGATAACTTTGTCAAGCGAAGAGTGAAGTATTAGCGAGATTTTTGCGAGTTGAATACCATATTTCGAGGAGTGCGCTTCAAACGGCGGCAATCGGCAGCATATAGATCCCAATACGTCGCGCGGATGTGGTCCTTGGGGGCATATCCCAGGCTCCGAGCGGTTCGTCGGATAGCCGCCGGACTGCCTTCGAGCTCGAGAAAGGTGCCGATAGGGGTCTCGTCCAGGTCCAGATGGAGCCCGCGTAGGCGGAAGCTGGCTCGGTACTTTTCGTATTTAAAACCCGCGCGCAAACCAAGGTCTAGGAGCACCTGTGGCTGAAGCCCCCACTTTCCGACCGCCAACTCGCTCTCCAAGCGCTCTTTGTATGGCGGCTTCTTCCGGGAGCGCGATTGAGTGGAAGGCGGCGCCTTAGCGGTCAAAATCGTCGTTCGCGGGCCGCCGCGTGAGCCATTGCCAGGTGCCGGAGTCTGTGTACGCAGTCGCAACAAACGGCCGTGTCGCCAAAAGCTTGAATCTGGAGTATCGAAGAGCGTGTTCCGCTCAAAGGTTCGACCGCGCGGCACCGCACCCAACTTCCGTATGTGACGCAGTACCGCGCGAAGGTTTGAAACGCGCAGCTTGATTTCGATTTCGCGCTTGGTATTTATTTTTGCGGCCACGCCTGAGTATAAACGCTCTCTAATTGTTGATCCCCATTTGCGTCAGAAAATACGCGTAATCGAAAGCTGCTTCATGCAGCCGATCGTAACGCCCCGATGCGCCGCCATGGCCTGCGGGGCTCATATTCGTTTTCAGAATTAAAATATTGTGGTCGGTTCGGAGAGCGCGCATCTTGGCAACATACTTAGCAGGCTCCCAGTACATCACCTGGCTGTCATTGAAGGAGGTCCTCACAAGCATATCGGGATATGCCTTGGCCTCGATGTTGTCGTAGGGCGAATAGCTCAGCATGTAATCGAACGCCGGCTTTTCCTTCGGATTGCCCCATTCCTCGAATTCGCCGACGGTGAGAGGCAGAGATTCATCCAACATGGTGTTCATCACGTCCACAAAGGGAACGCCGACCAAAGCCGCGTGGAATAAATCCGGACGCATATTCAGAACCGCACCCATCAACAAGCCGCCGGCGCTTCGCCCTTCGATAACCAAGCGGTCTTTCGAACCGTATCCCTGGGCTAAAAGGTATTCGGCAGAGGCGATGAAGTCGGTAAAAGTGTTTTTCTTGTGCATCATGCGGCCGTCATCGTGCCAAGCTTTCCCCATCTCCCCACCGCCGCGAATATGGGCCACCGACACCACGACGCCACGATCGACCATGCTGAAAATATCAGGATCGAAGCCGATGTCATACGAATCGCCGTAAGAACCGTAAGCGGTCAGATAGATGGGACCTTTGCCGTCCAGTATGGCGCCTTTCAGATGAACTAACGAGATCGGAATCTTCACGCCATCGGATGCCGTGGCGTAAATCTGCTCCACCTGGTATCGCGTGCGGTCGTAGCCGCCGGGTACTTCCTTCTGCTTCAGCAAGGTGGAACTGCCGCTCGCCAAGTCATAGTCAAAAATAGATCGCGGAGTAATAAACGACTGGTACGCGTACCGAAACTTGTTTGTGTCATATTCGAGATTGGCGTACGGAAAGGTCTCGTAAGCGGGTTCGGGAAATTCGATGCGTCGCGATTCCCCGGTTTGCAAGTTGGTCGCGCGAATCTGTGGCAATCCCTTCTCGCGTTCGTAGGAGATGTAGTAATTCTTGAAGAAATCGGTGCCGTCCAGCATTACATCGGTGCGATTCGGGACGACTTCCTGCCAATTCTTGATGCCGGGATCCGCGACCGGCGCCTTCACCAAGCGGAAATTGCGTCCGGTGTCGTTCACGCGAATATAAAAGAAATCGCCATTGTGATCGGGATAGTACTCGACGCCCTGCTTGCGAGGTTCCAGCAATTTCCATTCTGCCATGGGCTGACCGGCGGGAATGTAACGCGCTTCGCTAGTGGTGTGGCTTTCGGAGAGGAGCAACACGTAGGCTTTGCTGCGCGTCTTCTCCGTTTCGATATCAAACTTCTCGTCTTTTTCTTCATAGACCAGAGTGCCTGGGCCGCTGGTGCCAACGGTGTGGCGATACATTTGATAGGATCGCTTGGAAACCTCGTCTTCGATCGTATAGAAGAGAGTCTTGTTGTCGTTTGCCCAGGCCACGGAATCCACGCGTTCGGCGTGGTCCACTAAGCTTTTCCCTGTGCGCAAATCCTTCACGGCCAGCGTGAATTGGCGGAACCCGGTGTTGTCCGTGGTGTAAGCCAGCAGATTTCCGTCGTCGCTGACGTCGAATGCGCCCAGAGACATAAAGGCCTGGCCCTCGGCCAGTTCATTTACATCCAGCACAATCTCTTCCGGAGCATCCATGCTGCCTTTTCTCCGGCAACGAATGCCGTACTGCTTTCCCGCTTCGGTTCGCGAATAATAAAAATAGCCGCCCTCCTTGTAGGGGACTTCCACATCGGTTTCCTTGATCCGGCTCAACATTTCTTCGTAAAGCTTCTTCTGCAGCGGTTCGGTCGGCTTCATCACCGCGTCGGTGTAAACATTTTCGGCTTGCAGATACGCTTTCACGTCGGGATTTTTCTTATCCCGCAGCCAGTAGTAGTTGTCCACCAGCTTGCGGCCATTGATCTCGGTAATTTTGGGCTCTTTCTTCGCCACCGGCGGTGCTGGGAGAGGAAAAGAAGTGTCGGCTGCGGGAAGGACTAACACCGAGCTAAGGAGCACTAAACCGACGGCCAGAAGTGTGGAGTAGAGGTGCCGGAAATGGAATCTATTCATCGGGGTCCCCTTCGGCGAGATTTCAACCGGACTTCCTTTTTGGCTCTGAAAACGGCAGCCATTGTACATCCTTTCAGCCGCACCACGCCCTGGGGGCAAGGCCATCTTGATGAATCCGGCAGGAACGTGTTGCCAAACGCGTGGGTCAGCCAGATAATCGCTTACCTGCTCGGCCCTGCTGCGCCCGTCTGGAGCAGAGCCTGCTTTCATGACCGAACCTACAACTCCATTGATGCGGCAGTACCACGCGCTCAAGAAGCAGCATCCGGCTGCCCTGCTGCTGTTCCGTCTGGGAGATTTCTACGAACTCTTTTTCGAAGACGCGGTGGTGGCTTCGCGCATTCTGCAGATCACGCTCACCGCGCGCAACAAAGAAAAAGGCGATGCCATTCCCATGTGCGGCGTGCCCTACCACGCAGCGGAAAATTACATCGCACGCTTGATTCGAGCCGGGCACAAAGTGGCCATCTGCGAGCAGATGGAACAGCCCGGCCCCGGTAAGAACCTTGTCCGCCGGGAAATTGTCCGCGTGCTGACGCCTGGAACGGCAAGCGGCGCGGGCCTCCTCGAGCCGAAAGAGAATAATTATCTCGCCGCGGTGGCGCGAAATGGGTTTGTCGGCGCGGGACACTTGGCGCTGGGAGCCGCGGCGTCGGGCTCGCCGCAACGTACATCCCAAAGCAAAGCGGCAGTCGAGCCATTAATCGGGCTCGCATTCGTCGATCTTTCCACCGGCGAATTTCGCACCACCGAGTTTTCAGGCCAGAAAGCGGAAGCACGCCTGCGCGATGAACTCGGCATTCTGCGCCCACGCGAGATTCTCTTGCCGCGTCCGGTCAGTTTGTTCCCCGCCGCGATTCCCACGGAAATGGACGGTCTCGGCGCAGTCGAAACGCGGCTCGATGAATGGGTCTTCAAAACCGATTATGCAGAGCGCGTCCTGGAAGAGCATTTCCGGGTCGTCGCGCTGGAAGGATTTGGTTTGGTCGATCACCCACAAGCCACCGCGGCAGCAGGCGCCATCGTGCATTACTTGAAGGAAACATCAGCGATCGGTGGGCGCAAGCCCGAAGACCGAGCGGCGATTCCTTCGCAGCGCCCCTCCGGCACCGGGCTTGAGCATCTCGATCGCCTTTCTTATTACGAGCAGCAAGACGCTATGATTCTGGATTCAGTCACCGTGCGAAACCTTGAATTAGTCGAACCTGCTGCCGGTGACGATTCCTCCGCAACACTCCTCAAGGCTATCGACCAGACCTGCACCGGAATGGGAGCTCGGCTTCTACGCCGGTGGATTTTGCGTCCGGAAATTTCACTCTCGGAGATCAACGACCGCCTCGATGCCGTCGGCGAATTAAAGTCGCAGACGATCGTACGGGAGGAGTTGCACAAGGAGCTCGAAGGGATCCTCGATCTCGAGCGGCTCACCAGCCGCGTCACGCTTGGCATTGCGGCGCCGCGCGACTTGCTGGCTCTACGGCAATCGCTCGATAAACTTCCAGCGCTCCGCGTGCTACTCGCTTTTCCAGACGCTCAGGAAGCAAGCGATGGAAAACAATCTCTCACTGGAAGACGGCGTTTGTCCGAAATTCGCGAGCAATTGGACGAGCTTGCCGACGTGCGCGGAAAAATCGCGAGCGGCATCGCCGACGATCCTCCAGCCACGGCTTCTGACTCCGGCGTCATTCGACGCGGTTTCAACGCGGAACTTGACGAATTGCGCGATATCACCACTCGTGGCCGGCAAATTATCGCGTCCATGGAAGAACGCGAGCGCAAGCGCACGGGAATCGGCTCGCTGAAGATCCGCTATAACCAGGTGTTCGGCTTTTACATCGAAATTTCGAAGGCCAACCTGCATCTGGCTCCGGCGGACTACGACAGAAAGCAAACCCTGGTCAATGCCGAACGCTTCACTTCGGCTGAATTGAAGGAACACGAGCAGAAAGTGCTTTCGGCCGAAGAACGCATTCAGGAAATCGAGCGGCGGCTGTACAGCGAAATTCTCGAGACGATTGCGCGGGAGGCGGCACGCTTGCGGGAAACTTCCGCCGCCATCGCACAGCTCGACGTGCTCGTAAATTTCTCACGACTGGCTACTATGCGAAATTACACGCGCCCCGACTTTACGGAAACCAGTGTGCCGCGCAACAGCATTCGAAAAGGAGCAGGCGCCACGGCGGAGATAGATTTGAGAGAACCTTCGCGCGGCATTCTGATGGTTGCCGGCGGCCGGCACCCCGTGATCGAAACTTTACTGCAGGAGCGCGGCGAGCGATTTGTACCCAATGATTTGTATCTGGACGACAGAACCCAGTTTCTATTGGTGATAACGGGTCCCAACATGGGAGGCAAGTCCACCTATCTTCGACAAGCCGCACTGATATCGATTCTGGCCCAAATGGGCTCGTACGTTCCGGCCGCGCAGGCGAAACTCCCGCTTCTGGATCGCATCTTTACGCGCATTGGGGCTTCGGACAACTTGGCTCGCGGCCGTTCGACTTTCCTGGTGGAAATGAGCGAGGTGGCCGCAATCCTCAACACCGCAACTCCGGCCAGTCTTGTTTTGCTCGATGAAGTTGGCCGCGGGACCTCGACTTTTGATGGTCTTTCGATTGCCTGGGCTGTGGTTGAATCGCTACACTCCGGGGCGCGCCCCCGCACCCTTTTCGCCACGCACTATCACGAATTGACGGAACTGGAGCAGCTACTTCCCGGGGTACAAAATGTTCACGTCTCGGTCCAGGAAGCCGGAAGCGAAATTGTTTTTCTAAGGCGCGTCGAGCCCGGCAGCGCCAACAAAAGCTATGGAATCGAGGTTGCGCGCTTGGCCGGATTGCCGACCGATGTAATCGCTCGGGCGCGAGAGATTCTCCGCCGCCATGAACAAAAAGAGGACAAATTAACGGAAGAGCTCTCGCCCGGCGCAGGCGCCAGCAAAGCAGCCTCGCTGCCGCATCAAACTAGTTTTACCGCTATCGACGAATCCGTGCTCGAATCTTTGCGCGACGCGGATTTAGACAAGCTCACGCCGCTCGAAGCGATGGTCTTGCTGGCCGCGCTGCAAAAACAGCTTTCATGACCACGCGAAAGAAATCGATGTTGGTGCTGGGCATGATGTCCGGAACGTCTGCGGACGGCATCGATGTGGCGCTGGCGCGCATTTCCGGCAGCGTGCCCAAACTCTCGGTGAAGCTCGAAGGTCATCATCACGTCGCCTTCCCCGCCCGTGTGCGCAAGGCGATTTTCCGTTTGGCCAACGGCGGGCCCACGACCACGGCGGAAATCAGCCAGTTGAATGTTTTGCTTGGCGAAGAATTCGCGCGTGCGGCAATTTCAGCCTGCAGGTCCTGGCGCATTCCATTGCGAAGAGTCTCGCTGATTGGTTCGCACGGCCAGACAATCTATCACCAAGGCGCGCCCTCTAACTTTCTCAACCATCCGCGACCGAGTTCGACGCTACAAATCGGCGAGCCCAGCGTGATTGCCGAACGCACAGGCGTCACGACCATTGCGGATTTTCGTCCAGCGGATATGGCCGCCGGAGGACAGGGCGCTCCGCTGGTTCCCTTCGTCGATTATTTGCTGTACCGCCATCCAACGCGGAGCCGGGCGGCCTTGAACATCGGCGGCATCGCCAACGTCACGGTGATTCCCGCGCATGCAAAACCGAAGGATGTCTTCGCCTTCGATACCGGCCCGGGGAATATGGTTGTGGACGCACTGGTGGAAGCATTCACGCGCGGCCGCTCGCATTACGACAAGGATTCCGGAATGGCCAGGCGCGGACGCTTGCTCCCCAAGCTGTTAAATGAACTGATGGAAGATCCGTATTTACAAAAACAGCCGCCCAAGACCGCAGGCCGCGAGCAGTTCGGCCAAGCGTATGCGCAGAAGATACTCACGTGGCGTAAAAAACATCGCGCGAGGCACGAGGATGTAGTGCGAACGGCGACAATCGTCACTTCGCTTTCAATCGCAAATGCCTTTCAGCGATTTATCTTGCCGCGAACCAAGATCGACGAATTGATCGTCTCCGGCGGGGGCGTCCGCAATCCGCTGATGGTGGTGTATCTGGCTGCAACCCTGGGCTTTCCCGTTATTTCTTCCGGCGAGCTTGGAATAAAACCCGAAGCCAAGGAAGCTTTGGCCTTTGCCGTTCTCGCATACGAGTCCTACCACGGCCGCACGAACAACTTACCGTCCGCGACGGGTGCAAAACATCCCACCATCCTTGGGAAGCTGGTGCATGGACGCGAGCGCTAAACTGCCCGGTCGGTTGCTCGCGCTCGCGCTCGCCGCCTTCTTCCTTCCAGAGGGCTGCTCTCATTTTCGTCCGGCAGCTGATCCGGACACGGTAACTTTTCTTATCGAGTCCGCGCCGACCAACCTCGACCCTCGCATCGGAGCGGACGCCTACTCCGCTCATCTCGACGGCCTAATTTTTTCGAGCTTGGTGGCGCACGATGCGCAAATGAACGTGATTCCGGATTTAGCCGAGCGCTGGGAAACTCCGGATCCGCTCACCTACATCTTCCATCTTCGCCAAGGAGTAAGATTCCACGATGGACGCGAACTCACCTCAGCAGACGTAAAGTTCACTTTCGACTCCATTATTAGCGGCTCGGTGAAGACTCCCAAGCGCGGAGCATTCCGGCTGGTCGCTTCCACCGAAGCTCCGGATGCGCATACCTTCGTGTTCCACTTGCGCGAGCCCTACGCATCATTTCTTTTCGGACTTACCCGCCCGAGCGTGGGCATCGTCCCACGCGATTCGGATGCCGGCATTTCGCAGCGTCCCGTAGGCAGCGGGCCATTTCGATTCGTCAGCGCCGTTCGCGACGAGGAAATTGTCATGGAGCGTAATCCTGATTACTTTGGTGGCGCACCGGCAATTGAGCGCGTCCGTTTCCGCATCGTTCCGGACGCCATTGTCCGCGCCCTCGAATTGCGCAAGGGCTCGGCGGACGTGGAAATTAATTCTCTGACGCCCGATATGTCCGCCACGCTCGCGAAGCTGCCCGGCCTCGCGGTGGACGAACAGCCGGGAACTCCGCTGGCCTACATCTCATTTAATTTCGAAGATCCCATTCTCGCGCACCGCGAAGTGCGCCAAGCTCTGGCCTACGCCACCGATCGTGCATCGCTCGTCAAATACCTACTGCACGGGCAGGCGCGTTTGGCCACCAGCCTGCTGCCGCCCAATCACTGGGCTTTCGATCCTGACGTCGCCCAATACGGGTACGATCCCGCGCGCGCCGAGCAGCTGCTCGACGCTGCGGGCTTTCCTCGCGGGCCGGACGGCATCCGGTTTCATCTCGCGCTGAAAACTTCCACGGATGAATCGGTGCGCTTGACCAGCGCGGCGATTGCCGATCAGTGGAAGCGCGTGGGAATTGCGCTGGACCTGCGCCCGCTCGAGTTCGCTACTTTCTTTTCCGATATTTCGCGGGGCAGTTTTCAGCTCTACACGCTGCGCTGGGTCGGAGCCAATAACGATCCAGACATCTTCGAGTACGTCTTCGGCTCCAGGAAAATTCCTCCCGACGGCGCGAACCGGGGCCGGTACCGGAATCCGGCGCTCGATTCCCTGCTCGACAGCGCAAGAGTGGAAATGGATGAGGAGAAACGCAAGGCGATCCTGTGGCAGATTCAGAAAATCGTTGCGGAAGATGAGCCTTACATCAACCTGTGGTATCCGGACAATGTCTGCGTGCATCGCAGCAGGCTCACCGATATCGTGATTCCCCCCGGCGGCGACTACGAATTTCTCGACAAGGCAAGGCTGCAGTAGATGGCCTGCGAATCTATCTAGGAGACTGCAAAGCCTTCAGAATGTCAGCTTCGGGCAGCGCGCCCTCGCGTGCCAGAGTCCAATGATCGCCATCGATGCGCACGATTGTCGAAGCCATCACCGCGCCGGTGTCGCCCGCATCGAGAATCAGCGGCAGACAATTTCCAAGCTGCTTCACGATTTGCGCCGCATTCGTGCAGGAAGGAAACCCCGAAAGATTCGCGCTCGTGCCGGTTATTGGACCGCCGGCAGCGCTAATGATCGCGGTCGGAATCGGCGAATTCGCCCAACGCAACGCCACCCGCCCGCTATTCCCGGTAACTTTTAGCGGCAGCCGATGCGTAGCCTCCACAACCAGCGTCAGCGCGCCGGGCCAGAATTTGTGAGCCAACACTAGAAAAATATCCGGCACTTCGCGCATGAGCGTTACTGCTTGCTCGATCGAACTCACGAGGATGGGAAGCGCTTTCGTCTCCGGACGGCCCTTGGCCTGAAATACCGCTTCGATCGCGGCAAGGTTAAAAGGGTCGGCCGAAAGCCCGTAAAAAGTGTCTGTGGGAACGCCCACTACCTCGCCGCGCTTGATGAATCCGGCGGCGTAGTCCACCACATCACTTTCCGGCGCTTTGGAAGATATTTTAAGAACTTCGACGGGCAATTTTCACTCGCGGCTTACGGCATCAATCGTTGGAAAACTATCACAGCCATACCCGCGCAATCAAGCTGCTACAGCGATAAGGTGCGATAACGTGAGAGTAAGACGCTCCCAACAGGTTTACGCGAGGTCAAGCGTTTGTTACGCTGGTTACATGGCGCCACAGTTCCCCTCCGACAAACGAGCGCAAGCCACGCCGGAAAGTGTTCCTGTGCGCGCGCGCGAGGGCCATTCCGCAACCAGCGCCCGCGTTGGCAGCGCTGATTCCATCACCAGCCGCGACAATAAATGGCTAAAAATCTTTCGGGCCGCCCTGCGCGGCTCGGGTCCCGCCGAAGGCGAACCAATCGCTGCGGAAGGCCCGAAGCTTGTGGAAGAGGGCGTACGTTCGGGACTCGAAACGGAAGCCCTGTTGGTAAGTGAAACCGGCGAGCGCCACTTGGAACGCATACTACAAGTGGCAAGCGAGAGCGACTCCGGAATACCGCGTTCGCGAATTTTCCGCACCACCGACAAGCTGTTCGAAAGCGTCGCAGGTACCGAAGCCCCGCAGGGCGTTGCTGCCCTATTTCGCCAGCGCGCATGGAATTTTGATGATGCAATGCGCGGAAGGGCAAATCTCGCAGGCACTTTTTCCGGCGATTCGCCGCTCGTCATCGTAATGGCAGCCGTCCAAGACCCCGGCAATGTCGGTACGATCGTGCGCTCAGCCGAAGCCTTTGGAGCTTCGGGAGTTGTCGCTACGCGAGGTACCGCTGATCCATGGTCCCCCAAGGCGCTGCGAGCATCCGCCGGCTCAGCGCTACGCCTGCCGCTACTGCGTGGCATGGCGATTCCTATTCTTCTCGCGCAGCTGCGTGTTGCCGGCGTGACAATTGTGGCCGCGGGAACAAGGCCAACTGCCGGGGAAAACGCTGGATCACCAACAGCCGACTTACGCGGCGCTTGTGCGATCTTTGTCGGTAACGAAGGCGCAGGATTGCCCAGCGAAGTGGAGCACGCGGCCGACGATTGGGTCTCGATCGCGATGAAGGACGATGTGGAATCGCTGAATGCAGGTGTAGCTGCATCCGTAATTTTATTCGAAGCAGCGCGGCAGAGGCGAGGCGCGTAAATCGCATGGGACTTTTTCAAACACTCGATCCCGAAGCAGAATCGCAGGCGGGACGCCCGCTTGCGGACCGCATGCGTCCGCGAACCTTGGACGAATTCATCGGCCAGGAAGAACTTCTAGGGGCGGGAAAACCGCTTCGGATCCAAATCGAACGCGACGAACTGAGCTCGATGCTGCTGTGGGGTCCCCCAGGCTGCGGAAAGACTACGCTGGCGCGAATTATTGCCAAAACCACGCGATCGGACTTCATTCCCTTCAGCGCGGTGCTTGCGGGCATTAAGGAAATCAAGGAAGTGATGTCCAAAGCGGAAGGCGCGCGCCGCTACGGAATGCGCACAATTGTTTTCGTGGATGAAGTGCATCGCTTCAACCGCGCGCAACAGGACGCCTTCCTTCCCCACGTCGAAGCCGGAAATATTCTGCTGATTGGGGCTACCACCGAGAACCCGTCGTTTGAAGTGATCGCTCCGCTGCTTTCGCGGATGCGAGTCTATGTGATGCGAGCTCTCACGAAAGACCAAATCATCGGACTTCTGCGGCGCGCGCTTGCCGACGCCATTCGCGGCTTGGGAAAAGAACAAGTCGAAGCGGGGGACGATATTCTCGATCGGATTGCGATCCTCGCGAATGGCGACGCGCGCTCGGCATACAACACGCTCGAAGCGCTGGCGATGGGTACACCTCCCGGGGCGGATTCGCGTCGCGTTCTATCGCAAGCGCGCCTCGAAGATGTTTTGCAGAAAAAGCTTCTGCCTTACGACAAATCCGGCGAGGAGCATTTCAACCTGATTTCGGCTCTTCATAAATCGGTGCGAAATTCAGACGCCGATGCTTCTCTTTACTGGCTGGCGCGCATGCTCGAATCCGGTGAGGATCCGCTGTACGTCGCGCGCCGATTGGTGCGCATGGCCAATGAAGACATTGGACTGGCCGAGCCAAACG
>Ga0302324_100001975_pt1 | contig 48633 bp, 40 predicted proteins | sample Palsa_T0_1_FD_201949 | JGI IMG/M metagenome (GOLD analysis project Ga0302324, IMG submission 201949) | Peat permafrost microbial communities from Stordalen Mire near Abisko, Sweden - Palsa_T0_1 | ecosystem: Environmental > Terrestrial > Soil > Palsa > Peat permafrost | place: Sweden: Abisko...
GCACACCCGCAGCCGCAACTGCTTTGGCTACCTGCATAAAGGAGACAAGCCTTGCCGCCTTAGCGTCGAGCGTGTGTGATCGGGAACAGCTCGAACTGATTCAGGCTCAAAGAAACTTGGGTCCAACTTGGGTCCAACAAACGCCGAAAACCATGCATTTAGGTCCTACTAGACGCACTACCGACCTGAACGAATCAACAATTTAGCAAATCGTTGTCTGTTTCGGGACCAGGGCCGGGGGCTCAAATCCTCTCTCCGGGGCGGTTCAGGGGCTCCTGTTCTTTCTTCGCCTGCAAAATCGCCTGCAAAATGCCTGTCTTCGACGTATTTCCCGGTTGTTTGGCAGTCTCCAGCAACCTGTAAGTTGTTGAAAGTACTACATCCAGGAACTATGGCATGGAAGAGGTCATCGGTTCGATCCCGATCAGGTCCACCAATAAATTTTTTAAATTCAAACACTTACCGCATCCGTCAGATTCTCTCAGCCTCAGTGGACTATGTTCCAGGCGCAATACCAACGTATCCTGGACCATATCTTGGTGCTTTTCTTGTTTTGCTCTTGTCCGCCTGCATCTACCGGTTCAACCTATATACCTCTTAAGAATACACTTATCAGATGATCTTGCCCCGCTGCTTCTTGGATTCTCCGTCTTGCTCGACAGAACTGGGGCGCATGGCCTGGAAGAGGTCAAACTCAATCGGCTTGCACTCACTCCCTGCATTCGTACAAGTCCCCGGCGGTCATTGGCTATGATCGGGGAAGAGCCGGCGACAATCCAGGCTTATCAGTAATACTTGACCATGCGGCGTTATTGAGACTCATCCCAAATCGTGAGTAAATGCTGGTTTGCCGGAGATCCACCAACCACGCGCAAGCTCAGGTTGGCAGAGACCCACGGCGTCACGATTCATTACCCTTTCCCCTCGTCATTGTGGTTTCATGCGGCAATAAGCCTGGGGTTTCAATTTCCTGGCGCCCCTGCTATCTGGGAGCGTTGGTCTGCGCCTTTTCGATTTCCCCCACTAAATCAGACAGGCGAGCCCTATCTACGTCGCTGACTGCAACCACTTCAAGATCGTCTGTGTCGAAGCCCATCACATGAAATCCCGAACGTTCTGCCAGCCACTCATTCGCCTCCGCCTTGCCGGATCTTTGTCGGAGAAAGACAGAGACGCGATGCTTGCCAATGCTGTAGAGCAGTTGGGCGACGGGCTGATTGCCAACGTAGGTCAAGTTCGCGCCATCAAGCGCGATGTCACTCGGCAGGCCCTGGGGCAAATTGAAGCTGAACGGGATTTTGCCCTGGAACCATGGCTTGACCGTGTGCCGGTCTGTGGAGATGACCTGCAACGGCTGGCTGTCGGCAAGTGTGGCAACATGCCGATCGAAGACCTCGGTGACTAGAGCTGCGTGTTCGGCTGAGGCCCTCTCATCCCTTTGAGCGTTGTGTTGAACGAATAGCAAACTCACGGAGACGAGCAGAAGCGCCGCCGCGGTGGCCCAGCCCAGCGAGCCCCAAACTAACCGAATTGGAGAGCGAGGCGCGTCGCGGAAACCTGGCGCCTGAGACTCCGCATTTGCATGGGATGCCAAGCGCACCAGCCGCTCCTGGAGCTGTGGCGAGGGCGCATACCGCTGCCCGGCCTTTGCCGTGGCGGACTTGAGCAGGCTCTGGTAGAGAGCCTTTGAAGTGCAGGCCGGGCACTCGGCAAGATGCTGGTTTGTGCCGGCCAGTTGGTCCCCGGAAAGCTCGCCGTCCGCAAGAGCATTCAAGATGGCGTTAGAGAGATGATCGGTCATGCGCGAGCCCCCCTGGGCGAACTGCGTTGAGCCTCAAGCGCCGCGCGAAGGGCTGCGCGCGCTCGTGCAATGCGGGACATCACAGTTCCAATGGGAATCTCAAGGGCGGTGGAGATCTCCCTGTACTTCATCTCTTCAACGTCGCAGAGGAGAATGACCTCGAGCAACGGCGGAGGCAGCGTTTCCATGGCGGCCTGGAGCGCGGCCAGGTCTGACATCTGGAGCAGGTTCGTCTCCGGAGTCTGCCGATCGATGGCGGCCTCAGGAAGTCGCACGGGCCCCGATTCTCCGTTCTCGTTCAACTCATCTTCCAGAGCAACCGTATGTCTGGCTGCCAGTCCGGCCCGGGAGGTGAGGTAGGTGTTGCGGAGGATGCGGAAGATCCATGCCTTGAAGTTGCTGCCCGGCTCAAAGGCGGCAAATCCGCGAAGCGCTTTCAGAAATGTCTCCTGCACCAGGTCCTCCGCGTCAGTGGCATTGCGGGAGAGCCAGAATGCGATGTTATAAAGCGAAGGAAGCAGCGGCAATGCCAGGCGCTCAAACTCGGAGGTTTGTGGGCCTGCTTCGCGAACTGTTTTCTTCCAGGGCAACCGCACCGCCCCATGCTAACTCATCTTCTCTCCAGAAACGAGAACTGGATTTCGGCAGAATTATTCTCATGTTCGGGGAATAAATAGCGCGGAGCCCGGTTTGCATCAATGGAGGGTTCCCCATGAAGAATGCAGATCGCGCAGTCTCCACTCAACCGCAGGTTCGGTCAGCTGAACCTGAAGACGCAACGCCTGAAAACCCGGCGGCCAGTGACGGGATCGACCGGCGAAACTTTCTGAGCTGCATGGCCTGGGCAGGCACAGGCCTGTTGTGGACGATGGCCGGTGGAGTGCCTGCATCGAAGTTGTTCGCAGCTGCCGGCGGCGGAGCAGGCGGGCCCGTAAGCCATGGAGGTTCAGGCTTCAGCTTCGTCCAGATCAGCGACAGCCACATCGGCTTCAACAAAGCCGCCAACCAGGATGTGACGGGGACGCTCAAGCTGGCGCTCGACAAGATCAACCGGCTTCCGGGCACGCCCGATCTTCTGCTGCACACCGGCGATATCACACACTCTTCCAAACCGGCTGAGTTCGACACCGCGCAGCAACTTGTCAAGGGAGTGAAAGCCGGCGAGACTTTTTATGTTCCCGGCGAACACGATATCGCAACCGACGACGGCGCAGCGTATCTTGAGCGGTTCGGCAAGGGGACCAAGGGAACTGGCTGGTATAGCTTCACACACAAAGGCGTTCATTTCATCGGGCTCAATAATTGCCAGCAGGTGGACGCAATGGGGCTGCTCGGCGCCGATCAGCTGCGCTGGCTCAAGGCGGACCTTGCTTCGCTTCCCGTTTCGACGCCGATTGTGATCTTTGCCCATATTCCGCTGTGGATGGTGTACCCGGAGTGGGGTTGGGGGACACCGGACGCGGCGGAGGCACTGACCTATCTGAAGCGCTTCGGCTCGGTCACGGTGCTGAACGGCCACATCCATCAGGTCGTGCAGAAGGTCGAGGGCAACGTCGCGTTCCACACCGCGATGTCGACCGCGTTCCCCCAGCCTGCTCCGGGCACGGCCCCGCACGCCGGTCCAATGGTGGTCCCGGCCGCCAAGTTGAAGAGCGTTCTGGGCATTGCCGAGGTCCGGTATATCGCCAGGCGCAGCCACCTGGCCATCGTCGATTCGGCGCTGGAGGAGAGGCCGTGAGTCGAGTCGGAATCAAACCGATCCGCAGCGCACTTGCCGGCCTGATTGCAGTGGGGGCCTCGCTAGTCCTGGCCCGCGTTCACCCCTTTGGCGACGCGGGCCTGTATGCGGCGAAGGGCGCGGAGACGCCCATCCTGAACAACTCACAGGTACCGGCCGAGGTGCGCGCAATCCTGGCGGAAAAGTGCGCGGACTGCCACTCCTCGCAAACGCGAGCTCCTGTTTATGGCCACTTTGCGCCAGTCTCGTGGCTGATGGAGCGCGACATAACTCGCGGCCGGGATGCGATGAATTTGACACTCTGGGACCGCTACTCCGTCGACCGGCAACAGACGCTCGCGGCAAAGATCGCGCACGAGACCAACGCTCACGAAATGCCGCTCCCGCAGTATCGGTTGATTCACTGGAACGCGCGCGTAAACGATGCCGAGACCCGGACACTGACCAGCTGGGCTCACGCATCGTCAGGCTCTTCCGGCAGCGAGTTGAATCGGCAAGCTGGGGAAGGCAACCCGGTCCGGGGCAAGGAACTCTTTGAGAAGCGCTGTTCTGGATGCCATTCGTTGACTCAAAACCGCCAGGGCCCAGGATTACAAGGGGTCTACGGGCGCGTATCCGGCTCGGTCGCGGACTATGCCTACTCCCAGACATTAAAAAAGTCGCGGATCGCCTGGGATGAAACGTCGCTGGAGCAGTGGCTTACCGATCCCGACGCGTTTCTTCCGGGCAATAACATGGACTTCCTGGTTCCAAAACTCCAGGAACGTCAGGACATAATCGGTTACCTGAGGCAGACTTCGGGCAGATAATGTGGAGCGCTGTCACTTTCAGGAGCGAAATACATGTCGATAAGCGACCCACTTCTTAGCTATCCAACCAACGGAAACTGCACCATTACCGAACGCGCTTCTACTTCGGCCCGAGGCGTTCATCAATTGCTTGCCGAAACCGATGCGCAGAAGCGACGCGTGGATTGCCGCGCTCGATAAAGTCGAGTCGCCGAAGCCGCGCACGGTGATTGCAGGACACAAGAGGCCCGGGAACGAAGACCATCCGCGAATCATCGAGGATACCCGGCAGTACATTCGCGATTTCGACAGGCTCGTCAGGACGGCCACAACAGTGCGTGAGCTTCACGTCCAGATGTTGCATCTGCATCCGCTGCGCATGAACGTCAATGCGCTCTGGACCTCAGCACTCGCCTTCGAGGGCTAATCCATATGCGGAATCTTGGCAATGGGAGCAGCGGTCACCCACTTCCGTTGCCTTTCAAAGGCGCAGGCGGACCCGCCAGCGAGTCAGCAGTGCAGCCACTGCCAGAATGAACGCAGTGAAGAGCACGCATCGCACCACGCCCGGCAGACCGTAGTTGAAATGCGTGTCAAAAAAGCGGATGCCTGCCGCCCAGAGGATGTAATACCAGAGATCGGGAAGGAGGTAGGTTGTGAGCGTATTGGCTCCCGCGGGCCGTGCGAAAAAGGCCCATCCGGTGTGCTTCCCGATGTCGCAGATCCAGTAGAGCGCGGTGAAGAGCAGAACAGCTGCGCCGATGCTGTAGAGGCCCCAGGTTGGCGTGCCTCTGATCTTTGAGATGCCGAGCGGAGTGAGATACCATCCCGCGATCAGCGCGGCTATGGCAAACGAAAGGCCGAGCCAAGTCTTCTGGCGAAGCGTCTGCCAGCGATGGCCCCCGAGAAATATGACGGACGTGACCATGCCCGCGAAGACGATGCCGGTCATGACTCCGTTGCTGAAGGGGAAGTACCAGTACGGCAGCCGTTCGGTCGCCTGCTCCCACTTTCCGGCGGTCAGCACATTCAGCGCCATCATGGCCAGGAACCATCCGAGCGGCGCCCAGAGCCACCGTCGCGTGGGGATGTAGAGGATGCAAACGGCGAAGTATGTGTAGCCGATAAGGCCGAGAATCTCAGGGTAATCGAAGTCGATCCATGCGCCGTGTCCAGGATGGGCGGTATGGCGGTAGATCGCGAACATGGCCACGACGATGGCGACGCCTGCGATGCGCAGCCCGCGGACCAGCCTGGGATTGAATGCGCCGTAGTCGTTCAGAAAAAGCGCCGCGCCGAGGATGGCCACTATGGCCCACACCGCGGGGCGCACCATCATGCGCCTGGCATCGCCGTCGTCGGCGTTGGCCAGGATCAATCCGAGCGTCATCAGCCCGGCGGTGCGTGCGGCTACATGCATCCATAGAGCGCCAAGAGACGGGTTCCGCTTGAGCCGGCTGCGGATGGCGATCGGCAACGACAGACCTACGATGAAGAGGAAAAACGGGAAGACCATATCGACATAGGTCATGGCGTCGATCTCGGCCTTCATGTGGTAATTCCACCAGGGCAGCCCCTTCACGCCGGAGAGTTCGTTGACAAAGATCATCACCGTCATTGTGAGTCCGCGCAGGATATCGATCGAGGCCAGCCGTGTTGCCGGCTTCTCTGTCAACGTTGCAGTGGGGACAAAGGTGGTCGTGGTCATTGGCTCTCGCCTCGCGATGCGGCGCTCTTCATGAGCCCGTCATTCACAGCACTGAGCAGCGCACCGGCCGCATCGTTCTCGTAGTCCCAGAACATGACGCCGCGCAGCCGATGCGCGAGCACGTATTTGCACTTGAGCGCGAGCGACTCCGGGTCGTCGTAGGTGGCGAACATCTGCTTGTCCGCATTATAGAGATAGGGCGCAGCGGCGATGGGGTCCCAGTAGCGAACGAAGCCGTTCTTCATCATCGCGTCGGGCCCATCGCCTGGAAAAGCGGGGCCGCGCGGAATCTCTTTACCCGGCTGAAACAACCCGTGGTTCGCTGCCGGCACCTGGCCCCACACATGCGGATAAAACGGAACGCCGAGCACGATCTTCGACGCGGGCACGCCGGCCTTTTCATACTCCCGCACGGACCTGTCGTCCGAGATCCTTTTGGGATCGGCAGGATTGGTGAAGAGCGGCGCATGGTGGCCAGTGATTGCATCGGAGTCCGGCTCGTAGTAGTCGTATGCCATCAGGTTGACCGTGTCGACATACTTCTGCACCTTGCGCATCTCGGTGTGATCGAGAAACTCCTGCGATGCACCGGTGGCGACGGTGAGATAGAGCGGCCGGTGCAGTTCCTTTTCCAGCTTGTCGAAGCGCGCGCGCAACTCCTTGAGCAGCAGCGTGTAATTCTGCTTGTCTTCGACGCGAAAATGAGGTTCCGCGCCGGGCAGTCCCGGAAACTCCCAGTCGACATCGAGGCCGTCGAGTTGATGGCCGCGCACGTATTCGGCCACGCTGGCAATGAAGACATCGCGGCTCTGCCGGGTGAGCGCCATGTCGGAAAATGCACCCGACCAGCTCCATCCGCCTACGCTCACCAGCACGGTGAGCGCGGGGTTCTGCTGCTTGAGGGCCACCAGCGATGCCAGGTTCTCATCGTCGTGGGCAAAGCCGTTGACGATGCGGCCGTCCTCGATGTTGGCGAATGCGTAGTTGACGCGGGTCAGTTTCTGCGCCGCGATCTCTCCGGGGCCAAGAGGATGGCTCTGCGGAAAAACATAGGCGACAATCACCGGTCCCGCGGATGAGCCCGCGCCGCGTACCGCGCCGCAACAAAGGCAAGCGAGCATCAGCAGGCATGCACCCAACAGATGGCCGCACTTCATTGAGCCGGTTTGCCGCTCACGAAATCTCTTCTCCAGCATGGTCCAGCCTCCCGGCCGTTGTGGTGGAGCGCAATTACTGCGTGGCCGACTGCACGGATCGCGGTGCGTGCCAAGTGTATCAGCCGGGATTCGCAAAAAGTATCACCCATCTTGACTAAACCCGGGAGTATATTGTCAGATAACTTGTTTTCATCCGCGAGTTGAACATGGTTCCAAAACCAGGAGTTTGCACTGGTGGCAACAGAGCTCGAAAAGCCTGGAAGCGGGCAGCGGATCGGGCCGGACCGCCGCGCGGATTCCATCGCATTTTGGAGGACACATGAATCGAGGTATGCTTCCCCGCCTGGACCGAAAGCGCCGCCTGCAAGCCTGCTGGATGCTGCTCGCCGCCTGCCTGCTGGTCCTGCCGGCAGCGGCTGTTGCGCAGGGCTACTTCGGCGCTGTAACTGGAGTTTTGACCGATCCAACGGGCGCCGTGATGCCGGGGGCAAAAGTGACCCTGACCGATCAGAACAAGGGCTATGCCTTCAACGCGACCTCCGACGAAGGCGGGCGCTATCTCTTTCGGTCCGTCCCGCCCGGAGTGTATTCGGTAACCGCGCAGATGCCGGGCTTCGAGAAGATGATTCGCACCGGCATTCGCGTGGACGTAAATCAGCATGCGACTGCCAACTTCAGCCTCAAGGTGTCCAGCCTTTCGCAGACGGTCGAGGTCAATGCGCAAAGCCAGCTGCTCGACGCGCAGGATGCAACCACGGGCCTGGTCATCGATCGCAAGTTCATCAACGACCTGCCGCTGGTGGACCGCTATGTGATGGATCTGACCATGCTGACGCCGGGCGTAACCGAAACGGACGATCAGTGCTCCATTGGCTGCACTGGAACCAACTTCGTCTCCAACGGCAGCCGCAACTCGACGGCCGACGTGCTCATGGATGGCGCCACCGTCACAAACTACGAACCCAACGGCGGAGTCACCAACGTGACCTACACGCCATCGGCTGAGGCGGTGGACGAATTTCGCGTGGAGCAGTCGAACTTCAGCGCCGAGTACGGATTCTCCGGCGCGTCGATCGTCAATATGATTACGCGATCGGGAACCAATTCCGTCCATGGCAGCGGGTACGACTTCATCCGCAACACCATCACCGACGCCAACAACTGGTTCAACAATCTGAATGGAATCCCGATTCCGCCCGTTCATCGCAACAACTTCGGCGGCACGGTCGGAGGACCGATCCTCAAGAACAAGACCTTTTTCTTCTTCGATTACGACGCCACGCGGCAGAGCTCGATGGGCACCTATCAGGCCGGCGTTCCCACCGATGCCGAGCGCAACAACGGCGACTTTGGCGAGGTGTGCACGGCGCAGGGCGGATCCTTCGATTCGAAGGGAGTGTGCTCGGTTGCGGCCGGCCAGATTTGGGACCCCTACTCCGGCGTTTATGAGCCGGCCAGCCCCGATGGTTCCATGGCCGCGGGCGCCTATCGGAGCACGTTGATCCCCTATAACAACGTCGGCAAGTATGCCAGCCCTGGAAATCCCAAGCTCAAGGGCACGCCCTATCAGCTATCGGGGGCCCCAGGCGATCTGATCGATCCAATCGCCCAGACCATGATGAAGATGTTTCCCGAGCCGACGGCGAACATGCCCAACCCCACCATATATGACAATTGGATCGCCTCCGGAGCCAGCAGCTATCCGAATGACCAGTTCGACATCAAGATCGACCACCGGTTCAGCCAGAACAATCTGTTAAGCGCCAAATACTCGCAGCAGTGGAACAGCTCGGTCTCGTTCAACTGCTTCGGCAACTTCGCCGATCCCTGCGCCGGCGGCCCCAACCAGACCACGGCGCACCTGTTCACCATCACCGACGAGCACACATTTTCGAAGTCGCTTCTGCTCACGGCGACTCTCGGCTTTACGCGGGGCGCGGAGCAGATCCTGGCCTACAACGGGGCCGGCGGAGTCACTGACCCTGTCAGCAAGCTGGGATTCCCGGCCTATCTCAACTCGAACGGGTTCCAGGGAGTGCCGTCGATGTTTATCGATCAGGGCACTTACTACTCGGCCGGCTACACCACCATCGGCGGCGATCCGTATGGCAATTACAGGCAGGGTCAGGATACGGGGCAGGTAACTGTAGCCCTCGACAAGGTGTTCGGGCCGCATGAGATGAAGTTTGGATTCGAGGGCCGCCAGCACCAGATGAACTACATTCAGACCAACGCGCCCAACGGCATCTTCAACTTCGATCACGTCGGCACGTCGCAGTGCCCCAACGACTTTGCCGATTGCGGCGGCGACGGCATGGCGGCTTTCATGATGGGCTACATGGATGGAGGCGCATACTACGAAATCCAGGACCGTCCAGCGACCGAGGATCGCCAGTACGCCGGCTTTGTGCAGGAAAACTGGAAGTTCAACCAGCAGTTGACGCTCAACATGGGCCTGCGATACGAGGTGTCGATGCCCAGGACCGATCGCTTCAATCGCCAGAACTGGCTGGACCTGAATGCTGTTTCGCCGATAAGTGTTCCGTCGCTCGGAGTCCTGCACGGAGGCGAAGTCTTCGCCAGCTCCAGCGAGCGCAGAATCGTCGACGACGACTGGAAAGACATCCAGCCGCGATTCGGCTTTGCTTACCTGCTCGATCGGCGCATGGTCGTGCGCGGCGGATATGGCATCTATTACTCGCAGCCGCGGTCGGGCGCTACCGGCGTTGCGCCCTATGGCTCACAGGGATTCAACCAATACACCGGCGCCATCACCACCTATAACAACGACGGCGCCACGCCCTATCTGCACCTGAGCAATCCGTTCCCCAATGGCTTGATCCAGCCGCCCGGCAGCTCTCTCGGCCTGAAGAACGACCTGGGATACACCGCCAACGGTCCGCTTCGCAACGTGACCAATACGCCGTATGAGCAGAGCTGGAGCTTCGGGCTCGAGATGCAGCTGCCGGCCAAGATTGTCACCAACATGATGTATGTCGGCAAGAAAGGCACTCACCTCTACTACTCCGGCGACAACTACATTAACCACCTTGGGCCTGCAGTAGAAGGCTACAACGCGAACCAGCTCAACAATCTCACCACCATGGTCGACAATCCCTTCTACGGGATCGTGACCGACCCCAACAGCTCCCTTTCTGCTCCGCAAACGCCTGAATACATGCTGCAGATTCCTTATCCACAGTTCCCCGGCGGCGTCACCATTGAACCCCCGCCCATCGCCAACTCTGAATATCACGCCATGCAGCTCACCGCGGAGAAGCGCTACTCCAACGGCCTGCAATTCCTGGCCAGCTTCGTGTGGTCCAAATCGATCGACGATGCTTCGGCGCCGGACGATAACACCACATGGCTGGGTAGTTTCTCCAGCCTCGTGGACCCCAACAAACCGTGGCTCGAGCGCAGCCTCTCCACCTTCGACATTCCTTATGTCTACCAGTTCAGCTACACCTACGATCTACCCGTCGGCCGCGGCAAAGCTCTGCTGAGCCACATGCCGGCGGTGCTTGACGAGATGATCGGCGGCTGGAAGACCAATGGCGTCTGGCGCATCTCCTATGGCCGGCCCATTACTCTCTTTACCTACGACGGCACCTCGCTGCCCACCTACGGAGGCCAGCGGCCCAACATTGTCGGCAAGCCGATGCGCACCAAAGGGCGCGACTCCAACTGGATCAATAACTACTTCGCCAATCCCGAGGTCTTCCAGTTGCCGCCCATCTATGTCTTCGGCAACGCCCCGCGCGCAACCGGATTGATCCGAACGCCGACTGCCTTCAACACCAGCATGTCGGTCGAGAAGGAGTTCTCACTGGCGAGACTGCACGAAGGCCTGACCTTTGAGCTGCGCCTCGAGGCAGAGAATGCACTCAACCACCCGGTCTTCGGCACGCCCGACACTTCCGTCGACGACCCCAACTTCGGCGTAATCGGTTACACATCCAATGGCCCCCGCCAGGTGCAACTGGGCGGCAAGATAGTTTTCTAACACAGCGGGATTCATGCGCCGCATGATTTGTTTTGCGTCTCGGCATCCTGCGGTCGGGATTCGAGTCGAGCCCAACGGCCTGGGTGCCAATCCGGACCTTTCCGCCCGGCTGAACCCGCGCGAGCCCAATCGGCGCCGGAAGTCGATGCCAGCAGTCAGCCGGCGAGACAGTTCTGCGCTTAGCCCGGAAGTGGGCGCTATGACTTGTTTTGGCCGGAGGCGTGGCCGGGTACCAGCGTGGAGACGAGCTTCTCGAGCTCCGCGAGGCGGCCCTTCAGATCTCTTACTTCGTCGGTGCCTTTACCGGCTTCGGGTGAAGAGGCTTCGGCGCGGGGAGCGGCAGCCGGCTCTACCGGGGGAGGGGTGGCGGCGGTGCGGAGATTGGCCATGAAGTCGAATGGATTCAGCGGTGGAGGGATGGCGCTGTAGGCACTCTGGTAGATGTCCATCATCGCCTTCATGTATTGCAGCGCGCTCTCCTGGCTGGCGCGGCCCGAAGCTACCACCATCTGGCGCAGCAGGTCGAGCGGGAAATCGGAGCCCGGCGTCTTGGCGTCCTCCACGATGATCTGCGTCAGGATCAGGCGCGTGATGTCTTCGCCGGCGGTGTCGATTACCTGGACGTCATTGCCCTGCTTGAGCAACTGCGCGACTTCCTCCAGGTTCACGTATCGGCTGTTCGTCGTGTCGTACAGTCGCCGGTTTTCGTATTTCTTGATGACTACCGTCTTTTGCGCCATTCTTTTTCAATTTTACCCCTTGACAGCAGCTTCATTCAGGCGCCTAATAGAGACAAATGCTGCATTGCAGCAATCATTGCAGCGCAGAGCGCGGAAGGAGAACGATATGAACGTTGCGGAAAAGGGATTTGAGACGCCGGTTGCGGCAACCCCTCCAGAGAAAGCAGAAGTTTTTGAGTCGGCTGCGCAGGTTTACATCAAGGGGATTGAGCAGCTGGCCACCATCCAGAAACATGCGATCGAACTGGCCATGGCGCAGAACACGGAGCTGGTGAACGCATGGAAGAAGCAGCCGTGGGCGGCGCCGGGGATCTTCCTGTTTGAGATGGCCACGACCGCATTTGAGCGTTATGCGGAGACACACAAAGGCGCGATCGACCTGGTGGTGGAGCAGACCGGAGCGCTGGCGGGCCTGGTAAAGGAGCGTCAGATCAACGCCACCAAGGCCTTCGACAAGAATGTCGCTTATGGCAAGGAAGCCGTGGAGAAGATGGTCGCGGCGCAGAAGACGGCGCTCGATACGGCGAAGAAGCAGGGCAAGGCCGCATTTGAATCGGCGAAGCAGCAATTTGGCTATGCCGACTCGCCCGTGGGCGCGGCAGCGGACTCGATCGAGCGCGGGTTTGAGGGGATGGTCGACGCGCAGAAGGATCTGCTCGATGTATTGACCGGACCGGTTCGCATTCTACATTAATCCGTCATGGGGCGAACCGGACGTGGGGCGGAAGATGCAGCCCGCTCGGGACTTGAGGGGTAAACGAGCGATGATTTGCGAAGTTTTCCGCCCCATTGCATCGGTTCGAGTGTTGCCGGTCACCGACTGGTGCGCGTCAAAGGTCTACCCTCATATCTCTAAAAAGGCTGGAGTCCAACATGAACGGGGAAAACGGAAACACGAAGCCAGCCGATCCCTTCGAGGCGTTTCGCAGCATCCGGGACAGCTATTTCGACTCTATGTCGAAAGTGATGATCGATGCGGTGAACAGCGAGGAGTATGCGCAGGCGACGGGGGCCATGCTGAACGGCGCACTGACAGCTTCCGCGCCTTTCCGCGAGGGCTTCGATAAGGCCGTGGCCGCGGGCCTTGCGCAGTCGCAATTGCCGTCGCGGCAGGAACTGGCCGCCTTGGCGGAGCGATTCACACACGTGGAGATGCGGCTCGACGATATGGATGCCAAGCTGGATCGGATTGCTGAAATGCTGTCTGCTTCACAGGGTCTGCCGAAGCAGGCCGCGCCGCAGACACACTCGGGCGGCGCTAAGTCGCCAAATCACGCGAGCCATCGGAAAGGCCAGAGGTCGCTATGACACAAGCTGCGGTGTTGCCAGAGGAGTGGTTAAAGTTCGAGCAGCGGTTTCAAACGTTCAATAAAGCAGTGACGACCAAAGCGGCCATCGCGCAGACGCCCAAAGAAACGGTATGGGCGCTCAACAAGGCCAAGCTCTATCGCTACTTTCCCGTGGTTGCGCCGGAAGCGCGGCACCGCGTTCCGCTGCTGCTGGTTTTCGCGCTGATGAACCGGCCCACCATTCTCGATCTTCGTCCCGGCCACAGCTTTGTGGAGTATATGGTCGGCAAGGGCTACGACGTCTTTCTGCTGGATTGGGGCACGCCCGGACTGGAAGACAAGGGCATGAAGTTCGACGACTACGCTCTCGATCTGCTGCCGCGCGCCATTCGCAAAGTGAAGGCGCTGTCGGGTTGCGGCGAGTTCAGCTTGCTGGGCTGGTGCATCGGCGCCATCATTACCACGGCGTATGCGGCCGTGCTGCCCGATGACGGGTTGCGCAACCTGATGCTGCTGACCGCGCCACTTGACTTTTCGCATCGCAGCGAGCTGCCCTTCAAGCGCTGGGTCGACGAAAAATACTACGATGTCGATCGCGTCCTGGAGACCTTTGGCAACATGCCCGGCGAGATGATCGACTTCGGCGCCAAGGCCCTCAAGCCGGTGGAGAATTTTCTCACCAGCAATTTCAAGCTGATCGACAACCTGGACGATCCGCGCGCCGTGGAATCGTGGCACGCCATGCACACATGGGTCACCGACATCACGCCCATCGCCGGCGGCGCTTATCGCCAGCTCATCGTGGATCTTTATCGCAACAACCGGCTGATCAACTCGGAATGGAAGCTGCGCGGCGAAGTGGTGGACCTGAAGCGGCTGCGCGCCAATGTGCTCACGGTGATCGCGGCGGCCGATCATATTACGCCGCCATGCCAGTCGGAGACGCTGCTGTCGAAAATCTCAAGCACCGACACTGAAACTTACAGAGTGCCGGGCGGTCATATCGGCATCATGGCCGGCAGCGGCGCGCACAAGCACACCTGGCCGCACATCGACGGCTGGCTGGGCGCGCGGTCTAAGTAAGCGTACGGCCAAATACGACGGGCTGACCTCGACCCAATCTCACCACTATCCGGGTGCCCCATCCTTGCGCTTTTTTTCTGGCGCAGGCGTGGGATACCTCGACTCTCAATCTGTTTCGTTACGACCTTATCGCCTCAAAGATAGCCGCAATTCCCTGCCCGCCTCCAATGCACATGGTAACCAGCGCATAACGCCCACCGATGCGCTCGAGCTCATGCAGCGCTTTCACCGTGACAATGGCGCCCGTCGCGCCGAGCGGATGCCCGAGCGAAATACCGCTGCCGTTGGGGTTGGTCCTTTCCGGCGGCAGGCCAAGGTCGCGCCGCACCGCCAGCACCTGCGCGGCAAAGGCCTCGTTGGCCTCGAACACGTCGATCTGCTCGTTGCTCAGGCCCGTGCGCGCATAAAGCCGCCGCACCGCCGGCACCGGCCCGATGCCCATCACGCCAGGTTCCACTCCGGCCACCGAATAGTCCACCAACCGCGCCATCGGCTTGAGCCCGCGCGCCTGAGCCGCCTGTTCCTCCATCAGCACCACCGTGGCCGCGCCATCGTTGATGCTGGAGGCGTTGCCCGCGGTCACCGATCCCGCCGGGTCAAAAGCCGGCTTCAGCCTGGCCAGGTTCTCCATGGTCGCGTCGGCGCGGGGCGATTCATCGGTATCGAAGATCGTGGTTTTGCCCTTGGCCTTGAGTTCGATGGGCACGATCTGGCTCTTGAATCTACCCTCCGCGATAGCTCGAATGGCGCGGCGATGGCTCTCCACTGCCAGCTCGTCCTGATCTTTCCGCGAGATGCCCCAGCGGCGCGCTACATTCTCGGCCGTAACGCCCATGTGGATCTCGTCGAAGGGATCGGTGAGCGCCGCCACCAGCACATCCACGGCGGAAACATCGTTGAGCCGCGCGCCCCAGCGCATGGCGTTGAGCCAGTAGGGAGCACGGCTCATGCACTCGGCTCCGCCTCCGATGGCCGCATCGGCATCGCCGTGGGCAATGGCGTCGGCAGCCGTGACAATGGCCTGCAGACCGCTGCCGCACACGCGGTTAAGCGTGAGGGCCGGCGTACTTTCCGGAAGTCCCCCGCGCAGCGCCGCCACGCGCGACAGATACATGTCCTTGGCGTCGGTGTGGATTACATTCCCGAAAACAACGTGTCCTATGTCGGCGCTGGACAAGCCGGAACGATGCACGCTCTCGCTCACAACCTTCGCGGCAAGCTCACTGGGTGGAATGTCCTTCAGCGCGCCGCCAAATTTGCCGATAGCCGTTCGCACAGCGCTCAGAATCACAACTTGTCGATCTCTCATCTCTCGGGTCCTTTCCTACATGACCTAAACAATGAATGGGTTGATCCCGGCGTAGATAAAAGCAGGCGAAGACTCACTGCGGTCGAAACGATGCGGGCTAAGACCAGCATCGCTGCCGACGCGAGACACTTTGAAACAGATCGAGATGTGACCGGATTCCCGCAAGCGTGCACTTCCTGCCCGCGATGTTCCCGGGAGTCCGCTTCAGCCAAAACCTGTTGGGGAGAACGAAGTTTCTTGAGGAAGCACCCCTTCCCTCTGCGGGAACATGGTGCGTTGATAAGTTTAGGGGAGTAGCGAAGCAAAGAGTGTGCCGGGCATCACTTCACTTCTCGCAACGGGACATCTATTATGCTGCGTTGCAGCGAACGAGAAAGGACTGGGTATTTGAAATGGAAGCGACCCTCATCATGAATGACTGTGCAATCGAATCGCCGTTTTCGCTCGAAGGCAAGACGGCCCTGGTCACCGGCGCAGGCCGAGGCATTGGACGGGCCATTGCCAAACGCCTGGTGCGCGCCGGCGCCCGGGTTATGATTAACGACCTGGAGAACAAAATCCTGCTCGAATCGGAAGAGGAACTGGCCACTCCAGACCGCGTGCGGCATGTGGCCGGCGACCTGACCGACCCGTCGACCCCGGAGAGGGTGGTGCAGGCAACCATTGCGGAGTTCGGCGCCGTGGACATCATTGTCAACAACGCCGGCTACAGCTGGGACAACGTCATTCAGAAGACCACCGACGAGCAGTTCCAGGCCATGCTTGAGATTCACCTGGTAACACCGTTCCGCATCCTGCGCGCCGCTTCGTCTTACATTCGCGAGGCCGCCAAGAAGGAGATCGCCGCGGGTCAGCGCGTTATGCGTAAGGTGGTCAATATCACCTCGATCTCCGGCACCGACGGCAATCCCGGACAGGCTGGCTACTCGGCAGGCAAGGCGGGCGTCATCGGACTTACCAAGACCCTGGCCAAAGAGTGGGGCCGCTATAACGTGAACGTGAACGCGGTGGGATTTGGGCTGATCGGCACGCGCATGGTGCAGCCGGTAACCGATGCAGCGGCAAAGCTGGAGATGCACGGGCACGAGATTCGTCTGGGCGTGCAGCCTTCGCTGCTCGACTCCGTCAAGACCACCTGCCCGCTGGGACGCGTCGGCACGCCGGAGGAAGCTGCCGGAGCCGTGCTGTTCTTCTGCAGTCCACTGTCTGATTATGTAACCGGAGAAGTGCTGATTGCTGGAGGGGGACTCCACTTTTAAGTGGAGCCCCTCCGGGCTTCTATCAGGAGATCAGGCCATATCGTCGAGCAGGTAGCCATCGAGGTCGCTGTTCTTTTCCTGCGGAACGAACCAGGCGGCCTCAATTTCACACCAGTGGGTGAGCGTGAATTCAGTTTCGGAGTCGGGAGATGGCAACAGGGCATTGATTTCGGGCTGAGGCTGTGGGCTTGAACCGAATCCGGGTGAGGGATGCATGAGTACCTCCGGAACGGGTGATTTCAGATCGGAACCATCCGAGAGAACCAGCGTAAGCAGGTCGACTCCGCATCCACCGTGACAGCGGTCACAGCGGATGCGGAGAGCTTCCCAGCCGAAAATCGCTGCACCATCAGGGGTGCGCATCGGAATGCAACGTTCCCAGCAGCCCGGCGTTGCGCAGGATGCGGCGCACTTTTTTAGGCGAAATGGAGAGGCTCTCCGCCACGCGGGAGATTTTCCTGCCTTCGCGCTGCCAGACCTTGGGGATCACGATCTCTGCAAACTCCTCGGTCACCTGCTGAAATGTCTTGTCGCCCAGCAGCCCCTCTGACCAGCCGCGCAGGGTGTCGTTGATGCCCGAGGCCTGCATCACGCGCGACTTGAGCACCGCCAGGTCGTCGGCCAGGTGATCGCTCTCGCCCTCGCCCATCAGGTCCGCAGCCTCATTGGCGCAGCGCTTGGCCAGCTCCCACTCTTGAAAGAAGTCGTTGGCCGCCGTCATGCCGCGCGCTACGCACGCGCCTGCCAACAAGCGACGATTCTGTGTGTGCCGCGCCAGCTCCAGCGCTTCGTCGCTGAAGTGCCGTGCATGGTTGGCGTGCAGCGCAGCATCCACGTCTTCGCCCAGTTGCTCGTCCACCTTGGCGTTCTCGGCGGCCGCCTGCAGCACTCTGGCCCGCGCCATGAGGATGTGGTCGTTCTTTTCGAGGCCAATACGATAGGCATCCACGCCCTCGCGCGCTGCGCGGTCGATGTCGCCGCGATCGAGATGAAGAAAACCGGAGTTGACCAGCACCGACCCGATACCCGCGGCGTAATCGTGCAGAGTGAAAATGCGCCGCGCCTCGCGCAGCTGGCCGATAGCCTGGTTGGAGAGGTCCTGATAGCGCGCGCGCTGCGCGGCGGCCTCGTCTGCACGTGGAGTTTTGCCGGCTGCGCGCGCCGCGCTTCCCCGGCTCGCCGCGGCATCGATGCGCTTGCGCATCCGCAGCGCCAGCAGGCGCTTGACATAGGCCGCATTTACAAGTGTGCGGCCCAAATTGCGATGATTTGGATTGCCGGCGGAATAGATCGCGATGGCGCGATCAAAGTGGTCGAGCGCCTTCATGTACTGTCCTGAGCGGCGCACGATGCGGCCGCGCGCCGACTCGATGTTGCCCAGCGCCAGCCAATGATCGGTCGCTTTCAGTGCGCTCTCGGCGTGCGTGAGCAATCGCAGCGCCTCTTTTCTCATGCCCTTTTGAAAAAGAAGCCACGCCTCATGGACCTGGATGACCGCGGTCAGCATTGCCTGGCCGCTGGTCTTCTGCGCCAGTTCGCGTGCGCGCACAATCTCCTCAAACGCCAATTCGTACTCGCCCTTCTTGCGGAGGGCGCGGCCCTTCCAGAAGTGGGCAAGCGTTGTGAGATACTCATCGGGCGCTTCCCGCTCCGCTCTCAACACAAAGTCGAAAATCTCCACCGCTCGATCGGCGTCGGCCACCGACAATGCGCGAAATCCATCCACCATGCGCAGGCGCAGATAGTCGTCCAGCGGCAATTTGCGCCGGCTGGCAAGGGGAAACCTCGCCAGCAGCGAGTCCAGCAGGCGATGGTCCCGATAGCCCACGTCGACCCACTGCGCCAGCAGCAGCAACAAGCCGGCAGTGTCAGGCTGGCCGGGAACGAGCGCGCCGAGATCGTCCGCAACGCCGTCAAGCAGCGCCACACCCCGGGCAACCTGGCGGCGGTTGAGAGCCTGTGTCAGGCTTTTCACGAACTGCGATGGAAGAGTCATGATCTGCATCGGCTTTCTGACTTTACGGCCCGGCACGCAGTCATCCGTTTCGGTCGATTGCCTGCCTGCCGGCTGTGCCCGCTCGCTCGCTGGAATTGGAGGGAATGGCACTTCTCGGCCATATGCTCCTGCTTTCCAGCACTCTTTCCCTCCCCAGCGGCCCGATTATCGCGCGCTCTGGGTGCAATTGTCCACTCGTCCGAATCGGACGAGTACGGTTTGCAGTCAAGCCGCCGCTCCCCTCTAATCGGAACATTGACGGCACGTCCCATCGAGGCAAGCCCGCAATCAAAAGGAGCCGATCGTGAGCACAAATAACTCTTCATTCCAGCAGTGGGATTCATCGCGGTGGCATGGAATTACCCGCACCTACGAAGCAACCGACGTGGGGCGCCTGCGCGGATCGGTACGCGTGGAGCATTCTCTCGCCCGGGCAGGTGCGGAAAAGCTGTGGCGCCTGCTGCACGAGGAGAATTATGTGCCGGCACTCGGCGCGCTCACCGGCAATCAGGCCGTGGAGATGGCGCAGGCGGGCCTCAAGGCCATCTATCTGAGCGGCTGGCAGGTGGCGGCAGACGCGAACCTAGGCGGCCAGATGTATCCCGACCAGAGCCTTTATCCTGCCAACAGCGTGCCCAGCGTGGTGCGCGCCATCAACAATGCGCTCATGCGCGCCGACCAGATTGCCCACGCCGACGGCCGCAGCGGCACGGACTGGATGCTGCCCATCGTGGCCGATGCCGAAGCCGGATTCGGAGGCGTGCTCAACGCCTTCGAGCTGATGAAGGGCATGATCGAAGCGGGCGCAGCCGCGGTCCACTTTGAGGATCAGTTGTCGTCTGCAAAAAAATGCGGCCACATGGGCGGCAAGGTCCTGGTGCCCACGCGCGAAGCGGTGCAGAAGCTCGTTGCCGCGCGCCTCGCGGCCGACATCATGGACGTACCCACGATCCTGATTGCCCGCACCGACGCCAACGCGGCGCAACTTATTACCAGCGACTGCGACCCGGCCGATGCGCCGTTCCTCACCGGCGAACGGACCGTGGAAGGGTTCTTCGGCTTCAAGGGCGGACTCGATGCGGCCATGTCCCGAGGCCTCGCCTACGCGCCCTATGCCGATATGCTATGGTGCGAAACATCGGAGCCCAATCTCCAGGAGGCGCGCAGGTTTGCGCTGGCCATTCACGCCCGCTATCCGGGCAAGCTGCTGGCCTACAACTGCTCGCCGTCGTTCCACTGGAAGGCGAAGCTCAACCAGTGGGAGATCTCGCAATTTCAGATTGAGCTCGCGGCCATGGGCTATCGCTTTCAATTCGTCACGCTGGCTGGATTTCACGCGCTCAATCTCTCCACATTTGAGCTTGCGCATGAGTACCGGCGCACCGGCATGACGGCCTACTCGCAACTGCAGCAGCGCGAATTCGAGCTCGCCGAGCGCCTCGGCTACAGCGCGGTGAAGCACCAGACATTCGTGGGAACAGGCTATTTCGACGAGGTGGCGAACACCATCGCTGGAGGTCAGACCTCCATTCGCGCCATGCACGGCTCCACCGAGGAAGAGCAGTTTCACGCCGTCACCGCACCAGCCGCGGCCGAGTGGGATGACATAATCCCGGTCTCCGGCGATTGAGCGGCGGCGCGGCCCCGCGCACAATTAAAATGATCGAGAGGAGCTCGAATTCGATGAGCGCAATTGCAGTGACCATGGAAAACCAAGCATCCAGCAGCAGCGCAGAAACTGAAATTCTTACCCTCCAGGCACAGGAGTTTCTGCGCGCGCTCGATCGGCGCTTCGAGGGGCGGCGCGTGAGCCAGCTCCACCAGCGCGCGGAACGCCAGCGCCAATTTGACGCGGGCGTGCTGCCGCAATTTCCGGCGGAGACGCGCGCGCTGCGCGAGTCCGAGTGGACCGTCGCGCCCATTCCGCGCGATCTGCTCGACCGGCGCGTGGAGATCACAGGCCCCACCGAGCGCAAGATGGTGATCAACGCGCTCAACTCCGGCGCCAATGTTTTCATGGCCGACTTTGAGGACTCGAATGCGCCCACCTGGTCGAATTGCATCGAGGGCCAGGTAAATCTGCGCGACGCCAACCTGCGCACCATCTCGTACAGCTCGCCCGAGGGCAAGCTGTATGAGTTGGGACCCGCGCCGGCCGTGCTGTTTGTGCGCCCGCGCGGATGGCACATGATCGAGAAGCATTTCGTCATTGACGGCTCGCCGATCTCGGCATCGCTGTTCGATTTCGGGCTCTATTTCTTTCATAATTTCCGCACGCTTCTCGATCGCGGCACGGCGACGTATTTCTATCTCCCCAAGATGGAGAGCCGACATGAGGCCGCGCTTTGGAACGATGTGTTTGTCTTCGCTCAGGAATACTCAGGCGTGCCCAACGGGACCATCCGCGCCACTGTTCTCATTGAGACTATTGCCGCTTCGTTTGAGATGGATGAGATTCTCTATGAGCTGCGCGATCACTCCGCCGGCTTGAACTGCGGACGGTGGGATTATATTTTCAGCTTCATCAAGAAATTTCGAAACCATCCCGAGTTCATGCTGCCGGAGCGCGGTGTCGTCACGATGACACAGCCGTTTCTGCGCTCGTATGTCGAGTTGCTGATTCATACCTGCCACAAGCGCGGCATCCACGCCATGGGCGGCATGGCGGCGCAAATTCCCATTCGCAACAACCCCGCGGCCAACGAGGAGGCCATGGAGCGCGTACGCCAGGACAAACTGCGCGAGGTGCGCGCCGGCCACGACGGCACGTGGGTGGCGCATCCCGGTTTGGTGCCAGTGGCGAAGGCCATCTTCGATGAGTATATGAAGACGCCGAATCAGATTCACCGGCCGGCCACGCGGACTTCGGCGATTACAGAAGCGGATCTGGTCGAGGTGCCGCGAGGGCAGCTCACCGAAACCGGATTCGTGCGCAACATCGACATCGCACTGCGCTACATCGAATCGTGGCTGCGCGGCAACGGCTGCGTGCCCATCTACAACCTGATGGAGGACGCGGCCACGGCGGAGATTTCGCGCGCGCAACTGTGGCAGTGGATCAGGTACGGCGCGCGCCTCGACGACGGCCGCACCATCGACGCTGCGATAATGACGGCGGCTCTCGCGGAGATTCTGGCGCGGCTGAAACAGGAGCTTGGCGACGAAGCATTTGCTGCGTCCAAGTTCAAGCGCGCCGGCGAGCTGCTCACGCAATTTTCAACAGGCGAGTTTCAGGAATTCCTCACCACTGCAGCCTATGCAGAGTTCGCGTAAGGGCGCCCCACCATCATTCAGGCATGGGTGCCCCCGGTCTCGATTTTGAGACCGGGGAATCCGCAAATCTACACCCCGAATTTGGACCGCGGAACCCTCAGTTTCTTACGCGCACGCGAATCGCGTACAACGCATGGTGCGACAGAATGAAAAGCGTGCGCCGATTCTCACCGCCAAAGACGATGTCGAGAGGCCGCTCCGGCACATCGATCTCGGCAATCTGCTTGCCCGACGGATCGTAGACGAAGATCTGCCCGTTGGCCAGATACACGTTGCCGCGGCTATCGACAGCCACGCTCTCGCCGCCGCGCTCAGCAAACGGCTTGAGATTGCGCAGCGTGCCGTCGACACCAACCAGCGCACTGTAGGTGCGATCTTCCGACGAGCTGATTACATAGGTCCACTCGCCGGGAACGGCGGCGATGAATCCATACGCATCGAGATTGTCCGAGAATCGCCATCCGCTCAAATCGAGCGGCCCCTGCTGAAACACGCGGCCCGCCGGCAGAAACACGCTGCCGTCAGGCGAAACATATTCGCGCGGCTTGGGAGTCGACACATCGCGCGCAAGCATCTCGGCGAGCGTGGTGTATCTGAACGTCTTGAAGTCCAGCTGATTCTTGAATTCGCCGTTGTTCCAGTAGTTCGCGGGCAGCACTGCCGCAGCGCCCGGATGCGCCTTCGCGGCTGTGGGCGCGATCATGGTGAGCTGATCCGCCGCGGAACCGGGGCGAAAGGAATAGACCGTTCCCTCGGGCCCCGCGGATGAAACGACCAGCATGTCGCCAGCGTGGTCGAAGGCAAGATTCACTGCGTCGAGCGGATTGTCGCTCACCACCGTGAGTCCCTCATCCGTTGACCAGCTATAGATGCGCTGCTGGTGACGATCGACGAAGTAGAGCTTGCCGTGCGCATCGACAGCCGCTCCGGCGATCGAGAAGAATCCGTCTTCGAGTTTCTCAACGTGCGCTCCGGGCGCGAGCACCGCAGCCGCATCGGGCGCGGCCGGCCTCGCAGGCTCGCCGGGAATGTCGAGCACTGCAAACTCGCGCTCGCGCACTTCAAGGCGATGCGTCACGTCCTCGATGGCGTTGTCGTAAGGATATTTGCTCACGCGCAGAAATGTGCCGCAGCCGTCGTCATCGCAAATCGCATAGCCGCTCTCGGCATTCACATGCACGTTGCGAAAATGAATGTCCGCTGAGTGATAGAGGCGCACCGCGGCGGGAAACGGCGCGCGCGAACGCGTAACGCGGTAGCCATGATAGTTGGCCACGGTGATGTTCTTCGACCAGTCGAATTCGAGCGACAGCGACTCGGGGCTCTCGCCGGCTTCTTCTTCGGTCTGCGGAGCATTGATGTCCCAGTTCTCCACGCGGTCAAATCGGATCTCGCTGCGAACGTGGTGCTCGGTCGATAGCTCGTAGACATGGCCAGGAGTCGTCGTGTTCGAAACATAAAAACCCGATTGCGCGAAGGTATTCGGCGTCCAGATGTCAGCGAAGGTTCCGCCGCCGCCATCGGCCACCCACAGGCTCGGATACTGGCCGTCCCAGCGCTTGCGCAGATCGGAGTCGGCGGTGTGGTTGTTGTTATACGGATTGGTGCCACTGCCGTGGCCGCCGAGGAAGCGCACATCGTTCACCAGCGACCCCTCGCCCGCCTTCCACAGCATGGCCACCGCGCGCGGATTGATGCCGCCTGTGAAGATGCCGATGCCGCTGACGATGTTTGTGCCGCCAGCGGGCGCAGAGATCACGGCACGGGGCGCGCCTACTCCTTGATAGCCCGGCCTTCCATCGAGCAAATCAAATTGCGTGAGCGTGGGATGCAGGCCGATCAGCACAGTGTCGGCCTGCAATGCGATTGTGTCGCTCACCACGTAATGTCCGCCGGGAAAATAAAGCACGCGATGCGCGCCGATCGCCTTCCTGATTGCGGCGGTGTCGTCGGTCGTGCCGTCACCCACCACGCCGAGCGTGTGCACATTGACCCACTCTTCAGTTGGCGGCAGCGATGGGATGGCCGGAGGCAACGGTGCAGGCAGTGTGCTGAGCGGCGCAGCGTCATACATCATGCCGATTGCGCCCATCACGCCTTCGCCGGGGACGATGAGCCCGTAGTTGAAGCTAGTCACGCGATAGATCGCGCCTTTGCCGGGCACCGTCTCTCCGCTCTCGCGAGAGCGCGCGAACGTCGGCACATTGGTCAGCACCGCGCTGTCAAATCCAATTTCTGTCTGCGGATTCTTTTCGTTGCTGATGATGACCGCGGCGTTGGAAACATTCTCAAAGCGACAGTCCTTCGCCCACATCTCGTCCGAATATTCCGGATCGATATCGATGGCCGTGGGCACATTGCGAAATGTGTCGCGAACCAGCGTGAGGCCCACCTCGTGCTCGCGAATGGCGCTCTCACGCTGGCCGTCAAATGTGGAATCGATCAGCGTGAACTGCCACGCGGGCGAGGTCTTGTCGGTGAGAATGCCGTAGCGTCCGCCGTGGAAATGCAGGTCCTCGGCCTCGTTGCCTACTTCGGTGAGCGCGGCGAGTCCGGAGCCCACGTGAAAATCCATGTGGCTGAGATAGGAGTGCTGCGCGACGTGGAAGCGAATGGCAACCGCCGCCGGGTTGCCGTCGCCAATTTCAAAATCGATATTGCTCATCGCCGAATAAAACGTGTTGGGGTTGGCGTCGGCGATGGCATCGTTGGACGGCACGCTGCCCGGCGGCGGAAACGGCACCCGCACGCCGCTGTGCGGATCTGCAATGCGCGCGCCAGTGAAGATCACCATCACGCCCACTCCGGTTTGAAAGCCCGGCGTATTCGCGGCCAGCACAAAGACCGGGCGCGCAGCTCCGTAACCGATGGCACGTACGCCGGGCCAGAGATACACCGTGCGCGTCAGCCGGTAGCGGCCCGCGCGAATGAACACGATGCCCTCGCGGCCTGTGCCCGCGGCTTTATCGATGGCAGCCTGGATGGCCGCGGTGTCATCCGCTGTGCCATCGCCGCGCGCGCCAAACTCCTGCGCGGTGAGATAGACGGCTTTGGGATCGTCGAGGCGGGTGGTGAAAACCGATGCAGCATGCGTTGAGATGGTGGCGCAAAGCAACAGCGTGGCGGAGAGCAGATGTCTGTTCATTTGAACGAATCCCTGACAGCAAAGTATTCGGCCATCTTCGAGCATTGTTTTCGGAAGAGGCGGTTCAATTCCCTCAGTGGCTAAAGCCCACACGCGGTCATCGCCGGCAATGTACGCGCTGAAGCCCGCACCCTCCACTGAAGCCCGTACCCTTCAGTTCTTCGTTGGCGCGATCGGATAGCCCTGCCACAGATATTCAAGCGCCTCGGGCAGTGTCTGCATCTTCGTCGCGCGATCGACATGCCCCGCATTGCGCGCAAATACAAACTGGTAGTGATAGCCCTTCGCTTGCAGCACGCGCGCCATGTTCTCGTTGGCCAGCACCCAGTCGTGCATGCCATCCCTCATCGCGTTGGGATTGAGCAGATCGCGATCGCCGACTTCCATCCATATTCGCAGCGGCTTAAAGGCGCTCAACGGAATCAGGTGCTCGTGAAACTCCCATGCGCCGTGCGCCGCTTGCGCAGTCGAGGGCCACTGCTGATTGATGAAAGTTCCCGAGTAGGCAAGCACGCGATGGTACCACTCCGGGTGATACCAGGCCATGATGAGGGCACACGATCCGCCCGAGCTGCCGCCCATGGTGGCGCGGCCTTCAGGGTTGCTGGTCAGCATCACGTGGGCCTGCGCTTCAACGAGCGGAAGCACCTCGGTCTCGACAAACTCGGCGTAGCGGCCGGACATGGTGTCGTATTCCAGGCCGCGCTCGCTGCCCTGCGCATCGCCGCCGCCGTTGCCGATGGAGATGGCGATCATGACCGGTACCTTGCGCTCTGCAATCAGGTTGTCGAGCGCCGTGAAGAGCGCGCGGTCGATGCCATCCGCGCCGACAATGAAGGGCGCGGCGGTGCCCGGCACATACTCCTTCGGCACATACACCGCGACCTTGCGCATGTAGGGAGCGGGATGGCTCGTGGTGACAATGAGCCTGGCCGGATTGGACGAGTCAGGCGTGCCAAACGTCCCCGGCTCGCGCGCGATGCCCGGATATATCTTGCTGTCAGCCGAGTTCATGGTGAACTCGACCACCGTTCCCTGCGGTACTCCATCCTGCACGGCCATCTCGGGCGCGGGCGGGTGCGTGGGGCCGAGGATGAAGTCGCCGTTCAGGTTGGCCGGCGGATTGACGCCGTCGGGCAGTTCGTACGCCTCCACGTAGCCCGGCGTGTGAGGATCGCGAGCAGGCGGCAGCGGGCGCTCCGTCTGCTTGGTTGCGGGCGCCGCGAGTGGAGTTTGTGCAGTGGCAGCGGTCGCGCAGGCCAACATTGCGAGTGAGCAGACCGGATTCAGCAAACGCATCAGCACTCCTTTCGGAGATCGTTCAATCCAGAGTAAAGCCCACGCCCTCTCTAAGCCCGATTTCAGCCCCAATTGCCGGCTTTGATACGGTATGGAACCCCCCAATTTAAGTAATCGTGAAGCCAAACATTCACAATCCGCGCCAACTTCGCTTATCCTTGTTACACATCCTTTCTTGCTTCGGCAAGCCACACGACCAAAACTCATGGATCCAATCGTTCTGGCAGTAGACGATCTACGGGAGCAGTATCTTCGCGAGATGGCGCTCGTCCGCCAGACGTATGAGCGGACCGGCGACGGCACGGCCGCCATCCGCCGGCGCTCCGCCGTGGTCGATCGGATCCTGATTGAAATGTGGCGCCGGTCCTTCGCGGGCCAGCCTGCGCACAACATGGCGCTTCTGGCCCTGGGCGGCTACGGGCGCAAAGATCTCTTCCCTTTTTCCGATATCGACGTGCTCTTCGCCTTTGCCGACGAGAAAGTCGAATTGCAGGCCAAGGAGGGCGTGCGGGCCATCATTCAGGGCATGTGGGATATTGGCCTGAGGGCCAGCCCCAGTTCGCGGACGCTCAAGGAAGCCGGCCGCTTCGACCCCGACAATCTCGAATTCACGCTGGCTACGCTGGACCGGCGCTTCCTGGCCGGCCAGTTCCCTCTCTACCAACAAATCCACCAGACGACGCTGCCAGGGCTGGTGCTGAGCGAGTGGAACACCATTACGCAGAAGCTGGGCGAGATTGCCCGCGCCCGCCACGCAAAATACGGCAACACCATCTTTCATCTGGAGCCGAATCTGAAGGAGTGTCCCGGCGGCCTGCGCGACTATCACCTCGCGGTGTGGTTCGCGTTGCTGTTTCATCTCAAGGAAACCAAGGAGTGGCCCCGGCAGCGCGGAGGTGTTTTCCAGAGCGCGCGCGGAGACGCCGAGGCGGCCTTCGATTTTCTGGCCGCGGCGCGATGTTTCCTTCACTTCCGCCACGGCCGCGACGACAATACGCTCGACTGGCAGTCGCAGGACGAGGCCGCGGCCCGCTCCATTGGCCTGGAGACGCGCGGCACCGCCGATCCCGCCTACTGGATGCGCACATACTATCGTCACGCGCGCATCATCTATCGCCGCGCCGTGCTGCTGATGGAACACCTGCCTGCGCCGGTGAGCTTTTATCGCCAGTTTCGCCGCCGCCGCACGCCCATCGCGGGCACCGATTTTCTGCTCGACCAGGGCCGCATCGACATCGCACCCGGCGCGCAGTTCAAAGACACCAGCGCCATCCTGCGCATCTTTTCGCTGATGGCCACGCATGGCTACGCTCTGTCGCAGGCCGCCGAGGACCGTATCACCGACGCTCTGCCTGCGCTCGCCATCCACGTGCCCGAGGGCCCGTATCTGTGGAACGCGCTGCGCGAAGTGCTGCTGGGCCCGCACGCGGCGCACGCGCTGCGCACCATGCACGCACTGGGCGTGCTGGAAATGCTGATCCCGGAGTTTCACGGCATTGACGCGCTGGTGATTCGCGACAGCTATCACCGCTACACTGTGGACGAGCACACCTTTCTCACCATCGACAACGTGCACTCGCTGCGCCAGCCTGCGCACGACTACGAGCAGCGACTGGCGCAGTTGCTGCCTGAAATCGACCGCCTCGATCTGTTTCTGCTGGCGCTGCTTTTGCACGACACCGGCAAGGCCCGCCGCACCGGCGAACACACCGCGCAAAGCGTGGAGCTGGCCGACAGCTTCTTGGCACGGCTGGATTTTGACGCCGAGGAGCGCGAAGCAATTCTCAAGCTGATCCGGCTGCACCTTGAAATGTCGAACGCGTTGCGCCGCGATATCTTCGACCAGGAAAACGTGCGCGCGTTCTCAGAAAAAATCGGCAGCCCCATGCTGCTGAAGATGCTGACGCTGATGACCTATGCCGACATCAAGGCGGTCAATCCCGATGCGCTGACGCCGTGGAAAGCGGAGAATCTGTGGCAGTTCTACATGGCTACGGCCAACTTCATGGACCGCAGCGTGGACGAGGTGCGCTACCACGCGGCCATAGATCCGACGTTGCTGAATCGAATTCGATCGATGGTGCCGGCCACACAGGCCGAGGGGCTTCAGCAGTTTCTCGAAGGACTGCCGCAGCGCTATCTGCAAACGCGCCTGCCCGAGCACATCCGCAACCATTTTCAGCTCGCCGCCAATCTTGACCACGAGCCGGTACAGCTCGATCTGAGGCCCGCGCGTCAGCTCTTCGATCTGACCGTGATTGCGCGCGACCGCTCGCGCCTGTTTGCCGATGTGGCCGGCGCGCTGGCCGCATGGGGCATGAACATCGTCAAGGCCGGCGCTTTCTCAAACGATGCCGGCGTGGTGGTGGACAGCTTCCAGTTCACCGACACGTTTCGCACGCTGGAGCTCAACCCCAGCGAGAAGGATCGCTTCCTGGCCAACCTGCACGATGTGGTGGCGCAGAAGGTGCCGGTGGAGCAGTTGCTCGAAGCGCGCCGTCACATGAATCATCCGCTGAATGCGAAGGTGGAAGTGGCCACGCGCCTTGAGTTCGACTCGGAGTCGTCCACGCACTCCACCCTGTTGCAGGTGGTGGCGCAGGACGTGCCCGGCCTGCTGCGCCAGATTGCGCTCGCCTTCAGCAAGCATGAGTGCAACATCGAGGTGGCGCTGATCGACACCGAGGGCGAAACGGCCATCGATGTCTTCTACCTGACGCGGCGCGGCCACAAGCTCTCATCCGAAGTGCAGCAAACGCTGGGCGCGGACATGACGATCGCCCTCAACAGCCTGCGCGTGCCGACCGGCGCGTAGGGGCTTGCACGTAAAAGCCCGCCGAGCGGCGTTGAGTCGATTTCGTGAGAGCGCGTCCCAAAAAAAAAGAGTTGACGAACCCAAATCGAGATCCCGCAGGGGCTAAAGCCCATCATTTTTCGCGTCAATCGGCACGACTGAAGTCGCGCCCTGACACAAAGCGGGTTTTGAAACAAGATTTAACTCGACCTCGGGAGATCGTCGCAGCACCGGCGCAGATACTCGCGCACGGCGGGGTCGCTTTCCAGGCCCATCGCCAGTTGATAAGCGTGCCGCGCAACGTCGTACGATCCGGTGCGAGCCAGCAGGTTGGCGCGCGCGGCCCAGTAGGGCTGATACGCATCCACGCGCCTGTCCGCGCCCGCTGCCTCCAATGCAGCCAATCCAGCATCATGCCCCGTCAGCTCTGCCACCGCCAACGCGCGGTTGATCACGGCAACAGGCGAGCTCGTCAACTGTACAAGCGCGTCGTACAGGCTGACGATGGCGGCCCAGGACACGGTGCCGGTGCGAGCGCCTTCCACATGCGCCGATTGCAGCGCAGCCTCAAGCTGATATCGTCCAATCTGCATCGTGCGGCTGGCGTAGTACAGCGCGGCTTCGGCTTCTGCAATCATGCCCCAGTCCCACAGCGTCTTATCCTGGCTCCTGAGAGGAACGAATTCTCCCTCAGCGGTGCGCCGCGCCGGCCTGCGCGCCTCGGCATAGAGCATCAACGCCAACAGACCCCATGTCTCCGGTTCGCTGGGGAGAAGCTGCGTCATCAGCCTGCCAAGAAAGATCGCTTCCCCGGCCAGTTCGCGACGCGCGGGATCGGCGCCCGTTGCATCGGCCCATCCCTCTGCAAAGCCCGCATAGATCGAATCCAGCACAGACTCCAGCCGCTCTGGCAGTTCATTGCGCTCCGGAATGCGGAAGGGAATGCCGGCCTCGCGGATCTTCGTCTTGGCGCGCACCAGCCGCTGCGCCATAGCAACCGGCGAAACCAGAAAGGCTGAAGCGATCTGAGCCGCTTCCAGTCCCAGCACCACCTGGAGCATGAGCGGCGCGCGGATGGCCGGATCGATGGCCGGATGCGCGCAGGCAAAGAGAAGCGCCAGCCGCCGATCGGGGAAATCATCGTCCGCGTCCGCGATCATGGCGTCGGCCAACTGCTCCAGCTCGTCGTCGCTCGACGTTTCACGATTGCGGCGGAACTGGTCGATGAGTTTTCGCCGGGCCGCGGTCAGCAGCCACGCCTCTGGATTATCAGGGCAGCCCTGCTGAGGCCACATCGACAAGGCCGACGCAAAGGCCTCCGACAATGCATCTTCCGCTGCGGCAACGTCTCCGGACCGCGCCGCCAGGTAAGCGATCAGCTTGATTCGGCTGCGAAGAGCCACAGCCTCCGCAGCCGCATACGCTTCATCGCCGTTTGCAGGATTCACCATGACGGCAGCTCAACTTCCGCTTCTCTGCTTGCGCGCCGGCGCGATTCTTTCGAGCAGCGTGACAGTGATCTTATCTCCCGGCGCTTTGCCGATGGCGTTAAGGATCTCAGCCTTCACGGGCAGCTTGTGATTGCCGTCTCCCAACGCCATGAACGAGCTTTGGAATGGGCGTCCGTCGATTGTCCCTTTGACCTTGACCAGCCCGCGCGTGCCAAAGAACGCCGCTGACTCGGGCCAGATGACATACGTCCAGCCGCCAGGCTTCGGGCTCTTGATGAGCGGCGCAGTGAATGATTTATTCAGCATGTTTGCCTCGCTCGTGCCATCGGAATTTGCGATCCGGCCGTAGATGAACCGCCGTGCGGGAGAATGGCGCCGGGCCGGCAAAATTGCACGCCCCGGCGCATTTACGATCACATCGCCCAGATGGCGCGCACTTCCACAACGCCATGCTGCACCGCGGGGCACCGGCCGGCCCATTGCATCGCCGCGTCCAGGTTGGGCGCGTCGATCAGGTAATACCCAGCCAGCTGTTCCTTCGATTCCGCAAAGGGCCCGTCAAGCACCTGCGCTTTTCCGTTGGCGGTCCGCAGGGTAGTGGCCGTAGCCGAGGGCCGCAGCCGGTTGGAGTTGATCAGCACGCCGGCACTGCGCAGTGCCTCGGTATAAGCCGTGTAAGCTGCGCTGCCCTGCTGCTGCTGTTCGGGGGTCATCCGGCCCCAGCCGGACTCATCGACGTAAAGCGCCAGTAAGTATTGCATCTCGTCCTCCGTCATGGATTGTAGGCGTTGAGCAACGAATTCGCGCCCCGCCTCACTCTCATGACGGATGGACCTTCGGCCAATCGACAGAGCGCCTGAAATTGTTTCGGAATGTTTGCCTGAAACTCAGCCGCTCCGGCATCACAGTGCCCGCACACTCCCCGCCACGCCAATCTTTCTGGAATGAGTCTTTCCAACTACTCCGGCAGCCCATACAGCAGAATCAGGAAAAACTGGGGCGTCCGCATTGGCCCGGTCCGCCGTTCGGAGGAAAATCTTGGCAAAGTCATCGCCCGCGGAAGTGTTTGCAGTGTTGCTTATGGCGCTGGGAATTGTGGCATGTGCGCAAAGTAGCAACCCGCGCGGCACGCCTCCATCGCAGTGGACCACGATCAATCCAGTGACGGCACTGACCGCGACGTCATTTGGCGCGCCGCCTTCCAACGACCGGCCCTGGGTGCGGTTGAACATGCCTGCGTCGGCGTCTCCAGAGGAGCTCAAGGCAGAGGTTCAGGACCTGCACGACAAGGGCATTGCCGGCATCGAGTTGGGCCAGGGCGCATTCCCCGGCAATGAACAGCTGGTAGCGCTGTTGTCGAAGGCCAACGAGTTCGGCATCAAGGTGAGCCTCAGCCACGGTCCCACCCAGAACCCCGCCGGATATTCAATCGACGATGACAACGCCCGCAAGACGCTGGCCTTCGGCAACGCAACGGTGGAAGCCGGCTTCAACTGGACGGCCTGAAGCCCTGGCCGCAGATTCCCCCGCTCGAACACGTCTCCGGCATTGGCGCCTACGTTACGGCCTTTGACCTTCCGGCAGCGTGGAACAAAAGCGACGGCGCCACTCTCAGCTTAGGTGAAGTCTTCGATTCATTCACGCTGACTGTGAACGGCAAGCCGGTCCCCATCGATCAACTCGGCGCCGAGACCGAGGTCGGGCAGTTCCTGACGCCGGGACGCAACACCATCTCCGTGCGCGTTGCTACCACCTTGAATAACCGGCTTGCGCAGCTCGACGAGACTGTCGCAAAGCGAGGGCTCGTGCAGCCCTATGGCCTGGTCGGCCCGGTCGTGCTTGCACCGGACAAGGATATCCCGATCCAAGCTCCGGCCACTGCGCCACGCAGCTATTAGCCGAGGCCGCCCCATCGCAAAGTGGTCCCGCATGAATGCCGGGTATTCCGACGACCTGGGCGCCGGCAGCCGCTGATGACTATGCCTGACGGGAGGGCGCAGCGGGATCGATTGCAAGCGCGGCCAGTTCCTTCACCAGCCGCACGGTCTCCATGGAGACCGTCACCACCCGGCCGAACAGGCGCACAATGTACTCGGGATCGTCCTCGCGGTTGGATCGTTCACAATGCCCGAGCGCCCGTCGGTCGAAACGCGATACTGGTCCCCAACCCACTCCATGGCGCTCCTGTTTCCCAGCCGGTAGTCGAAAACTTCCGGCGGCATCCCGCTCAGCGTCAGGAATCCGTTGTAGCGCAGTTGCGTCTTGTCTTTGGAGAGTGTCATCTTCTCAGCACCTTCATCGGCACAAGGTTTTGAAGATGCGAATCTGCAATCGGTATTGGAGCGGCCCGGTCACACGACGATCTCGATAATCGCCCCTATGCTCACCCGCCGCAGGAGCACAATGAGGGCGCGATTGAAAAGCTGAACGACGTCGCTCGCCTGGAAATGGAAGCAAAACAAATTCTTTTTTCGGTGCGGAAATGTGAAAGTTATGTCACAATGCGGGTTAAGAAGTTCCCAGGGCAAGAATCTCACCTTGTTCGTGGGGAAATGTCGCATCCTGCTACGAGTCTTGTTTCCTGCATCCAGCCCAAAACTTCGACCGCATCGGAGGAGATTCGATCAAAATGAGAATGCATTTTGGGAGGTCCTTCACTCTTGCTCTCGCTGCCGTACTGGCGATTACCTCAGCCATCAAGCTTCGCGCACAAAGCCAGGAAACCGCATCGCTAACCGGCACGGTGACGGATTCTTCCGGAGCCGTTGTGCAGGGAGCGAGCGTTGAGCTGGTAAACCCGTCAACAGGAAAGACCTACAAGGCCGTGACCAATTCACTTGGTTCTTATTCCATCGCCGACATCACGCCCGGCCCCGGCTATAACGAAACCGTCACGGCCAACGGCTTCGAGAAGACGAAGCTCACAGGACTGTATCTGAATGTGGGCGCAACACGTTCGCAGAACGTCAAGCTCACGGTGGGTGCGGTCGCCGTTACCGTGGCAGTATCGGCCTCAGACGAGACCGTGACGCTCGATACGACCGATGCCACGGTGGGAAATAACTTTCAGGTGGATTACCTGAATGTTCTGCCGATCGCACTCCGCGACTCTCCCGCATCGCTCTTTACGCAACAGCCAGGCATGACAAATATTGGCGCGTCTGCCGGTTCGCGCACCGACCAGAACCGCGTGACGCTCGATGGCCTGGATGTGAACGATTTGTCAACCGGCAACTTCGGCGCGATTATCGGCAACGCCCCGGTGGATTCGGTACAAGAGATGCGCGGCACCACGGCCGGCGATCTGGCCAGCAATTCCGGCGGCGGCGGCGGACAGTTCGATATGGTCACCAAGTCCGGGACCAACCACTTTCACGGGATTATCAATGAGTATCACCGCGACACCGACCTGGAGGCCAATGAGTGGTTCAGTAACTTCGAAGGAGTACCGCGCTCGCCGCTGATTCGTAACCAGTTCGGAGGCAACATCGGCGGTCCCATCTGGAAGGACAAGCTCTTCTTCTTCTATGACTACAACGGCCGACGCGATACGCTTGCAGCCGTGGCGGAGCGCACCGTTCCAACCGACAGCTTCCTGAAAGACGACACCATCACCTATTACACCAATATTGCCGCACAAACAAAAAACAGCATCAACGCTGCTCAAGTGAAGGGCTTTGACCCGAAAGGCGTTGGCTTCGACGCGGCCATGATGAGTGTCATCGGCGCCCGTTATCCTTCGCCGAATGACCTTACCGGCGACAAAGGGGATACGCTGAACACGGCGGGCTACCGCTTCAACGCTCCCACTCCGTATCTCGAAAACAACAACGTTGGCAGGCTCGATTTTACCCCCTGGAAGAGTCACCACTTCTTCGGCCGCGTGACCTATAACCATATCAACGCCACAGAGAGCCCCATTCAATTCCCCGGCGACCCCCAGACATATCCTTTCCTCGACACGAGCCATGCCTGGGTGGCCGGCTGGGATTGGACGATCGGCGCCAACAAGACGAACAGCGTCATCTGGGGTGAAACGGTAGCCAACCAAGGCTATCCGGTCACCTACAACCCGCAAGGCATAAACCAGTACGGCTGGGACGGCGACCCGACGGGTGGATTTTTCCTCGACGGTATCTACGGCGGCGCCGGCGGCGCCCAGGCGCACTATTTTCCGGTACCCATTGTCCGTGACGACTTTAACTGGGCAAAGGGCCGTCACAACTTCGCGTTCGGCGGCACATTCAAGTACCCCAGGCCTCACTACAGCCACTATTCCGACTACAACAGCCCAGGTATTGGATTGGGCGGCGGCATTACCGGCTTGCCCACCAACAGTGCGACCTCGACCTGGAACTTCGATCCGAAGGATATCGACAACGGCCAGACCAGTTTGACGATTTATGACTCCGCCTTGGCCTTTGGCCTGGGCCGCTTCGAGAACTTCGGCGGTACCTGGAACTACACGGCCGCGGGCAGCCTGGTGCCACAGGGCACCGGCTTGCAGCTCACTTACCAATACTACGAGACAGAGGTCTACTTCGGGGATACCTGGAAAGTAACGCCCGCCCTGACCCTCACCTACGGAGTCCGTTACCAGAGATACACTGTGCCTTATGAAGTCCATGGCCTCGAGGCGGTGCAGAGCGAGAGCTTCTGGAACTTTATGCGCGCTCGCATCGCGCAGAGCGCTGCCGGCGCGGGCGGCACTTCGACCTTGCCGGGGGGGGGAGCCAACACAGTGCCGTACATCACCTACGGTCTGGGCGGCAAGGCAAACAATGGTCCAGCCTATTTCACGCCGAGCGACAAGGACATTGGCCCGCGCGTGGCCTTTGCGTGGACTCCCACTGCGGACCGCAAGCTGGTGATCAATGGCGGCGGCGGCATCGTGTACGATCAGACCATCGTCAACGCCATATTGCAGGAACAGGCGCAATTCTCCTACCTCTTCCAGGGACAGGGGACCCTGAACTACGGCGTACCCGGTGACTCGGTTCACTCACCGGCATATAACTCTCTGCTGAACAATCCGCGATTCGCTGGGCTCAGTTCGCCCCCCAATGGACCCACTCCTCCAACCATCACCAAGCCCTTTGCGCCCTTTGTTGGCGTCGATTCTTGTGGCGCGGCTGGCCCTTGTGGCCTGGCAATTGGCTCAGCGTTCAATGTCTCCGTCGATCGCTACCTGCCAACCCCGTACAACATCATGTTTAACCTGGGCATTCAGCAGGAGCTCAAGGGAAACCTTATCTTCAAGCTTGGCTATGTGGGCCGTCTGGGACGCCGCCTGCTGGCCCAGGCAGATGCCGAGCAGCTCATCGACTTCCCCGATAAAGCCTCCGGACAGTCGCTGAGTGGGGCCATGGCCAATCTGACCACGTGGCTGCGCGCGAATCCGAATGCCGATCCTACAAAAGCCCCGCCGCAGCCCTGGTTTGAACACGTGCTGAACCACATTGCGCCAGGGACCAATACCGGCTTCATCGCGGCAAACCTCGCTCCGTATCCAGCGCGCGGCGATGTTGCCGACACTGTCGACCTGATGTCCTACGTCGGAATGCTGCCAGACAATGTCGGTATGGCTGCGCAGTTCTCTGAGAACACCTTCTTCACGGACATGGGTTTCTCCTCCTACAGCGGCATGCTGGCTACGCTGCACAAGAACACGAGCCATGGTCTGCAGTTCGACCTGAACTACACCTGGTCGCACTCCACCGACAATGTCTCGTTGAATGCCAACACCTATGCCTTCAACGGCTACGGCTTTATCTGCGATGTTCTGCGCCCGCGCCTGTGCCGCGGCAACTCGGACTTCGACGTGAAGCAATATCTGAACGGAAACTTCAGCTATCAGTTACCCTTCGGCCGCGGCCGCGACTATTTGGCGACTGTTCCCCGGTGGGCCGACGAGCTCATTGGCGGCTGGGATATGAGTGGTTTGCCGATTTGGCATACTGGCACCGCCTTTATGGCGAATTCGATCGCCTTCCTGATGAGCTACTCGAACGAAGACCCAGCGATTCTGACCGGTGGTACCCTGGCGCCAATGAAGACCAAGGTGAACGTGCAGGCCGGCCAGGTCTATGCTTTCAAGGACTATAACCAGGCGTTCAACCAGTACCGGGGGCCTACGGGCTTTGAGATGGGTCCACGCAACAACCTGAGCGGTCCCGGATTCTTCCTCGTCGATCTCGGAGTCGGCAAGACCTTCCCGGTCTACAAGGAAGGTGTCAGCCTGAAGTTCCGCGTGGATGCCTTCAATGCTTTGAACCATCCGAACTTTCAGACGCCGAGTTTCGAGAACAATATGGACCTGACAAGCCCGCCGAATGAGTTCGGCGTCATCCCGGGCACGGTGATTCCCACCGGCAGCGACCTCTCTGCTCGTGTTTTGCAGGGCTCCCTGCGGCTGGAGTTCTAGAACCCTTTGCGGGACCTTCCCGCAAAGGTCAAACAAGCAGGCCCCTCCCGGAACCATTTCTTCGGGAGGGGCTTGGCGTTTGGCCGCCGCGAATTGCGGTGCTCTGGCTGCTGTCGTCACACGGACTGCGGATTGCCCTGGCCGGTGTTGTGGTTTGGCGCGAGTGATCCGACGGCAAAAGCTTCGAGCTCCCCGCCAACGTGCAGTCGGCAAATCGAGGGTCAGTCGATAAAAACGGAGTTCGCTCCCGGCTGGATTCTGCCGAATGCAATCGCTGCCTCGCCCGAATCAACCAAACCTTAACAATCCCGCGGTCGCCCGCATCCTACGATAGGACATGGAGTCTCCCTTAGCGCGCGGACCGGCTTATGCGCTCACTTCAAATATGCGCGCACCAGGTCGATCAGGTCTTCGGCCAGCTCGGGGGCGATCTGCTCTTTGGCGCCGTCGGAGAGATGAAAGCGAATATGCGTCTCAAGCACCTCGCCCATCAGGCCGTTGACGCCTCCGCGCACCGCGGCCAGCAGCATCAACTGGCCGCCGCAGTCCTCGTCGGCCACCAGGGAGCGCTCCACGGCATCGAGCTGGCCGCGCAGCTTGCGCAGACGCTGCACCATTTTCAACTTTTCGCGTTCATGGGTGGACATGGCAAGCCTCCTGTTGACAGTACCCACCCCCGGTATGGTATTAACCCAGTGGGGGTATAGCTTCACTTCTCCATTCTATTCCCGATTTGCCGGACCGCGCCCCCGCATTCAAGGCCTCATGACTCTCTGCCGCAACAATCCGCTGCATCGCGCGCGCTGCCTTGCCCGCACTCTCGCGCTGCTATTCATTGCCGCGGCTCCCGGAGTCGTCTGCGCACAGGCCGCAACCGCCGGGGCGTCAGCCGGACTCCCGCTTCCTGCCGCGCCGCCTGCACAGGTGCAGCCGCGCATCCGGCTCGACGATCTGTTCGCATCGGCGGTGGCTGCGGAGTTCTTTTCCGGGTTCGGGAAAGGCGCCTTCACAGGCAGCGGAAAAAGTCTATATTACGGGCGGTTCGAAGCAGAACAGCCCCCAGGGGCTGAAGCCCACGTTGATTTTGTGGCACTTACGGCACGACTAAAGTCGTGCCCTGACACTTCTTACCCGACTCCGGACACTTCTTGCCCGACCAATGAGTTTTTCCGCAGCCTGTTGAGCCCGTCGACGGGCAGCGCCGGCTCGCAGGACGCGCAGCCCGCGAGCGAGGAGCAGGGTGATGCGGCCACCGTGACCATGTTTCCGCATCCTGAGAAGAGCTGGTGGCTTTCAGGGCAGGCGAACATTATCTTTCAGGGGCGGCTGCCGTTTCACTCCGCATATCAGGGCGCGCACAGCTTTCGCAACTCCGCCGAATACAAGACGTCGATGGTCGGCACCTTTTACACCGCGTGGCGGCCCACGCAGTCCATCCGCTACAACACCGACCTGATCTTTGACCTGGAGGCTGCCGAAGGGCGCGGCCTGAGCCAGGCCTATGGCCTCGCCGGATTTACCAATCTCGACGTGGTGCGCAACCCCAACCTCGGCAAGGTGCCGTACATTGCGCGCTATCAGATTCACCAGGTCTTTGGCTTTACCAATGAGACCACCGATCAGGACCCTGGCTTCCTTGCCGTCGCGCCCAAGGTGCCTGTGCGGCGCGTCGAGTTCCGCCTGGGCAAGCTCACGTTGCCGGATATGTTTGACACCAACAGCTCGGGCACCGACAGCCATCTGCAGTTTCTGAACTGGACCGTGGACAACAACGGCGCGTGGGACTACGCCGCCGACACGCGCGGCTACACCGTGGGCGGCATGGCGGAGTACGACGACCGCGCATGGTCCATCCGCTACGGCATCTTCGCCATGCCAATTATTGCCAACGGCATCGATATGGACTGGGCATTCAGCCGCGCGCACGGCATCAACGGCGAGTTTGAGCTGCGCCGCGGCGTGGTGCCCAAGCGCAAGGGCGTGCAGCGCGTGCTCTTTTATGACAACCGCGCGCACATGGGCGCCTATCGCGAGGCGGTGGAGGCGTATGTGGCGGGCATCGACAAGACTCCCGACATTACGAAATACGAGCATTTCGGCGCGCTCAAATACGGGCTCGGCTACAACACCGAGCAGGAGATCACCGACAATCTGCGCGTGTTTGGCCGCTTCGGATGGAACGAGGGGCAGCACGAATCCTTCGCCTACACCGAGGTGGATCAGACGGTGCTGGCGGGCGGCGACTACGCCGGAGCGCGCTGGGGCCGCGCGCAGGACCGCTTCGGTATTGCGGCTGTGTCGAATGCCATCAAGCGCGATCATCAGCTTTATCTGAAAGACGGCGGGCTCGGCTTCCTGCTCGGCGACGGCAATCTCAATTACGGCCGCGAAAATATAGTCGAGAGCTACTACACATGGCACGCGTGGCGGGGAATGTTTTATGCGGTCGACGTGCAGCATATCGACAACCCCGGCTATAACCGCGACCGCGGGCCGGCGTGGGTGGGGACGGTGCGCGCGCATGTGGATTTTTGATCGATTGGTTGTCCAGGCGATTTCGGATTTGAAGCCCTTGAGAGCAACCTATCAACCCGCCATCGCGAAGCAGCCGAGTCCCAATACAATCGCTTAATTGTCCTCGGTCTGGGTGATGAGATAGCGCTCGTAGCCGATCTCCCCGATCTGATGGACCTGCGCCTCCAGCCAGTCGACGTGTCCCTCTTCGTCCCTGAGCAACTTGACAAAGAGATCGCGGGAGCCGTTGTCCCCATTCTCCACGCAAATGCGAATCGACTCGTTGTAGGAGGCAACGGCACTATGTTCCAGACCGAGGTCGGACTCGATCATCTCCTTGACGGTCTTACCGATCGTCAGGGACATCGGCTCCATGGACGGGGTGCCATCGAGAAACAGAATGCGCTCCATCAGCAGCTCGGCGTGCTTCATTTCGTCGATGGATTGCCGCTTGATGTACTTGGAGTACTTTTTGTATCCCCAGTTTTCCGCCATCTCGGCGTGCAGGAAGTACTGGTTGATCGCCGTCAATTCGTCGCGGAGTGCGTGATTCAGTTGCTCGAGTACTTTTGGGTTTCCCTTCATGGCAACCATCCTACAGGAGGTTCTCTGCTCTTGAGTGGAAAAACGCTCCCAGGGAGCGCTTCTACTTCCCCGCACCCGCCGGCTGCGCCTGCGCCGGCGGATCGGGCGGCATGGCCACGATGACCTCGTTGGGCTTGGCATAGTGGAGCTTTTCACGCGCCTCGTGCTCGATGGCTTCGGGATCTGACTTGAGCCGCTCGATGTGCTCCTTCATGCGCGCGTTTTCTTTTTGTAACTGCTCGATCTCCTGGCGCAGCTGGCGGTCTTCCATGCGCTTCTGGTGCCACACGCTCAGGCCGTTCTGGCCCTTGACCACGTGCCAGGTGAGCAGCAGCGCCAGGCCCACTGCTACTACCGTTGCGGCGGGGCGCCACACGCGCAGGCCCCAGTCCAGAGCGCGTTTGGGGGCCGTGACTGGGACGAGGGTTAGGTCGGTCTTTGCTGCGGGTTCTTTTTCTTCGGACATCGATTTCATTCCTGGCTTCTTTGAAGCGGGTGTTGGCACGCGACGTGCTTCCCCTCAGGGGCTAAAGCCCTCCGGTTTTTGGGCCTTCATCGGCACGATTGAAGTCGTGCCCTGTTACAAGGCAACATTTTCGTGCCTTGTTGCAGCACAGTTCGCCGCTCTCGACTCGAGAGCCGGCCGGTCCGCTCTCCATTGCAAAAATACAGCTTCAGACTATCTACGCAGATTTGTGTGCGCTCAACCGATCACAAACTTTTCCGCCGCGGCCTTCAGCGCTTCCATATCCTGCTCGCTGCGCGCCTCAGTGTAAGCCCTCACCACCGGCTCGGTGCCTGAGAGCCGGTAGCAGACCCAAGAGCCGTCCTCAAGAATCAGCTTGAGCCCGTCGGTGCGCACCACCTGCGCCACCTTGCGGCCGCCCAGTTCCGTGGGATCGGCCTTCATCTTTTCAGTGAACGCGGCTTTGATCTCCGGGGTCAAGTGGAAGTTCTCGCGAACCGGATAGTAGGAACCAACCTTGCCAAACAGCCCCTTGAGCTGCACGCCAAGGCTCTTGCCGCGCACGGCCACCATTTCGGCCACCAGCAGCCCGGCGATGATGCCGTCCTTTTCCGGCACGTGGCCGCGGATGGTGAGGCCGGCCGACTCCTCGCCGCCGATGGCGATCTTGTCTTCGATGATCAGCTCGCCAATATACTTGAAGCCCACCGGCGTCTCATAGAGCGGCACGTTGTAGCGCTCGGCCAGGGCGTTGATCAGGTTGGTGGTGGCCACGCTCTTGGCCACGCCGTTCTTCCAGCCGCGCGTCTCCACAAGATAGTCGAATAAGAGGGCGACAATGTAGTTTGGCTGAATAAACGTGCCGTCTGCATCGACAATGCCGAAGCGGTCGGCGTCGCCGTCGGTCGCGATCCCGAGCGACGCGCCGATCTCCTTCATCTTGTCCTTGGCCGCGCCCAGCAGGTGGTCGTCGGGCTCCGGCGCGTGGCCGCCGAAAAGCACATCGCGATAATCGTGCACGGTTGCCACGGTCACGCCGGCCTGGCGCAGGATGTGGCAGCTATAGCCGCGCCCCGCGCCCCAGAAGGGGTCGAATACAATCTTGATGCCCGACTTGGCAATGGCCTTCACGTCGACGAGTTCGCCGAGCCGCTTGAGGAAAGCCGGCTTCACGTCGACGGTCTCGAATCCGCCGGCGGGAGCATCGGCCACAGGCACCGCGCCGTCGCCCAGCTTTGCGATGGCCGCCTCGATCTGCCTGGTCACCTCGGGCAGTGCCGGCGCGCCGTCGTGCGTAGAGAACTTGACGCCGTTGTATTCCGGCGGATTGTGCGAGGCGGTGAAGTTGATGGAGCCTGAAGTCTTGTGCGTGCTCACCGCGTAGGCGATGGCAGGGGTAGGCGCGGCGTCCGGAATCACGATGGGCGTGACGCCGGCCGCAGTGAGCACGCGCGCCGCCAGGTCCACAAAGGTCTCTCCCAGGAAGCGCGGATCGCGACCCACCAGCACGCGATGCGGCTCCGGTTGCGTCTTCACATAGGCGGCAATGCCGGCCACCGCCAGCCGGATGTTGGCCATGGTGAAGTCGTCGGCCACAATCGCCCGCCATCCGCTGGTGCCAAACTTGATTGCTGATGTCATGTCGTTCTCCGTGCGTCCGCGCGTGGCGGGCCGCAACGTCCATACTGCCTTACTCAGATGCGCTCGGCAAGTGGACGACAGCCCTCACCGCGGATTGGACTTGAATCGGAAAGAGGCTAGGATTGACTGAGGAATTCGATATGGCGACCCAATCCTACGAAAGCGCGCCGCAGATGGCTGAGTCGCTCAGTGATGACGATCGGCTCCGTCTCATCGAGGAGCTGAAGGCCGCCACGGCCAAGGATGGAACCTCTGAGCCCCAGCACAGCATGATGGAGCTGCGTGGCCTTGGGGCGGAACTCTGGGAAGGGATCGACGCCCAGGAATATGTGAACGGCGAACGCGACTCGTGGAATGGGTGAGGAAGCTTTAGTGCACGGCGGTCGGCCTGGATACAGCGCCTTCTGCGGAAAGCTCAATGGTTAAGCCGAAAGAAATCTCTGGTCAAACCGCTCCCTGAATTCATCCAATTCTTTTTCGAACCTTCCGAATCCCTCCTTTTCATCTGTGCTGCGAATCCCTCGCTTTGTTCTGTCGCGATTCAAACGATCGTTGGACGAGTTCTGGTCTAGACTTGCTCCTGGAGCGTGTTTTCAAAAATGGTCCCGTCGATCGGTAGTGCAATCCCTCAGGGGCTAAAGCCCGCCTTTTATGGGGGCCCTTTTCGGCACGACTGAAGTCGTGCCCTGACACAAAACGGGTTTTTGAAGCAAGCTCACGTTTCTGATGCCCGAAACTACCTCTCAAGCCCGCGTCGTCCTCACCACCGCCGCCAGCGCGGACGACGCCCGCCGCCTGGGCCGCGCGCTGGTTGAGGAGCGGCTGGCTGCCTGCGCCACGCTGATTCCCGCCGCCGAGTCCATCTACCACTGGGAGGGCCGCGTCGAGACGGCCACTGAAACTCTGCTGCTGCTCAAAACCGGCGTCGATCAGCTGGCCGCTCTTGAGGCGCGCCTGCTCGAACTGCACCCCTACGAGACACCGGAGTTTCTTGTACTTCCCATCGAAGCCGGCAGCGACGCCTATCTTGCCTGGATGAAGACGGGCCTCCGCCAGACATAAGGGCGCGGAAACGCGGGTCCTTCGACTGCGTTTGGCGCAAAAGAACGCCAAACTTCGCTCAGGATGACAGCAGTTGGGGAGACGCGGATTTCTCGTTGTCCGTGGCGGAAGAGAGATGGCCCGGACCGTCTGATATTCTTTCCTTTAGTCTGTCGATGCGCTGGTTATTGATTTGCTTATTCGTCTCGGTCGGGGCCCTGCTTTTGGCAACTGCGGGAGTGGTGCGTCACATCTGGCTGCAGCGCGCCAAACTCTCCGGCGACCGGTCACTGGGCCTGGGGGCTTCGCTGGACGGGGCCGATGAACCGGACATCGAACTGGAATCATGAAGGACGGGGTTATGAGCAAGGAACTCACAATTCGGCAGGCCCCGCTGGCCGGCCCGGACGCCACTCCTTCCTCGGCGATGGAAACCGGATTGCGCTCGGCCGGCGTTGTGCTTGCGGGCAGCGCCCTGGTCGCTCTCTGCTCGCATCTCGCTCTGCCATTGCCGTTTACGCCTGTCCCGCTGACCCTGCAGCCGTTTGCTGTGCTGCTGTTGGGCCTGCTGCTGACGCCGCGCCTGGCCGCTGCCGCACTGGCCGTCTACCTGGCTGAGGGTGCGCTGGGACTGCCGGTGTTTGCGCCCGGACTCACGGGCCTGGCTCACCTGCTCGGCCCCACCGGCGGCTACCTGCTGGCCTACCCGCTGGCGGCGCCGCTAATTTCGCAGCTCTGGCGCCGGACCGGACGCGGGTTTTCAGCCGCCCTAGTCAGCGCCGCCGCCGGCAATCTGCTCATCCTGGCTTGCGGGGCGCTGTGGCTCGCTTTGCTCACTCGCGCTGCACTGCCAATCGTGCTCACCCAATCCGTGCTGCCCTTTTTGCCCGGCGACGCGCTCAAGATCGCCGCGGCTGCCGGCCTCGCAGCCGGCTGGGTGCGCCTGCGCCATCGGCCAGCTTAGCCGCATCCAATTACCAGCCGCGACCGTTGTTCGTGGAAAGGAACGTTGCACACAGTGAGTACCCAGCAATCCGGAGCGGCAAAACCTGGCACCCTCGAAATCTCCATCGCTCATAGCCCCGACTCCGACGATGCCTTCATGTTTTATGGGCTCGCCACCAACAAGGTGCGGGTACCCGGCTACAAATTCACCCACACGCTGTGCGACATTGAGACGCTCAACCGCCGCGCCCAGAGCGAGGCTTTCTTCGACGTCACCGCGGTCAGTTTTCACGCCTACCCATACATCCAGCAGAACTACGCGCTGATGGGTTGCGGCGGCAGCGTCGGCGAGGGCTACGGCCCCATGATCGTCTCAAGCAAGCCGATCGGCCCGGACGACCTCGCCCGCATCCGCATCGCCGTGCCCGGCACCCTCACCACCGCCTATCTCGCGCTCAAGATCTTCAACCCCGCGCTTGAAACCGAGACGGTGCCTTTCGACCGCATCATTCCGGAGATTCTGGCCGGCAAGTTCGACGCCGGCCTCATCATCCACGAGGGCCAGCTTACCTACTCGTCGAGCGGCCTCTACAAGGTGCTGGAGCTGGGCCAGTGGTGGCGCGAAACCACCGGCCTGGTGCTGCCTCTGGGCGGCAACGCCATCCGCCGCTCGCTGGGCGCCGAGCGCATGCACATCGTCACCAAGGCCGTGCGCGACAGCATCCAGCACGCGCTGGACAACCGCGAGGAAGCGCTTGAATATGCCATGCAGTTTGCCCGCGACCTGGATGCGCAGCTGGCCAACCGCTTTGTCAGCATGTATGTGAACGACCGTACGCTGGACTACGGCGCGGACGGCCGCGAGGCTATCCGCAAACTGCTGGAACTGGGTCACGAGCGCGGCATCATTCCCATCGCTCCGCAGGTGGATTTCGTCGACTAACCTGATCTGCGCAAAGACTGGCTCGGGAAAGCGAAGGCACTCGGACCTTCGCACAGACACAACCAGAGACCAGCCGAAGCCACGCCAACTTACCAACACGCCGTGCCGCGAAGCGGCGCCAACTCGCTGCGGTTTTCCAAAGAACTTTCTACTACATTCAACCGGTTCGAAAAAGGGGAGCCGATAGACAGCCGTTACCTCCGCGCCACTTTTGCGTCCGAAAGTCATTCCAGCTCACTCATAATTCCCTTCGAGTCTTCTAAGAAAAATCCAATCTCTGCCGATAAATCCGGAAGTGAGGTTATTCCGGATGTCTGCCAACTCGCTCCGTGCCTGCCTGCTCGCCTCGCACGATTCCGCGCTGCTCTCCGCGTTTGAACCTCTGCTGCGTAACCGCTGCGCAGAGATGCAGATCGCGCTTTCCGCTGAGGCCGCGCTGGCTGCGATGACCGACGTTCCGGCGCCGGATCTGGCGCTGCTCGATGTGAACCTGCCCGGCATGGCGACTTCACAGCTGCTGGCCGCTGCGCGAGCCGACGGAGGCATCGGCCGCTTTCCGATTGTCCTGATTTCGGACACTGTGACGCGGGAATGGCTCGATCGCCTGGCTGAGGGCGTGATCGACGACGTGATCCCGTTCACCGCCGCGAGCGGATTCCTGGAGGTGCGCATTGAGGCGGTGCTGCGCACGCATCGCCTGGCGCTGGAACTTGAACGCGTGAGCGACTCAGCCGCGCGCAACACGCAAATGGACCGGCTCACCGGCGTCTACAATCGCGAAACGCTGCTCTCCATGCTGTTTCGCGAAACCGACCGCGTGCAGCGCATGAAGAGTCCCTTGAGCCTGGTGCTGTTTGACGTGGACGACTTCGGCCACTGGAATTCGCGCCTGGGAGCAGAGGCCTGCGATGAATTGCTCTGCCAGATTGCCGCGCGCACCACGCGTCTGATGCGCAGCTACGACCTACTGGGCCGCACCGGCAAGGACGAATTTCTAATCGCCATGCCCGGCTGCGGCAGCGCCAACGCCGCCATGCTGGCCGAGCGGCTGCGCCTCGAAGTCTTCTGCGCGCCTTTTCACGTGGCCGGTGAAACCATACGCCTGTCAGCCTGCTTTGGCCTGGCGGTTAGCAACGGCCGCTCGCCGCTGGTGGTGCTGCGCGAGGCCGAGCAGGCGCTGCTGTTTGCGCGGTCGGCTGGACCAGAGTCCATCCAGTGCTTCGGAAATGACCCCCAGGATCCGCCGCCGCCAGTCACGTACTACACGCCATCGACCGGCGATGAATTGATGGCGTGGTAGCAGGAAAGCGATCGCCTTACCTTAAATTAAATTCAAATCTGGGTGCCCCAGGTCCCGATTCTGGGCCCTGGGATGCCTCGCAAACCGGCCACTTCGGCGAGTCACGCCGCGGCTCAACCCCCAGCCATCAGGCTCGTGTGCCGATCATATGCGGAGCCCTCGGCATTGAGATCCAGAAACTCCTCAAACACATCGTTGGCCAGCAACTGGCCCTGCGCGGTGAGGCTGACAGTGCCGGCCAAAGTGGTCAGCAGCCCATCCTCGGCCAGGCGTGCAACAGCATCCAGCGCCGGCGCCACCATGCCGCGGCCAAACTCGCGCTGCAGGGCTGCAACGTTGACGCCCGCATTTGTGCGCAGGCCCAGGAACCATGCTTCCTCATGCTGCCGCGCCGGTATGATCCATTCGGTGTCGATTGATACGGAATTGAGTGATACTGAATCGTGCAGCGCGGGGCCGGCAAGATATGCCGGTAGATCGCTTGTCGTGGTTGAGCGCACCACCCTGCGCAACACGCCGCGATCGGCCGCCTCACGCAGCATGGAAGAAGCATCGAGCCCTACGCCCAGGTAAGGCCGTCGTTGCCAATAGCGCAGGTTGTGGCGCGACTCAAAACCCGGCCGCGAAAGGTTGGAGATTTCGTACTGCGCGAGGCCGGCTTCGGACAGCTTCTCGATGGCGCGGGTATACATCCGCGCAATCGCGTCGTCTGTGGGTACGAGGCCCGCGTGGTAGCGCGCGCCGTGAGCGAGCATCTCGCGGCCCAGGCGCGAGTCCTCGTCGACCTCCAGCATGTAGACGCTCGCGTGCGGCACGGCGCAGTCCACGAGCGCTGCGAGCGACTCTTCCCATGAAGCGAAGGTCTGGCCGGCGAGGCCAGCGATCAGGTCCAGGCTCAGGTTGGCGATGCCGGCCGCGCGCAGGCGGCGCAGATCGTCAAATACAACGCCGCGGCTGTGGAGACGGCCGCTCACGGCCGCCTCGCGGTCATTGAACGACTGCACGCCCAGGCTGACGCGATTCACACCGGCGGCAGTCAACGCGGCCAGCGTGTCGTCGGCAATCTGTCCGGGCGCACACTCGACGGTGATCTCGGCATCGGGGTCCACATCAAACTCGGCGCGCACCGCGGCAAATAATCGTGCCAGCAAGGCCGGGGCAAGCAGGCTGGGCGTGCCTCCGCCGAGATACACAGTGTCAACGCGGCGGGGAAGCTCTGCTCCGATGCGCGCTGCCCAGACGCGGGCCGCGGCCAGGTCCGCGATCAGCCGTTCAACGTAGCGCGCGTGATCGCTGGCCGGATAAACTCCCGATGCGAAGTTGCAATAGGTGCACTTTGACCGGCAGAACGGGATGGAAATGTAGATCCCCAGCGCATTGTGGCCGATTTCCTTCACGCTTCGATTGTTTCATGAGCGCGGGGACAATTCGCTGAGCGGCCGTATTGGCGTTGGGAGCGCGTCTCAGGGGCTAAAGCCCAGCGCAATCTGTTAACCATAGGCGGCACGACTGAAGTCGTGCCCTGACACTTCTTGCTTGTCCCGATGAATCCTTCCGCAGCGAGCGATCCGTGTGCCCTGCTCCATGCGCTTCCCATGCAAGAATTGAAGCAAGGAGTTTTTCGTTTGAAAGCTTGGCCGGTTCTGGGCATCGCATTTATCCAACTCATTCTGCTGCTGGCTCATTGGTTCATCTTCCACACGTTTGTTGTCTTCTGGAGCGATCTGAGTCCTGCCGCCGCGCATCACCTGCGCATGGCGATGATCGTGCTTTCATTCAGCTTCTTTGTTGCGGCCATGCTTGGCTTCCGCTTTAACAACGTAGCGGTGGAGCTGCTTTATAAAGCATCCGTGGTGTGGCTGGGACTGCTCAACTTTCTCTTCTGGGCCACCTGCCTTGCGTGGCCGGTGGATCTGGCGCTTCGCCTGCTGCGGCTGC
>Ga0302324_100001976_pt1 | contig 48619 bp, 48 predicted proteins | sample Palsa_T0_1_FD_201949 | JGI IMG/M metagenome (GOLD analysis project Ga0302324, IMG submission 201949) | Peat permafrost microbial communities from Stordalen Mire near Abisko, Sweden - Palsa_T0_1 | ecosystem: Environmental > Terrestrial > Soil > Palsa > Peat permafrost | place: Sweden: Abisko...
CCACCGCCTCTGAAGAGGTGTCCATCTAGGGCTCCACGTGGACACCTAACTACGTGTCCACCTAAGCCCGCATCTTCGACCGCTCCCGAGTCCTTATGCTATGCGGCCGTGACCAGACGGTTACGATCTATGTCCCGCACTTCTTCGAAGTGCGCGCAGGCCAGGTCCTATTTACTCACCACCCACAATCGGCCCAATGTCCTCGAGTTCCGGAGGATGAAATTTGAACAACCGACACGCGAAGCATTTGACCGCTGCTCAATCCGGTTAACCGCTTGATTGAATTGGATTTGGGGACGCGACCATTTACCGCATTTGACGTTATTTACCACACCTCAATCATTCGACCACGCGCAAGTATTTGATTGATATGGCCAGGGGTGGAATTGAACCACCGACACGCGGATTTTCAGTCCGAATCTCAAATCAACATAAGGCTTTGATTAAGATAGGGTTTTTCATCCCCAATTGTGGTATATTTTTCGGAGATACGTAGAGTTAGGCCGTTGATTTACAGAGTATTGGCCTGCTGATTTACCACAGCTCGGACTGGTGCTTTGATGCGGCGGCTGGCGCACGGTATGCTGGCCCGTCTGCGGGAATCGATGGCCCAGGAGTTGTCTCGCACCTGGAGTCCCGCAATCACGACGTCCGGCAGCAAACCACCGCGCTACGGAAACCGAGCAAGTCGATATAAACGCGCGCTACGCCAGCGCACTCAACAAAGATCCATAGCGAGTGATTATTATGCAAGAACTCGTATTTGAAGTTACCCAGGAAGCCGACGGCGGCTTTGTCGCCGAATCACTGGGCGAAGGCGTGATCACCCAGGCGGACACCTGGGACGAGCTGCGGCGTAATGTGCGCGAAGCCGTCGAGGCTTACTTCTTCGACAGCACGCCGCCGAAACACATCCGTCTTCATTTGGTGCGCGACGAAGTGCTCGCGACCGGATGAAGCTGCCGCGGAATCTTAGCGGCCGCCAACTTGTACAGGCACTTTGTAGCAGTTGGGGCTACACACAAGTTCACCAGGTCGGCAGCCATATCATCATCGAAACCGAAACGCCTCAACATCAAAGGTTGAGCGTTCCAGACCATCATCCGCTACGCACAGGAACTCTCAACGCCATCTTGCGCGCCGTCGCCGCGCACAACGGCGTCTCGCGGGAAGAGATCCTACGTTCGCTATAGGCTCAAAGGATTCACCGCATACTCCGTATCACAAGAGGCGCCAATGTTCCATCACGTCTGCGCCCGCTTAAGCTCCGGGACTTCAGCGAACGTCGCCGAGCACGGCGGGTGCGTGCTAAAAGCTCGCTGCATGCGGTAGGGTCACGGGCAACTCACGGCCTATTCTGTTGAAAAACTCCGTGGCAAGATTTTGTTGGAAGACGCTAAGGCTTTAGAAAGCCTGTAATTTGAAGGGGCGGAAGGATCCGCGCTTTCAGACGATATCTCGTCTCAGTAGATCGCAGTGCGCCAGGGTGCTCGATTAAGTCTGGTTTTCAGGCACAATTGATTTACCTGCGAAATCCTCGGTGCGCAGGAAATTAGTTTTTCAACAGAATAGGCCAACTGCGGTCCTTCAGTTCCACGAATCCGTCCCCTGGAAGCCGCCATTCCGGTCCAGATCACGGACTTGTTGCAAAGCTCGGTGGGCCTCCGCGAACATGCATTCTTGCGCGGCAGAGAAACGCCTAATGCTCGAGAGCGACAGGTCGGCAAACTCAGAGACTGATAGCTCACCTAAACCGAGACGGTGTCGGATCCTATTGCCGCCTGCGATGTGTTCGTCAGCTACGCGTCGCAGGATGCAACCATTGCCAATGCCGTCGTCGCGGCCAAGCCGCGCACGATCCGCGGCCATGCCGGACAGACACTCGGGCACTTACGGAAATGCCACGGTGACACGATGGTGACCGCATACCGAATTGCCTCAAGCTGGTGAGAATGCCTAATGACCAACTCCACAATAGCCAGGCATCGCGTTCTAGGCCTTCTAGTCCTCCTCTTCGGGATAACCTATTTGGATCGTGTTTGCATTTCGGTCGCCGGACCGCGAATTCAACAGGAGCTTCACATCGGCCCGATTGGTTGGGGCTGGGTGACCGGAGCGTTCACAATCTCTTACTGTATCTTTGAGATTCCGACAGGAATCCTCGGAGACCGAATCGGGCCGAGGCGCGTACTGACTCGCATTGTCCTATGGTGGTCTGCTTTCACCGCGCTTACAGGTGCGGTGGCCAGTTACTACCCACTGCTGCTCACGAGATTTCTCTTTGGTGCGGGCGAGGCGGGGGCATTTCCGAACGCGTCGGTGGTTGTTTCAAAATGGTTTTCAGCGGATCGCAGAGCCACGATATGCGGTGTTATGTTGGCGGCGAGCCAGATTGGTGGCGCTCTGGCGCCATTGCTGGTGGTGCCGATCCAGAGTCAGTACGGATGGCGGGCCTCATTCTTCATGTTTGGTGGTGTCGGAGTGTGTTGGGCTATTGCGTGGTACACCTGGTTTCGAGACTCTCCAATTCAAGCGGAAGCATCAACCCCATCGACGCATAAAGAACCTACCAAACAACCGGGCGCTGTGGCACACAAATTCCCGTGGCGAGCGGCGTTTCGCTCGCAAAGCGCGCTAGCCGTACTGGCTACGGCGTTCTGTTACGTGTACGTCTTCAATTTCTTCCAGACATGGTTTCACACATTTCTCCAAAAGGGGCGCGGATTCAGCGAGACCGGCCTCTTGCTCTCGTCTCTTCCCTTTGTGGTGGCGGCACTTGCAAATTTAACTGGCGGCACAGTAAGCGATGCGCTGGTAAGCAAGCTCGGACCAAAGCAAGGACGACGAGTACTGGGGGTCACGGCACTGACGACCGCGGGCGTATTCACGATTGCGGCCATGTTGACGCAGCAACAGATCCTGACCGTCGCTTTCCTATCTATCGTTTATGGGTCGATCACCTTTCAGCAATCTGTGGTCTTTGGAGTCTGCCTGGACATCGCGGACAAAAATGCAGGAGCAATGGTCGGCATGATGAACACCGCAGCGCAATTGGGAGGCCTCGTGGGTTCTGTCGCATATGGCTACATCGTTGATCACTTCGATAGTTACAACGCTCCCTTCGTTCCCATGGCGGTCCTGCTATTTCTCGGCGCCTCGCTTTGGTTTCGTATAGACGCATCGGAAAAGCTGTATTTGGGGCGCCGTGGCGCTTGCGCGCCCCTGGAGGCCTAGCCTGCGCGAATCCAACTGCGTTGCCGCTCGACGCGACGTTTGATGTCAGTGGAGCCGAAAGCAGGCATTGACAAAAGACCGCTTCGGGGTCAACTGCGGTCGCAGTGCAGCTTGCGGCTGGTTTCTGACGCTGATCCGAGAACAGTGGAGAATGGCGAAATGAAGACGGGAAACTTCGTTGGGGCGACCGGTATCCTTCTGATCGCCGTCGCGGCGTGGCCGGCGAGTAATTCATCTGGCGCCGATGGAACCTTGGCTGTTTACCCGAAGTATCACGTCGTACACGGTTGGCCGGTTCTGCCTGAGGGTGAGGTGCTGGGCTCAGTCGCTGGAGTTGGTGTGGATTCGCACGGAAGTGTCTTTGTCTTTCATCGGGCAGGACGCACTTGGCCAAAATCCGACGTACTTGAATTGACTCCCATACCACGACCTACCGTTGACGTCTTCAGCGGACATAGCGGAGCTCTGCTTACGAGCTGGGGCGCAAACCGCTTCGCGATGCCACACGGCTTGACCATTGATGGTCACGATAACGTGTGGTTGACGGACGTGGCGCTTCAGCAGGTCTACGAGTTCTCTCATGAGGGCGAGATCCTGCAGATCCTGGGGGAGCGCGGTGTGGCGGGAGATGATGAGGGGCATTTCAATCGACCGACGGCGGTGGCGGTCGCTGGTGATGGATCGTTCTATGTAAGCGATGGATACAAGAACACGCGGGTGATGAAATTTAGTCCTGGTGGAAAATTCCTGTTTCAGTGGGGCACCAAGGGCTCTGGACCCGGCCAATTCGATCTTCCGCACGGGGTGACTCTGGATTCGGCAGGCCATATCTATGTGGCTGATCGGAGTAATGAACGCATTCAGGTTTTCGATTCAGCGGGTCATTTCTTGGCTCAGTGGGCCGGCAAACAGTTCGGGCGACCCTATGCGATTGCGGTCGATAGGCGTGGACAAGTGTACGTGGCGGACGGCGGAGACCAACCGGACGGTCCACCGGATCGCTCGGCTTGGGTCCTGGCTCGCCCTGATGGAACACCGGTCGCCCGGATCGGTAGATTCGGAAACTACGACGGGCAGTTCGAAATGGCGCATTCGATTGCGGTTGATGTCGACGGATCGGTCTATGTCGGCGACATCACAGGCGCTCGCGTGCAAAAGTTTGTGCGCTCTGGTCCGTCCGAATCCCCTGCTAACGTCGGACCCTAGTCGCCAAACTCGGCATGCGATTCCTGAATCCCAAAAGCCACCGCTCATAGCAGGCAGCTGTGGGTCTATCTCAGGTCCGGTAGAAGGGCAGAGGCAGCAATGGGCGTCGCAGCGCCGAACCGGTGCCAAGCGAGCAGGCCACCGCAAAGGATGAGCGCGCCGACCAGCCATATCGCTGCAGCTCCTGCGTTCTGCAACCATTTCGCGCGCTCGAGACCGACGATATTGAGCAGTGTCGCGAACCATAAAATACCGAGGCAGACAGCACCGTTGTAGAGCGGGTTGTCTGCGAGCGCGAGCCCCCAGGGACGTACAGGAGCACCGCGGCAGCGAACAGTAGCACTGACGGGAAGAAAACGAGATTCGCTATCCAGTAGCTCCAACCTGCGATGAACCCATGCAGGTCACCAAACGCAGCCTTCGACCAGAGATAGAGGCCACCTTCGCCCGGTAGACGCGAGCTGAGCTCCAGAACCGTGAGGGCAGACGGCACGAGGAACGTGATCAGCCCGAGCGCCCAGAGCGTCAGGCTCGACGGCCCGATCTGTGCCGCGACGGAGAGCCAACGCAGCCCGACAATGGCCGCAACGTTGAGAAGGACAAGATCGAGTGTACCAAGGGCGCGATGCAGCTGAGGTACGGTGGCGACGCCTGTATCGAGATTCATTTTGTCATCCCGTAGTTTGCATCGCGCCCGAAGCAGTCATGATGATCGAGAGATGCCGCGATGAGCAAGGGTTTCTGGATTGTAGTAGCGGCGCCGTTCGACCCTAACGCTCTTCGCTTTGGCGCGACGCACGGGTGACCGCGCATTGCCAAATGGGGGATTCGGGTGGATGCCCGCTCCGTAAATTCCGCTCATACAGCGGGCTAGGTTCTCTACCGAAAAGCGGTCAATCACGAGTGACCGGTGGGAGTCATATTTGCCCATAGGACCGGAGAATCTAAATTTATGCTTGTCGGTGTGCCTTCTTGCGGGCATGCTGAACAAGGCTTACACGATGCGAACGCATGACAACAATAACTGCGCGCCCTCTCCACCGCATTCTCGGCGTTGGGTTCGGTTTGGTGATGGTTTTCGGGACCATGGTCGGTGTGGGCATACTTCGACTGCCAGGCACGGTAGCCGCGGCCCTAGGCGATCGCACGCTTATCATGGTCGCCTGGGTGCTCGGCGGCCTATATGCCTTGATGGGTGCCGTATCGATCTCGGAATTGGCTGCCATGATTCCAGAGGCGGGCGGATTTCGAGTTTATGCACGGCGTGCTTTTGGCGAAGGCGTCGGGTTCGCGGTGGGATGGATCGATTGGCTGGCCAGCGTGGCGACTGTCTCATACGTAGCTGTCACGGCCGTGGCGTTCCTCGGGGTCCTCTGGCACCCGCCAACCCTATATCCTCGTGCCAGTGCCATTCTGATTGTCGCGGTGTTTACTGCAATCCACTGGATTGGCCTGCGCATCGGCAGCGTCTTTACGACGGCCATCAGCGTCGCGGGTGGAATGACGCTGATGATCCTGATCGCCGGTTGCTTTGTTGCGACGCCTGTCTCGGGGTCGGCAGCGGCGTCACTCGCAACGAGCGCGGCGTCCCTACCTATAGCGTCGATCGCAATGGTATTTGCGATGGTGCCGGCATTGCGTGCCGTACTCACCGCGTACGACGGATGGTACGCGCCGATCTACATGGCAGAGGAAAATGCCAACCCAAGCCGCTCTTTGCCACGGGCAATTATCGGGGGAACGCTCCTGGTCGTGGCTCTCTACCTGCTGGTTAACGTCGGGCTACTGCGCGTGCTGCCATTGAATGTGTTGGCCGCCTCAAACCTTCCAGCAGCGGAAGCGGCGAGAATCATCTTGCCGCACGGCGGTTCGGAAATTGTCACAGTGATTTCAATTCTGGTCGTGTTGAGCCTGTTGAACACCAATCTGCTGATGGCACCGCGAGTATTGTTCAGTATCGGCCGCGATGGCTTGTTTACCGAAAAGGCGACCGTGGTCAGCAAAGGCGGCACGCCACGGGTGGCGCTGGCGCTGACGAGCGTATTCGCCGTGGCTATAATTCTGAGCGGCTCGTTCGAGCAGATCATCGCGCTGTTTGCGGTGCTTTTGCTGTTGTATTACGTATCGGCGTTTCTGGCGGTATTCGTGCTGCGCCACCGAGCACCTACCGTGCAGCGGCCTTATAAGGCGCTCGGTTACCCGCTCACGACTGCGATCGTGTTCCTGGGCTCGCTTGCATTCTTGGTTGCGGCAATCGCCGAGGACCCACGGTCGGGGCTGATTGCTGTGATCTTTCTAGCGTGCTGTGCGCCTGCGTACGTGTGGATGGCTCGCGTCCGCCGACTCCGCGTGGTAAGGCAACTGGCGTAGGGGCGAGCAGGCCTCGTCGCATGTCATTGCCCGGCAATATTGACTCCGCAAAGTTCGCCAGTCGGCACCGACTGGATTGGGCCGGAAGTGCTGATTGACCAGCGACCTTCAAAAAACTATTACGCAGTTGCACATTGATCGATGATCCGTGTCCCGAACTTCATCGAAAGCGCGCACGCCATGTCCTATTTACTCACCACCCACGATCAGTCAAATGTCATCGAGCTTGGGAAGATGAAATTGAACAACCGACGCGCGGAGCATTTGACCGCAGCTCAATCCGATTCAACCGCTTGATTGAGTTGGATATGGCAACGCGACCATTTACCGCATTTAAGGGTATTTACCACACCTCGATCATTCGGCCACGCGCAAGTATTTGATTGATATGGCCAGGGGTGGAATTGAACCACCGACACGCGGATTTTCAGTCCGCTGCTCTACCAACTGAGCTACCTGGCCGTCGAAGGGGGAGATCGCTATTAGACCCGGCTGCCGCGTAAGGCGTCAAGCAAGCGATGCGCTAAATCATTGATTCGATTCAGGCGGCGGAGCGCCCTTTACGGCCGCATCGGCTGGCCGATTGACCCTTTGCGACGCCGGCCTTCGGCAGCCCAGCGTTGATGGCAGGCAAAATGCATATGCACCACGCGTGTCACGCCGTCCGGAGCGAGCTCGACCTGGTACTCAATATCAGGTGGGTGGATCCGGCCGTTGCAAAGGTCACAGGTCGTGCCCGTGCCGCGGCTCGCCCAGGTCCGCAGGGGCTTCTGATACGGCAACAGCTGTGCGCCATTATCCGACGTTGCGATACTCTCGCCGTGCGTTTGCATGAAGCACCTCCCGTTTGTGCCTGAGAAACAGAACGCAGCCATGCGGCATTCCGATGACACGCAAAGCGATCAGCTCGCCGGCGGCTTAAAGCCCTCCGGCGCCTTGGAGCCCGAGCCAAAGAAGAATTTTTCCATCTCTGACTCCAAGAATTTGCGCGCCTTTGGTTCGACCGGAGTCAGCCGGTATTCGTTCATTAACATTGTCTGATGACTAATCCAGCGGCTCCAGGCTTCCTTGGACACCTGCTCATAGATTCTCTGACCGAGCTCGCCAGGATAAGGCGCGCGGTCGAGTCCGGGCGCTTCACGTTTTAACAACACGCATTGCACAAGACGAGACACGCTCAACTCTCCAGTCGGCCAGTCGCGGGTGCATCGAACAGCGTGGGATCCGACAGTCGATCGAGCAGGGTTTTGATCGGTGCAGGCATGCCGATGCGCGCAGGCTCGTGACTGTTATACCAGAGGCTCTGACTGGCATCCATGACGCCGGCGGGACCGCTGCAGCGCGTCAACAGAGGCGCAATAACGAGATCGAAATGCGTGAAGCTGTGCTGCACTAATTCGAGAGCTTGCGGCTCTCCGTGGGTACGTTGCAGCGATTGATCGGCAAAAATCCTTGCGGCGGAGAGTGTGTCGAACTGCGGCAGGCACCACAATCCGCCCCAAATACCGCTTTGCGGCCGGCGCTCGAGGAGCACTGCGCGGTCCTCGCGCACGGCGACGAGCATGACGACCTGCCGACTGCGGCGGACACGCAGCTGTCGCGGCGCAGGAATTTCATGCTGGCGTCCGGTGCGGCCCGCGACACATCCGTCGCTCACGGGACATATGGCGCAGAGCGGCTTGCGCCGCACGCACACTGTCGCCCCGAGGTCCATAATCGCCTGCGTATATACCGCGACCTTGTCTTGTGGCGTACAGCGTTCGGCCAGCTGCCACAGGCGCTTGAGTGTTGCGGTGTCGGTCGAAGGTCCCGCAATACCGAAGAAGCGTGCAAGCACGCGCTTGGCATTGCCGTCGAGAATGGGGAATGGTTGACCGCAGCTCAACGCGAGGATAGCGCCTGCGGTGGAGCGGCCGATTCCGGGCAGTGCCACGAGCTCGGCAAAGCTGCGCGGAAACTTGCCGCCAAACTCATCGCAGATGCGCCGGGCCGCGCGATGCAGGTTGCGCGCCCGGGCGTAATAGCCAAGCCCAGTCCACAAATGCAGCACATCGTCGATCGCAGCGTCGGCGAGCGTCGCGACATCGGGAAAGCGGGTGATGAAGCGCTCGTAGAAGGGAATGACCGTGACCACTTGCGTCTGCTGCAGCATGATCTCCGAGATCCAGACGCGATATGGCGAACGCTGCTTCTGCCAGGGCAGATCGTGACGCCCGCGCCGTGCATGCCAGTCGATGAGGGCGGTCGTTAGTCGCGTGTAAGAGCTATCCACCAAACGAATTCTACCAAATGGTAGAACGCCAAAACGCGCGCGCCAATTCCCGCGGCATCATGGCCGCGGCGCGGAGTGGTACTCGTGAAGGCCTTTCAAAAAAAGACGCCGCCGGAGCGCGCTCGAGAGGGGGTCACGGGCATCGAACCGGCGGCGTGCCTGGTCTACCTTGGTAGGTGGACACGTTGTGGAGGTTGAGGCGACATCCACGAGCTATACAATGCAACCCGTATGCCAGGAGTTGTTGTCAAAGCTTTTTCCGAGGTTCGTCAATGGCCTGGCGCCATAACCACCGGCGCCACGTCAAGGAACACGGCCGCCAGATGAACCGCAGTGGAGCACTGCCGGGGGCGAACGCACGGACTTTGTGCAGAGCGGACAAAAAGCGCGCTTATGCGCCCGAAAAAGTAATCCATCCGCGCGCTTGCGCTTTACCACCTGACGAGCGGCGGCAAACTCATGAGGTAGGCCTCAGGATCCGCATCGGTGCCGAACCCGAACTGGGTACCGCGGTCATAAACCAAATTGAATTCTACGTAGCGGCCGCGCTTCACGAGCAGCTGATCGCGCGCTTGCGCATCAAATGCCGCGTCCTTGCGGCGCGCTACGATCTGCGGATACACGCCTAGAAACGCCTCCCCGACGGCGCGCACGAATGCAAAGTCCGCAATCGGATCGGCGCTTGAGAGCTGATCGAAGAAGATTCCGCCGACACCGCGCGGTTCCTGGCGGTGCGGCAGATAAAAGTACCGATCGCATGCCTCCTTGAATTCGCGATAAGCGTCAGCGCGATAGGAATCGCAGGCGCCGCGCAGCGCATCGTGAAAGCCTGCCGTGTCCTCAGCGTTGAGAAAGGTAGGAGTCAGGTCAGAGCCGCCGCCGAACCAGGCGCGACTCGTGCGCAGGTAGCGCAGATTCATGTGCACAGCGGGCACGTACGGGTTGTACATGTGGGCTACGAGTGAAATGCCGCAGGCCTGAAAGCTTCCCTGCGATTCTTCGGCGCCGGGTATCTGCTTCATGAACTGTGGTTGCAGAGTGCCCCAGACATCACTGACGTTCACGCCGACTTTTTCAAACACTTGGCCGCGCATTAGCCGCGTCTCACCGCCGCCTTGCAGGCGATGGCCTTCCGGCCGCTTCCAAACGCGGTGCGTAAATGTGCCGTTGCCTTCGAGTGTCTCGAAGGCGCTGCAGATGCGTTGCTGCAGGTCGCGAAAGTAGGCGGCCGCATCACTCGCAAGATCCCGATCATGCACGCGTGGTGCACTCATGGACGTAGTCAATGAGCCGCGCCACGGCATCCGGGTCGGTATCCGGCCAAATGCCGTGGCCAAGATTGAATATGTGGCCGGGTGCGCTGCCTGCGTCCGCGAGCACGGCATCGACCTGCACGCGCAGCTCCTGCGGTGCTGCAAAGAGCGCAGCCGGATCAAGATTGCCCTGAATGGCCTTCGACGCGCCCAGGATCTTGCGAGTCGCGCCGAGTGGGCTGCGCCAATCCACGCCAACGACATCAACGTCGAGCTCGGCCACGGCCTGCATCAGCGCCGAGCCCTGATTGGCGTAGTAAATGATCGGAACACCGAGATCGCGCAGACCAGCGACTGTGCGCCGCACGGCCGGCAGCGCGAAGCGCCGGAACTCCTTGAGCGCCAGAAGGCCTGCCCAGGATTCAAATAGCATGAGGGCCTGTGCCCCGGCCTCGGCCTGGGCGCGCAGGTAAGCCGCCATCGCGTCGGCGAGATGTGTAAGCAGGCGTTCGCTCGATTCGGCATGGGCATACAAAAAAGCACGCGCCGCGGCAAACTCCTTCGAGGGTCTGCCGCAGACGAGATAGCAGAAGAGCGTGAACGGCGCGCCTGCGAAGCCGATGAGCGGAACGCCGCGCGGCGCGTTGGCACGCACCAGGCGCACGGCCTCGAGCACAAACGGCACGTCACGTTCCGGCAGCAGCGCCGGCAATGCATCGATCTGCGCATCGGAGCGGATCGGGTCCCGCACGATGGGGCCGGGATCAAACTCGAGTGCGATGCCCATGCCCTGCAGCGGTGTCATGATATCGCTGAACAGGATGCCCGCGTCGAGCTCGAAGCGCCGCAGCGGCTGCAAAGTTGCTTCCGCGGCAAGCTCCGGCGTGCGCGTCAGCTTGACGAAGTCGACCTGGGAGCGAAGTTTGCGATATTCAGGCAGGTAGCGGCCCGCCTGACGCATGATCCAGATCGGCGTGTAGGCAGTCGGCCGTGCGCGGCAGGCATCAAGAAATGCGCTCATGCGGCAAGCCAGCGACAAACATCCGGTGCGTAGTAGGTAATGATGAGATCGGCGCCGGCGCGCAGGATACCGGTCAGGCTTTCGAAGACTGCCGCGCGCTCGTCTATCCAGCCTCGTTCGCTCGCAGCCTTGATGAGGCTATATTCGCCTGACACGTGATACGCCACCACCGGCACATGCACGGCATCGCGAACACGCGCGATGACATCAAGGTACGGGCCTGCCGGCTTCACCATGACGAGGTCCGCACCTTCTTCGATGTCGAGCATGACTTCGTGCAGCGCTTCGCGACTGTTCGCAGGGTCCAGCTGATACGCACGCCGGTCGCCGAACGCCGGTGCCGACTGCGCCGCTTCGCGGAAGGGTCCGTAATAAGCAGAAGCGTACTTCGCGGCATACGCGACAATGGGAGTGTTCGCGTACCCGGCACCGTCGAGCTTCTGTCGGATCGCAAGCACGCGACCGTCCATCATGTCGGAGGGCGCGACGGCATCAGCGCCCGCGCGCGCGTAATTGAGCGCAACATCTGCAAGCGTTGCGACGGAGGAATCGTTATCGATCTCGCCTGACGGCAGCACGTGTCCGCAGTGTCCGTGATCGGTGGCACCGCAGAGGCACACGTCGGTCCACACCAGAAGCGCAGGACAGGCCTTCTTGATCGCAGCAATCGCCTGAGGCACGAGGCCCTGCGGATCGAGCGCCGCACTCGCCGCGGCATCTTTTTCCGTCGGCGCCGCAAACAGGATGATGGCGAGGACACCCGCCTCCGTCGCCATTTTTGCCTCCTTCACCGCTTCATCCACCGACAGCTGGCAGATGCCGGGCATGCTGACCACGGCTCGACGCACTGCGCGTCCGGGCACGATAAAGAGCGGATAGATGAGCGCATCGCCCGTCAGGCGCGTCTCGCGCACCATGCGCCGCCAGACTTCAGACTGACGCAGACGCCGCAGTCTATGCAGGGGGTAGCCCATTGCTATGGCCTCATTTGCAGCAATTTCAGTGTTGTATTGGCAAGTCCGGACAGAGTGGCTGACTCGGCAAGCACGGCGGTGCGACCGCGCTCGGCGAGCGCGCGCGCCGTCGTCGGACCGATGGCCACGACTGCCGCCTGCGCGAGCAGTCGCGTGAAGTGGGGCGCACCCAGCGCACGTTCCAGTTCAATCACCGCCGAGGGACTTGCGAAAGTTACCGCGCCGATCACCTCGCGGTCGATCCAAGCGCGGCAATCATCGGCGTCAAGGAGCGCCGCCTCGGTTCGATAGGCCTCGACCTGGCGCACTTCGGCGCCGAGCTGCGTCAATCCCTGCGTGATCGTCGGCAGCGCGCGCGAGCTTGCGGGGTAGAGGATTTTTGCGCCGCCGCAGCCCACCGCGGCGAAGGCGTCGACGAGCGCCGCAGCATTGGCTTCGTTCGGCATCAGATCCACGGCAAAGCCGCGGCCCTGCAACACTTGCGCGGTCGCGCGACCGATGGCGGCCACGCGCACGCCCTGCGGCAAGCGCGGCAGCCAGCGGATGACGGCCGTGACAGCCTGCCGGCTGGCGAATACGATCCAGTCGAAATCTTGAACGTGCGCCAACGCCCGCTCGAGCGAATTCCCGGCTGGCGGCGCGGTGCGCACCGCTGGCCAGAGGAGTACGTTGAGTCCGAGACTGCGCAACTGCGTGCTCAACGGGCCATCGTGCGACTCCGCGCGTGTGACGACCACGGCCACCGCAGGGGCGTCAGTCGTCACGGCGCGGCCACTGCGCTACCGACGTCGCGCACCGCGGCGATGAGCCGCCGCGCGCCTTTCGCCAGAAGTTCCTGCGCGAGACGCGTGCCCAGGCGCGTGGCGTGGGCGGGCAGCGCGGCATCGACACCCTCGACCGTCAGCATGGATGAACCGTCGAGTGCGCACACCGAGACGTGCAGATGCAGCTCCTCAGCGACGAGTGTTGCGAGCGCGCCCAGAGGCACCTGACAGCCGGCCTCGACGCTCGCGAGGAGCGCGCGCTCCGCCGTAGTCGTCAGGCGCGCGGCGCGGTCATCGAGCGCGGCGAGCCAGCGCTGTGCATGCTCATCGTCGGCGCGCACACACACTCCTATGGCTCCCTGCGAGACCGCCGGCGGAAACTCCATCACGGGCAGATGGCAGGAGATGTGTTCCTCAAGGCCTAATCGCTTCAAGCCCGCAGTTGCGAGGATGATCGCGTCATAGGCGCCGGTTTTCAGGCGCTCGATGCGCGTCGGGACATTGCCGCGCAACTCGAGGGCTTTGAGGTCGGGACGCGCGTGCGCAAGAAACGCCCGGCGCCGCAGACTGCTCGAGCCGACGCGCGCGCCCGGTGGCAGTTCATGCAAGAGCTCACCAGCGCGGCTGACGAGCGCGTCGCGCGGGTCTTCGCGAGCGAGCACGGCCGCAAGCGCGGTGCCCGGCTCGAGCTGCGTCGCGAGGTCCTTGAGACTGTGCACGGCGACGTCGATTTCGCGCGCGAGCAGTGCGCGATCAATTTCCTTGGTGAAAAACGCCTTGCCGCCCACCGTCCACAACGGCACGTCGGTGCGCACGTCCCCCTCCGTGCTGATGTGCACAAGTTCAATGGGCGGCGCATCGCACTGCCGGGCGATGGCAGCGGCCACATGGCGCGCCTGCCACAGCGCCAGTGCGGAAGCGCGCGTGCCGATCCGAAGCGTGGCCGGACGCGTCATGCGGCGTCCTCAATCAGAAAGCGATATCCAACGCCCCAGACGGTCAGGAAGTGCCGTGGATTCGCCGGATCGCGCTCGAAGCGCTTACGCAGACGCAGGATGAAATTATCGACGGTTCGTGTAGAGGGGAAGACGTCATATCCCCAGACGCGTTCCAGCAGATCTTCGCGCGAGACGATTTCTCCGGGCCGCTCGGCCAATACTTTGAGAATCATCGCCTCCTTTTCGGTGAGTTCCTGCGCGGCGCCGTTCCACGAGCGCGCGCGAAACGCGCGGAAATCAACTTCATTGCCGCCGAAGCGCAGTACGGCACTTTGCGGAGTCGCCGAAGCCTTCCGATACCATTCCCAGCGGCGCAGGATGGCGCGCACTCTCAGGAGAAACTCATCCAGATGAAAGGGTTTGGCCAGATAGTCGTCGCCGCCGGCCTCGAGGCCGAGCACGCGATCCTGGGGATCTCCGCGCGCGGTAAGAAACAGGACCGGCGTGTTGTTGCCCTCTTCGCGCAGCGTGCGGCACAGCGTGAACCCGTCGAGGTGCGGTAGCATCACGTCGAGCACGACGAGCTCGCAGGAGTTTTCACGCAGCCACGCGAGAGCAAGTCGTCCATCCGCCGCGGTGTCCACGGCATAGCCTTCTGCGCGCAGATTCTCGGCGAGCCCAGCAGCCAGATGCGGGTCGTCCTCCACGACCAGGGTGCGTGCGGCGGACACTTGCGCTGTGCTCACACCGGCTGCCTCGGCGCCGCCGGCCAGGAGAGAACGAAGAGCGCGCCCTGCCCCACCCCGACGCTATGCGCGCTTACGCGGCCGCCCGTCAACTGCATGAGACGCCGTACGATGAAGAGCCCGAGCCCCGTGCCGTTGTGGCTGCTGCCGCCGCCCGGATGCAGCCGAGAAAACTTCTTGAAGAGCCGCGCGCTGTCGTTCGCGCCAAAGCCAACCCCGCTGTCGCGTACCGAGAGCTCGACTTCGCCGTTGGCGGCGCGCGCCGCAAACGTCACCGTGCCCCCGCTGACCGCCGCGACCGCCGCAAGCGCATTTTCCAAGAGGTTGCGCACCACGACATCCACGGCCAGCGGATCGGCGAGGACGATGAGGTCGCGCGGCACATCCGTCGTCAATGCAATGCGTTCCTGACGCGCGCGCTCCTCGAACTGGCCGACGACGCGTCCTACCGCAGCGGCGAGCTCCACGGGCTCGCTTTTGAGATCCACGCGTCCGCGCTCGAGACGCACGCTGTCGAGAATGCGCGACACCATCGTCTCCATGCGCGCCAGATCCACGAGCATGCGATCAATCAAAGTACGCGCCTGCTCGGCCGACAACTGCCGCTTTGCCATGGTCTCGAGCGAGAGCTGCAGACTCGCAAGTGGGGTCTTGAATTGATGCGATACCAGAGCAAGGAAGTTGTCCTGCTCTTGCAGCACTTTCGTCTCGGCGCGCAATGCGCGTGAGATCACACCGACGCAAAGCGCGAGCGCGAATAGGAAAAAGCCGCTCTCCCACACGTATTGATTGATGCGCCTGTGGCGCTCTTGTACAAATGCCGCATCGACGGCGTCCGCAGGCGCCGCGCCGCCATCCGCGATGCTTACGTCGGGCAGGAGAGCATGCACGCGCGCAGCGGACGCACCGGCTGCGAGCAGCGCCTGCGCCGCGGCGACCTCGCGGGCGTACGCGATGCGGGCATCGCGCAGCTTCTGCGTGCTGTAGTCGTGCTGGTCGTAGACCCACCAGCCGACCTGGATCACCGAAACGATGACCAGCAACAGCGCCGTCATCTGGAAGACTTTCGTGGTCTTCACGATGCCTTCGCTGCGACGAGAAGCGACTGCCTGAGCGCGTCTGCGAAGAACTTTATGTCCTGATCGCCAAAGCTTGCCGACAGGAAACACACCTCATACGCGGACGGCGGCAAGTAGACGCCACGCGCCAGCATGGCGTGAAACAGCGCCGCAAAGCGTTGCAGAGCTTTGCCGTCGAGTGTAGCCGCCCGGCGCGGCGCCGCGCCTTCGTGCAAGGACAGCCAGAAAAGGGAGCCGGCGCGCACCAGGCTCAGCGGAAACGGCGCCCCTGCCAGGATCGGGGCGAGCGCGTCTTCCAGCTTCGCGCCCAACGTCTCAAGATGCTGCCAGACAGAGCCTTCGGTGAGGAGATTCAGCGTCGTCAATCCCGCCGCCATGGCCACTGGATTACCCGACAAAGTCCCCGCCTGATAGGCATCGCCATCCGGAGCCAGGTGCGCCATCACGCGACGCGAGCCGCCAAAGGCGCCGACCGGCATCCCGCCGCCGATGACTTTGCCGAAGGTCGCCATATCGGGCGTGATACCCATAAGCTCCGCGACACCACCGCGCGCCATGCGAAATCCCGAGATCACTTCATCAAAGATCAGGAGGGCGCCGTGATGGGCTGTCGTCTGCGCAAGTGTCTGCAGGAACGCGCGCCGCTGCAGCAACAACCCATGGTTCGCAGGCGTGGGTTCAATGATCACCGCAGCGATGCGCTCTCCCTCCGCCGCAAAGAGCTCCTGTAGCGCCGCTTCGTTGTCGAGCGGCAGCACGCGCGTGGCCGCAACAAAGCTTGCCGGCACGCCGGATGAGGAGGGCCGCCCAAAGGTCGCAAGGCCCGAACCCGCCGCCACGAGCAAATGATCGGCGTGGCCGTGATAGCAGCCGGAGAATTTTACGATGAGATCGCGGCCGCTCGCCGCGCGCGCCACGCGCACCGCACTCATGACCGCTTCGGTGCCGGAAGAGACGAAGCGCACCTGCTCAAGGCCTGGATAAGAGGCCGTAATCCGCTCCGCCAATTCCACCTCGGCGGGACACGGCGCGCCGAACGTCGTGCCGTTGCGGCATGCCTGCGTCATCGCCTCGACGACCTGCGGATGCGCGTGCCCCAGTATGAGTGCACCCCATGAATTGACGAGATCGAGATAGCGCCGCCCATCGACGTCGTAGAGATACTGGCCCGCGCCGCGCTCGATGAAGAGCGGCGTGCCGCCCACTGCGCGAAACGCCCTCACCGGAGAGCTCACGCCGCCGGGAATGACCCGGCATGCGCGTTGATAGAGTTGCGCGGAGCGCACTCCCGTCGTTTCGGCACCCGCGTTCTTATCGTTCATGAATTGCTTTTTCCACTGTCCAGGTCGTGCGCGTGCGGAGTGCGCTGCAGGCGTGCCGCGCGAAAGAAGGCATCCACTGTATCCGCGCTCGCATGCGCGGCGGCGGCTCTGATTCCCGCCAGCGGCAGATGTGCAAGGCGCCGTGCGAGCGTGGTCGCGAAGCGCCGCAGCAGCTGGCGCTCGTCATCGTCGAGTCCCTGCAGATCATCCGCGAGCAGCTGATCCATCTGCGCTGCCGCAATGCCTTCAAATGAGTCTCTAAGGTCAGCGAGCCTGCGTCCGATGGCACGCGTCGCAAGCTCGCTGCGCAACCGCGCTAACCGCTCATCGATGGCAGCGCGCACCGGCGCCAGGCGCAGAAGCTGAGTCAGACGCTGCTCGCGCGTCGCTTCGATGAGTTCGTCCATGCCGATGCGCACGAGCCCGATCGCTTGCGCGGCTGCAGGCTCGATGTTGGGCGGCAGGCCAAAATCAATAATCAGCGGTGAACTTGCGGCCGCCTGCTTGAGCGCGCGCAGCGCCGCTTCATCGAGGATTGCCCCGGGGCCGCCGGCGGCAACCACCACTGCCGCAACGTCGGGCGGAGATGAGCGGAACTCATGCAGTGGCACGCACTGCGCCCCCAGTGACTGCGCCCACTCTTCGGCCACCTCAGCCGTGCGGTTGACGATGACGAGCGGTAAACCAGCGTCGCGCAGGAATTGTCCGCAGCGCCGCGTCATCGGTGAAATGCCCACGAGTGCCACGGGATCGCGGCGTTGCCCGCAGTAGGCGAGGACTCGCTCGACGGCAAGATCCGCAAGCGACGGCGGGCGCGCCGCGGCGCTCAGGCGGTGGACGCGGCTCGCCATGGACAGGGCCTCATTCATCAGGCGATTGAGTGTCGGGCCGCATACCTTGGCCGCGCGTGCCACGTCCCACGCCCCGCGCAACTGGGCAGTAATCTCATGCTCGCCAGCCTGCGCGGAATTAAGACCGCAAGCCAGGAGAAATATATGTTCGACTGCCGCCTCGCCCGTCCAGGCGCGTAGTGCCTCGGCGGCCTCGCCCAATTCCGGATCCCGGCCGCGTAGTGCGCGAAATACAGCGCCGCGTAGATCCCCCGCCACCGAAGCGTCGCCGGTCGCAAAGATGACTTCCACTCGATTGCAGGTGGCGAGGAATACGACTTCCGCGCCGAGTGCGGCGCGCAACTCGGGCAGGCGCACTTCGATGTCCGCCTTCGGGATGGCAAAGCGCGCAACCTCCTCGGCGCTCGCGTGGCGATATGACAGACCGACGACGCCGATATGGTCCATGAGGGTGAAGGAGACCATAGGCGCCGAAGGCGGAGTGTCACCGAATGGTCATAGTGCGGGAGAAGCGCCTCCCATTAACACTAATCCGGCGGATTATGCGCCCGCAGGAAGGCGACGGAGGTCTGCAACATCTGCAGGCGCGTCTCGCTGCGGGAGAGCCAGTGATCCTCGTGCTGCAGGGTAATCAACTCGACGTCCTTCTTTTCGCGCCGCAGGGCGTCGAACATGACGCTACTCTGCTCGAAGGGCACGACCGTATCGTCGCGCCCATGGATGAGGAGCACCGGCACATTCACGGCAGACAGATGTTTAATCGGTGAAATCGCGTCGAGGAGCGGATCACCCGGACCGCTGACGCCCATGAAGCGGTCCCAGTAGCGCTGAGTCACGTTGTGGCTCTCGAGGTTCTTGGTATTGACCCAATCGAGCCAGCGCTTCAGGTCCGAAATACCGGCGACGGCAATGGCGCAGCGGTAGACACCCGGATCGAGAGTCACGCCGGCAAGTGCCGCATAGCCTCCATAACTTGCGCCGACGATGCAGACACGGGCCGGATCGACAATGCCCTCTTTCGCAAGATAACGCACACCGTCGGAGAGATCGGTCTGCATCTTGCGCCCCCACTCGCCGAAGCCTGCGGCGAGAAAACGCCGATCAAGATCCGAGCCGCGATAATTCGGCCGCAGAACCGCATAGTTCTGATCCGCCAGAGCCTGCGCCCACCAGTCGAAATCGGCCGTATCGCGCGCCGCGGGGCCGCCATGCGCCAGCACGATGAGAGCGAGATTCCTGGCGGGGACCGAGCGCGGCAATGTGAGGTAAGCAGGAATCTGCATTCCGTCCGCCGCCATATAGGTAATGCGGCGCACTTCGAGCGGCGCCGCGCCGCCTGAGTACACCGCACCTAGGGAACTTGCCGTGTGCGTGTCGAGATCGACGAGCTCATACACAAAGCCGTCCTTCACCCCGTCGACGCGCACGACGAATTTCTTGAAGTCATTGGCTGCTGACAGCAGACGTACGCGCTCTCCCTCGAAGGCACGGGTCACGGCATCCCAGCGCGCCTGCATCCTGGGATCGAAAAACACGTAGCGTGAATCATCGACGACATGCACTCCTCCGATCATGCGCGTGGAGCGATCTACGATCGGCGTGTTGAGGCCCTGTCGTTCCGTCATCGGCGGACCGAGCGTGCCGTCATTGAGCGCTAACAGGCGCCACACCGGCTCATCGTTTTCGACCGCCTGGATGAGCAGAGTATCTTCGGTGGGCCCAAATCCAAGTATGCGCGGCGAATCAAGCGGAGCGTGGCCGGATATGCTGTCTTGCAGATGCCCGTCGCGACGGATCTTCAGTTTCCACTCCTGGTTGCGTTCGTCATAGTCCTGCTCCGCGACGACCTGCCCGGCTGCGTCCACAAGCCAACCCAGTGTCGCCGCCGACCCCTGGGTGATCAATTTTTCATTTCCGGTGTCGATATCAAAGCTGATCAGCGCCGGCAGCGTTCGCCTTTCGACATAGATACCAGGGACAAACAGCACCGTGTGGCCGCCGAGATCTCGCACCATGATCCGGCCGGTGACGACGTTCATCATCCGGACGTTGCGTATCGCAGCCATATTTGGAACCGAAACCGACGTGTGACTGCGAAGGTCGTAGACCTGCAGTAGCTGCCACTCATTCTCATTGCCCATGAGGCCCCACGGCAGAGCGGTCGCGGATGTCACGATCATGAGGTGGTTGTTATCCGCCCATTCGATCCTGCGCAGCTTCTGCTCCCTGACACGCAACGCGCCCAGAACCTTGTTATCCGCGAGCGACACGACGGCGATCGTGCGAGCATCCTGGGTGGTGCGCACGAAGGCGATGCGCGCGCCGTCCGGCGAGAGAGCTATATCCTCGAGTGAGGGCAGGCGGCCATAGACCTCGAGCGGCACGGAAGCTGCGGGCGCAGTTGCGCTCGTGAACCAAATCCATGTGAGAGCGTAAAGAAGCGACCGACGCATGCCCCTCATCCTGTGGTCGACGCTGCGACAGCCGTTAGCATAGGCCCCGATTGGATCGCAACCAAGCTGCCGTGATTGCGCGCCCAAGCGGCAAGGACTTGCCGCTCACACGGAAGATTCTCGCCGCCCATGCCGCCGCATAGCGGCACGCGTGACGCTGCCGTTGAGATACTCCCGACGCGAATCAAGACGCGTGTCGCAGATTTTGGGTATCTGCAGCAGATTCGGGATGTCGGCTCTCATTCTGTTGGTGTGGCATGGTCTGTGCACGCTTGAGAAGCGGAAATGACTTAAAGGCGGAGCTTGGGCATGGCAATCAGCGGTATTTTCAGCAGTAGCGCGGCACACGGTGCCTCTTCACTCAGCAAGAAGAGCACGCTGCAACAGCACAGCACGGACTTCAGTAGTCTTGCTAACGCTCTCAGCTCCAACAATCTGTCGTCCGCGCAGAGCGCGTTTGCGGCGCTGAAGCAGGACGCGCAAAGCATCCCTGCCACGCAAGGCAGCTCCCAGGTGAATGCACAGACCATGCAGAAGGTGAAGAGCGATGCACAGGCACTCGCGACCACCCTCGCTTCCGGCAATCTCGGCGCGGCACAGAAAGCGTTTGCCTCGCTGAAGCAGGATTCCACGAGCGCGCGCATGCATTTTCATCACCACGGCGGCGCGGGAGGCTCAAGCGCATCGGCCACTGCCGCTTCAAGCGAATTGATTGCGACCCAAGCGATCGGCTCGGTGGGCAACACACTTAACGTCACCGCCTAGCCTGCAGCAGGCTTAAGCTATTCGCAGACGATTCTCGCTCCTCCTTGTAGGGAGCGAGCAGCATTCATATCCGCAGCTCCGGCGATACCTTCGCTCAGCTGCGCTTGACGGTACGAATCTCCTTTCCTGAGCCTCCGGGGTCGCCGGCGCGCGAGTGATGCTTCGGTCCGGCAAGCGGATGCTTGTCCGCGCTTTGCGAAGATCACCGGACGGTGCGGAGAAAAATGATCCAGCACTACGCGCCAATGCCGCACCCAAAAAGCGGTTAAACTTTGTGCAGGGCTGGCCGAACGTCGGCTGATCGCCGACAGGATTCCGGACGATTCTTCAGGAGTGCTCGTTGTTCTACGGACCGCGAATCCTGCGGGCGCTGAGGGCACGCTAGCTCATGGCGATCCTCAATGTCCATCACCGCACCTGCTATCGCTATTCGCAGGCCGTCGGATTTGGTGAGCACCGGCTCATGTCCCGGCCGCGCGACAGCCACGATCTGCGGCTCATCGACACCACCATCCATATCGACCCGGCGCCCAGCGCGCTGCGCTGGATTCACGATGTGTTCGGCAACTCCATCGCCATAGCAAACTTTGATGAGCCCTCGGACACGCTCACCTTCGAATCTGCGTTTCGCGCGCAACACTATCCGTCGATCTCCGAAGCCATCGTCGTCGAACCCTACGCTGCGCGCTTTCCCTTCAGCTACTCGGCCGAGGATGCGCTCGATTTGGGACAGACGAAGGAGCGCCATTATTTCGATCCTGAGCACAAGATCGAGCAGTGGGCGGAAAACGTCCTGGATGGCACACACGGCGGAACGATTGAGACGCTCGTTGCCATGACCTCCGCGATCAAAGAGCAGTTTCGCTATCTCGCCCGGGAGCGCGAAGGCGTGCAGTCGCCTCTCGAGACTCTCGAGCTGCGCAGTGGCAGCTGCCGGGATTTTGCAGTGTTCATGATGGAGGCAGCGCGCGGCCTTGGCCTCGGGGCGCGCTTCGTATCAGGTTACCTGTACGACGAGCGTCTGGTCGGCGCGGCAGGCGGCATGGTCGGCACCGGCGCAACTCACGCATGGCTGCAGGTTTTTCTGCCTGGCGCGGGCTGGGTGGAATTTGACCCGACCAATGCTCTAGTGGGCGGACGCAATCTCATTCGAGTCGCGGTGGCGCGCGAAGCGGTGCAGGCGGTGCCTGTGGTGGGTAGCTTCAAGGGGCCGCCGGGATCTTTTCTGTCGCTGTCGGTCGATGTGACCGTGACTACTGAGTGATTGGCTCCACGTCCACGGACACTGACAGTTCGTGCGTTGCTCCGCCGAGGATGACTCCGTGCAGCGGTGACACGTCGCCGAAGTCCCGCCCCCAGGCGACGGCGACATGGCCGGTGCCCACCCAGACATTATTTGTCGGATCGAATTCGAGCCAGCCGAAGGGTGGCGTGTAGACCGCGACCCAGGCATGGGAAGCGCCGGCACCGATTGCAGGCGAAGCGACGGCCGCGGCGCTGCGCATCGGACCGGCGCGCAGATAGCCGCTGACGTAGCGCGCCGCGAGACCCCGGGATCTCAGGCAAGCGATCATGAGATGGGAGAAGTCCTGGCACACCCCGCGGCGCTTCTTCAGGATCTCGCGCAGGGACGTGCGCACGGTCGTTTCTCCCGGCGCGTATTTCAGATCCCGGTGCAGCTTCAGCATCAATGCATCCGCGCAGGCCACGATCGGACCGGCGCGCGGAAAGCACTCCTCGGAATAGTCCGAGAATTCCTGCTTCACGCGTACATACGGCGATTCGTGACGGAATCGGCAGGCGTCGAGATTCTCGCGCGTAGGACAGATCCCGCGGTACGAAAGATCGGCCGCGAGCTGCTCCCATGGCGTGCTGTGTTCGGGAAATACCTTCGGCCGCGGGTATACATCTACCTCCATGCGAGCGACCACTTCGAGTTGCGTGTGCCGCTGTTCAAATTCGATGCGCGTCAACGCGTTGCCGAAGGCATCGATTTCGTCGCTGCGCCGATACGCCGCAGGCTCAATCTCTATGGAGTGTTCGAGGCACTGCTGAAACGGCGCCGGACGCGGCACGAGGTGCAGCAGGTGATGTGCATGCAGTACCTCGCTTGCGTACTCGTAGGCCGTCCGGTGATGAATGCGATAGCGCATCAAAACTTTACGTCCACACCGACTGCGCATTACCCGTGTGCGAGAAATGCCGCATGGACAGTCGGTCCGAGAGAGCGGCGGCCGCGCCCTGCAGTGCCAGGAGTTGCACTGCCAGAGCCCGCCTTGCATCCCGTGCGGCAGGGCCGTCGCTCTCAAGAGTCAGTAAATCGGCATCGGTAAACTCAGGGGTCGAGGTCTCCATTCCCGGGTCGCGGCTGATCTGCAATGAAGAAGCGAGCTCGTCAAGATCGCGGGCAATGGAGTTGCACTGAAACGCGAGCGCCACCGGATGATGAGCATCGCGCACCAACAGATCGAGCGCCGAACCCAGTTGCGGCGCCACAAAATAACGCGATCGATAGATGCTGATGCTGTGGCAGACATCGAGCAGCCATTCGACCTGGCCCTGGCGTGTGGCGGCCGTGGCCACCAGGTGCTGCGCGAGCAGCCCCGCCATGAACTGCAGTCGCTCGACGCGGCGTCCGATGCGCAGGAGCCGCCAGCCTTCATCGTGCGTCATGTCCTCGGCGGCATAGCCGCCCAGGGCCGCCAATGACAGTGCGAGCCGCTCCAGCACCTCGCGCGGCTGTTCGCTTGAGACTGCCGCCTCCTGCACCTGACGCTGCAGCCCAACGACTGCGCGCCAATAGCGTTGCGAGAGACGGCTGCGCACCTGCGATGCGCACCAGGCGATGCGCTTGACGTCTGCCGCTATGCCGTAGGGGTCGGATGCGTCGCGTAAGCCCTCGCCCGGCTGCGAGTCCTTCGCGATCACGCCGAGAGCGCGGCAGATGCGCACCGCGTGGATCCACACGCCGCGCTCGACGCGCACGCGCACCGTGCTGCGCAGCAGACGTGCATTGTCGGCACAACGCACTGTGTAGCGCCCGAGCCAATAAAGATTCTCGACCATCCGCGAGGGCACATCATCGGGTCGCGTGGAAACCTGCAGGCGGTGCCGTCCGGTCGAGGCCACCTCATCCTCGCCATCCGACAGCACCCAGATATCCTTGCTGCTGCCGCCCCGCTGCGTCGATACCACATCTGCGGCGCTCTCCGTGGCGACGCGCGCAAGGCCGCCCGGCAGGACGCGAAAGCCGTCTTCGGTGGCGATCGCGTAGACGCGGATGGTGAATGCGCGGGCTGCGAAATTCGGTGTACCGTTCCAGCGCCACACCGGCGCCTGCGAGAGCCGGATGTGTTCCTGGGCAACGTACGCGTAGGGCCGCTTCTGCAGACGTCGCACGAGTGCGCGGCGGTCCTCGCCCGTCATGTCGCTGCCGAACACCGGCTCGAAGTGCTGATTGGGATAGGCGGGCTTTATGACGAGGCGATCGAGATTGCCGAGCACGTAGTCGAGCGCCGGCTTCTCGCCGCACCACCAAGTGGCGACCGCCGGCAGGAGCAGTGACTCGCCGAGGAGATTTTCCGCGATGCCCGGCAGGAAGCCGAGCCACGCCGCGGATTCGAGCACGCCGCTGCCGAGCGCGTTACTCACAACGACATTGCGTGCACGAATCGCGCTGATGAGACCGGGCACACCCAAAGCAGAATTGCCACGCAGCTCCACCGGATCGCAGAAGTCGTCGTCGAGACGCCGCAGGATCGTATGCACGCGCTTCAAACCACCGAGCGTCTTCAAATAGACGACCTCGTCGCGTACCGTGAGATCGACTCCCTCCACGAGCGGCAGGCCCAACTGGCGCGCCATATACGCGTGCTCGAAGTACGTCTCGTTGAAGGGACCCGGTGTGAGAAGGACGACGAGCGGATTGGCACTGTCGTCGTACAAGCTGCGCAGGCGTTCGCGCATTTCGCCGAAGAACGCGCGCACGCGCCGCACGCCGAGATCCCGTATGGCCTCCGGCAGCACCTGCTCGGCGATGTCGCGATTCTCGAGCGCGTAGCCCGCGCCCGAGGGCGACTGCGTGCGGTCCGCAAGCAGCCACCAGCGCCCGTCCGGTGCCCGCGCGATGTCGGCCGCGTACACATGCAGCCAGCTTCCGCCGCGCGGCACCAAACCATGGCAAGGCCAAAGAAAATTCGGGTGCCCGAAAGGCAACTCCGGCGCCACCAGCCCCTCCGCGAGCAGGCGCTGCGGTCCGTAGAGGTCGCGCAGCAGAGCATCCAGCACTCGCGCCCGCTGCACGACACCTTTCTCAATCGCGCGCCATTCCTCCTGCGAGATGACAAGCGGCAACGGATCCAATGCCCACGGCCGATCGGCACCCTGCGGATCCGAATAGACGTTATAGGCGACTCCGTTCTCTACAATCAGGCGGCGTGTGAGCTCGAGCGCCCGCCGCGCGCCATCGTGCGGCTTATGGGCTGTCAGGCGCTCAACGAGCGAGCGCCAGTGCGGCCGCACGGCGCCCGCGGCATCGAGCAGCTCATCATAACGGCGCGGATCAGGCCCATAGGACGCAAGACAGGTCTCAGCTTGAGTGCCTGGTGTCAGCGCGTGCCGATCGCTCATTGCCTCGTTCTTCACGTACGGCGCAGGTCGAGCGTATACGGGAAATCAACGCTCGTTTCAGCCGGCAGCAGCGTGAATTCTCCAGGCGTATGCCCAATGCGGAAAAAGCGTGCGCGCCGCCTGCTCTCCGACTCAAAGGCATTGACCGGGAACGTCGTGTAGTTTCGGCCGCCGGGATGCATGACATGGTACTCGCAGCCGCCGAGCGAGCGGCCCATCCACGTATCGTAGAGATCGATGGTCAGTGGCGAGTGAACGCCGATCGTCGGATGCAGTGCGGATGAGGGCTGCCAGGCGCGGTAGCGTACGGCGCCGACAAACTCTGCGGCCGTGCCGGTGGGCCGCATCGGAATGCGCCGGCCGTTGCACGTCAATACATAGCGCTCCGGGAAAAATGCCTGCGCCTTCACCTGTATGCGCTCAAGCGAGGAGTCGACATAGCGGGTGGTCGCGCCGGCCGCGCCCTCCTCACCCATGACATGCCAGGGCTCGAGCGCCTGGCGCAGCTCAACCTCCACGCCGCGCGCCGTGAAATCACCGTATTTGGGAAAGCGAAATTCCAAATGCGGCGCAAACCACTCGGCCCGCAGCGCAAAGCCTGCGGCAGCCTGCTCGGCAATGACGTCCGCGAAGTCTTCGGCGATGAAGTGCGGCAGCATGAAGCGATCGTGCAAGCCGGTGCCCCAGCGCGCAAGACGCGCGGGTGCGTACGGTGTTTTCCAGAAGCGCGCCACGAGGGAGCGCAGCAAGAGTTGCTGCGTCAGGCTCATGCGCTCGTGAGGCGGCATCTCGAAGGCGCGCAGCTCGAGAAGCCCCAGCCGTCCTGTCGGACCGTCGGGGGAATAGAGCTTGTCGATGCAGAACTCCGCGCGATGCGTATTGCCGGTCACGTCGATCAGAAGATTGCGAAACAGACGATCGACGAGCCATGGCGGACACTTCTCGCCCGGTGGCGGCAACTGGCGAAAGGCAATCTCAAGCTCATTCAGCGAGTCGTTGCGTGCTTCATCCACACGTGGCGCCTGCGATGTCGGGCCAATGAAGAGGCCGGAGAACAAATACGAGAGCGAAGGGTGATTGTGCCAATACGCAACGAGGCTTGCCAAGAGGTCGGGACGGCGCAGAAACGGCGAATCCTCCGGGGTTGCGCCGCCCAGGACCAAATGATTGCCGCCGCCGGTCCCCGTGTGGCGTCCATCGAGCATGAATTTTTCGGAAGTGAGCCGCGAGGCACGCGCCGCCTCGTAGAGATGAGTGGTTCGATCGACGAGTTCCTCCCAGGAGGACGAGGGGTGAATATTGACCTCGATGACGCCCGGATCCGGTGTCACCTTGAAATTATTGAGTCGCGGATCGCGCGGCGGCTCGTAGCCCTCGAGGATGACCGGTTGCGACAGCTCCTCGGCGGTGGCTTCGACGGCCGCGACGAGCTCGAGATATTCCTCAAGTCCGCCGGTGGGCGGCATGAAGATATAGAGCACGCCGTGACGAGGCTCGGCACAGATCGCGGTACGCGCAATCCAGTACGCCGACTCGTGCGCGCCGGGCGCGCGTCGCGCCTGGGCGTGCGGCACGTCCGGCCTTGGCCGGGCCAGCCGCGCACGAATCTTTGAGTACGCCGGCAGCTTTGCAAATGCCTGATTGGGATCCGGTGCATGCAGCTGCGGACGATCCTCAGGCGCTGCCCAGGGCAGCGAGTCGAGCGGCAGCCGCATGCCCATCGGCGAATCACCCGGCGCGAGATAGCAGCGTTCGCGGCGCAAGAACCAGGAACCGCTCTGCCAGTGCGTATTGGCGCTATCGCGGGCCATTGGCAGGACGTAACCGGTGACCGCGTCGCGTCCTTTGTCGGCGAGCCGGGCAAGGCGCGCGCCTTCGGCTGCATCATCAAGCCTCGCATCGCTACTTGCGACATTTGCGGGCAGGCGCGCCGCGCGCCACTCGTAGTAGAACGGGTCCTCATAGGCCGCCGTCACGAAGTCGGGCGACAGTCCGAGTTTCGTGGCGAAAGCCGTCAGAAAGCGGCGCGCGTTGCCGTCCGTCACGCTGTAGTTGGCGCTTTCGCTCGCGAACAGATCTTGCCTCTCCCACACAGGCTCGCCGTCGCGACGCCAAAAGGCGTTCAGCGACCAGCGCGGCAGCTGCTCGCCCGGATACCACTTCCCCTGACCGAAGTGCTGCAGGCCCATCGGGGCGTGGCGCTCGCGCAGGCGCTGGTAGAGATCAACGGCCAGCGCGCGCTTCTTTTCGCCGAGCGCCGCGGTATTCCACTCCGCGCCATCCGGATCATCGATGGACACGAAGGTCGGCTCACCGCCCATGGTCAGCCGCACATCAAGCTTTTCCAGCTCCCGATCGATCGTATGTCCCAGGAGCTTGATCTCTTCCCATTGCGCTTCGTGATAGGGCATCGTGACGCGCGGTGCCTCCCACACGCGATCGATACGCAGCGAATGCTCGAACTTGACCTCGCTCGATTCGACCAGCCCGCTGACCGGAGCCGCGGACTGCGGCTCGGGCGTGCAGGCGAGTGGAATGTGGCCCTCACCTGCCAGGAGTCCCGAGGTCGGATCAAGGCCGATCCATCCGGCGCCGGGCAGATACACCTCGCACCAGGCATGCAGGTCGGCAAAGTCGGCGCTGGGGCCGGCAGGTCCATCGAGCGCCTTCACATCGGCCGCGAGCTGGATGAGGTAGCCGGATGCGAACCGGGCGGCAAGACCGAGATTGCGCAGCAATTGCACTAGAAGCCACGCCGAATCACGACAGGAGCCTGATGCGTTTATGAGCGTCTCCTCCGGCGTCTGCACGCCAGGCTCCAGGCGAATCAGATAGCGCACGTCCCGAGCCAACTGCCCATTCAAGGCGACCAGAAAATCGGCGGTGCCGGTGGGCGCGCGGGAAACTGCCGCGAGATACTCCGCAAAGCGCGCCGTCGCGGGCGTTTTCTTCAGATACGGCGCGAGATCGTTCTGCTCTTCTGCCGTGTAGGAGAACGGAAATCGCTCCGCGTGCGGCTCGAGGAAGAAGTCGAAGGGATTCAACACCGCCATCTCGGCGATGAGATCGACTTCGATGCGCAGCTCCTCGGTCTTCTCCGGGAACACCACGCGCGCGAGGTAATTGGACTCGGGGTCCTGCTGCCAGTTGGTGAAGTGTTTGGCCGGCTCGATGCGCATTGCGTAGGAGAGGATGCGCGTGCGCGTATGCGGAGCCGGCCGCAGCCGTACCACGTGCGGACTTAGCGACACGCGCCGGTCATACCGGTACTGCGTAACGTGGTTCAGCGCAACATGGATCGACACGGACCGATTATACGGATGCCGTCGCAGATCGGGACGGCGTCCGGGCGCGGCGCTCCAATGCACCATTTCGGGGCCGCCTGCCGCGCGGACGGATCATGCCGGGGCGACGCTCGACTCGGGGCTCAACGGGGGTAGTATGTTCGGCAGAGTGCCAGATGTTCCGGCCCACGCCCCAAAAAGAGCGCTGATGAGCATCGATTGGACCAACTACTGTGCATCCGGTCTGCATGACGAGCTGATTGGCCCGGGAGGCGGCGCGCGCGTCGCGGGCCGTGCACTCATTCGTCATCTCTCGGAGCTTGGCAGCGCGGAGATCGGCGTACGCCAGCAGGCTGCGGAACTCGCCATCAAGGTCATGGGCGTCACTTTCACGGTGTACCACCAGGAAGACGGCTCGATCGACCGCGCCTGGCCGCTCGACATCATCCCGCGCATCATTTCCGCGAAGGAGTGGAATCGGATCGCGGCGGGACTCAAACAGCGCGTCGCCGCACTCAATCACTTCATCAACGATGTCTATCACGCGCAGAAGATCGTCAAAGACGGTGTGTTTCCGCAGCACATCATTGCGTCGTCGAAGAACTTTCGTGCCAGCTGCGTCGGCATCAATCCGCCGCTCGGCTCATGGGCGCACATCTGCGGGTCGGATCTGGTGCGCGACAAGGACGGCACGGTCTACGTGCTCGAGGACAACCTGCGCGTGCCTTCCGGTGTGTCCTACATGATCGAGAACCGGCAGGTCGTGAAGCGCGTGCTGCCGGAGCTCTTCGAGGACAGTGCAATCCTTCCCGTGGATGACTATCCCTCGCAGCTGCATGAGATGCTCGTTGCACTCTCGCCGCGGCGCGAGCGACTGCCGGAGGTCGTGGTGCTGACTCCCGGCATCTATAACTCGGCGTACTTTGAGCACTCGTTTCTTGCACGCCAGATGGGCTGTGAGCTCGTCGAGGGCAAGGATCTGGCTGTGCACAATGACGACTGCGTCTATATGCAGACGATCCACGGCTGGCGGCGGGTGGATGTGATCTATCGCCGGATTGACGATGATTTCCTCGACCCGGAATGCTTCCGCGCCGATTCGACCCTCGGCGTCAGGGGCCTCATGCGCGCCTGGGCGAAGGGCAACGTGGCGCTTGCCAACGCACCGGGCGCGGGGGTTGCTGATGACAAGCTCGTCTATACCTATGTGCCCGACATGATCCGCTACTACCTGAGTGAGGAGCCGATTCTGCCGAACGTGCCTTCGTACCGCTGCGCGGAGCCTGCGCAGCTCGCGCATGTCCTGCTGCACCTGGATACGCTAGTCGTCAAACCCGTCGACGGCTCCGGGGGTTATGGGATGCTGATGGGCCCGACGGCGAGCGTGCGCGAAAGGCATCAATTCGCGGCGCAGATCAAAGCCGCGCCGCGCAACTTCATTGCGCAACCTGTAATCGCCCTGTCGACCGTACCGACTTTCGTCGACGACCGTATCGCGCCGCGGCACGTGGATCTGCGTCCCTTCATCTTGAGCGGCCCCAAGACCTACGTCACGACCGGAGGTCTTACCCGCGTTGCCCTGCGCGAAGGCTCGCTGGTCGTCAATTCCTCACAGGGCGGTGGCAGCAAGGACACGTGGATTGTGGACATGGAGGCCTGAAGCTTGCTCTCGCGGGTCGCGGAAAACGTCTACTGGCTGGCGCGCTACCTCGAGCGCGCTGAAAACAGTGCGCGCCTCATCAACGTCAATTCGAATCTGCTCCTTGACCTGCCGCCTGAATACCGGCCCGGCTGGTTGGCGCTCATCGACATCACCGGCAGTCGCGAACTCTTCGACAAGCGCGAAAGACGCGTCGAAGAGCGTGACATCGTGAACTTCCTGATTGCAGACCTCGACAACCCCGGATCGATTCTGGCGTCGATCCGCTCCGCACGCGAAAACGCCCGCACGCTGCGCGACGTTCTTCCCAACGAGGTGTGGGAGCACCTGAACGAGCTCTTCATGCAGATCAAAGAGGAGCTGCCTGTGGCGCTGGGCAAGCGCACGCGCTTTCCTTTCCTGCGACGAATCATCCGCGCGATGCAAACTCTGACCGGCGAGCTCGAAGGCACCATGAGCCGCAACGATGCGTTCACGATCATGACCCTCGGCCGCAATCTGGAGCGGGCCGACATGACGAGCCGTATCATTGATGTACGCTCCGCGCAGCCGTTGAGCGCAGACGCACCCGGCTTCGGACCGTTCGAGACGATTCAGTGGCTGAATCTCTTGAAATCGCTGTCCGGCGAGCAGATGTACCGCTTGAGCGAGCGCACTCGCGTCAGCCGCAGCGCGGTCCTCGAATTCGTGCTGCGCGACCGGCAGTTTCCGCGCGCCTGCCTTTTCTGCCTGAAGGAGGCCGAGCATGCGCTCCTCGAACTGCCGCGCAGCGCAGGCGTGTTGGGCGTTCTCGAAGGGACTTGCGGATTCCTTGCCAATGCAGCGCTCGCGAAGCTCGATCAACCCGGACTGCACGAGTTCATTGATCGGTTGCAGCTGCACATCAATGCAGTCCACCAGGGAGTCGCACAGACTTACTTCCCGCCGCGCGCCGAGGCGGGCACGCAAAGCCAGGTGCAGTTCCTAAGCGATGAACGGCAGACGATGCCGTTGTTCTCGGACTCCCCCGCGCCCTGACGCTGTCACCGCTCAGGCGCCCGGCTCGGCATCGACTTCACTGAATTTCATCGCACCACACCTGGAAGCCGACGAGGGCATTGGGTCCGAAAGTGGTGCTGATCGCAACGTCGATGGCATCGCGTCCCCGTGCCATCAGCACCCGCCCGATGCGCGGTATGTAATTGCGCGGATCGAAGGTATACCAGCGCCCGCCGAGATACGCCTCGAACCACGCGGCGAAGTCCATCGGGCCATACGGTGGCGGTATGCCAATGTCGCCCAGGTAGCCCGTGCAGTAGCGCGCTGGAATATTCATGCAGCGGCACAGAGCGATGGCCAGATGGGCGAAGTCGCGGCACACGCCGCGACGCTCGTGGTAAGTATCCCAGGCGGTTCTCATGGAGCTCGCATGCTCGTAGCCGAATGACACGTGGTTGTGGACAAATTCGCAGATCGCATGCACACGCGCCCAGCCAGGCTCGGTATGACCGAACATGTTCCAGGCAATCTGCAGAAATTTTTCGCTGTCGCAATAGCGGCTCGCCAGCAGGAATACGAGGGCTTCCTCGGGCAGGTCCTGGATCGGATGCTGCTCGGCGGATGGAACGACGGGATCCGGCTCGCCCGTATCCCTGACGATGGCGGTGCTCGCAATCTTGATCTGCCCCGCGGGGGCGACGAGCCGCGTGCACCAGTTGCCGAAGGCATCGCGATAGAAGGCTATCGGAACACTCGGGTCGGTGGTGACGTTATCCGGTACGACGAGGTCGGAGGTGCGCGTGTAATGCACGTTGAGCACCAGCATCATGGGCGTCGGCCGCGGACATTCGTAAATCAGCTCGTAGCCCACTTTTATTTTCACAATGGGTCTCCTTTTTGAATGCCCAGGCCGGGCATCCACCAACGTAGCATACCCGCGCAAGTTCCCCGCGCAGCAGTTTCCGTGAGTATTAGCTAGAGCGCCGCAACCGCGGGCGGGCGGACGTTTAAACTGCACCGCCCGGGTGCATGGTCCGGCGCCGAAACTTCAGGCCTGCGCCAGGATGCGTTCGCTTTCCCGCGACTCCGCCGTCGTGACGCGAACCTCGACGGTCATGCCCAGATTGTCGGCGGGCGAGCCGATCCAAACACCCGAGAGAGGAATGGCCTGGAATGGAGCGCGTGCGACTGCGACGCGCACGAGGTCGCGATTGCCGCTGGCTCCGCGGGAAGGGTCAAAATCGACCCAGCCGCTGCCGGGCACGTAGACCTGAACCCAGGCGTGGGTGTTACCGCCGCGGACCTGGTGTTCGCCGTGACCACGGACATGCAGATATCCCGACACGAAGCGTGCGGCCATGCCGAGCGAACGTACGGCTTCAATCATGAACATCGCAAGATCGCGACAGCTGCCGCTGCCGACCTTCAGAGTCGCCAGAGGATCCTGAATGCCTTTTTCATGCCGCGCCTTGTAGGCGAAGCTTCCATGAATGCTACGCGTCAAGCCTTGAAGGACGGCATGCGTCTGGGTAAGCGCGCTGCCACGCAGGAATTCCTGCGTCCACTCGTGAACCTGCCGCCCGGGGTCGGCAAAGGCGCGCTCGATGAACGGCAACAGATGCGGCATGTCGTCGGCGCTGTAGACGAACGGACAGCAGCGGGCGCATGCGTCAATATCAGGCTCAAGGAATTCCGCCGCCGAATGCTCGACACGAAAGCGGCTCTCGAAACGCAGCGTCTCGGCTCGGCCGCTGAAGTGCGCGACCGCTATTTGATTGCCAAAGACGTCGCGCGTGCGACGCACGAGGCTCGGCTTCGGTGTAATTTCAAGCTCCAACTCGAGGAGTCTCTGGTCATGATCCTCGCGCGGGCAGAGCATCATGGTGTGCTCGCCGAAGCCCACCGGCTGCTTGTAGCGATACGTGGTGACGTGTCTGCCGGACAAAATCCTCATTGCGGCTCCGTGTGCAGGACTCGACGAAGTGTGCATTTCTTGTGCCAGAATAGAAGCTGCCAATAATTGCTGTCTTTCGCTAATTTAACCAAGGTGCGAAGAGATGAATGAGACGCTGGACACTATTCTGGCGCCTGCAGATCCGCCGGCTTTCACAGTCGGCAACGAATACGGCACGGCGCCTTTTGTCATCATTGCTGATCACGCCGGCAGGCGCTTCCCGAGCCGACTCGGCCAGCTCGGCCTTGCGGACGCCGACTGCGCTCGGCATATCGCGTGGGATATCGGCGCCGGTGCGCTCGCCGACAGGCTCGGCCAAGCACTCGATGCGATTGTCATACGGCAGAACTACTCACGTCTCATTATCGATTGCAACCGTACACCCTTGACCGCGACGTCAATTGCCGACGTCAGCGAATTGACGCCGGTGCCGGGCAATCGCGGTTTGAGCGAAGCGCACAAGGCGGCTCGCCGGCGCGAAATCTTTGAGCCCTATCACAACCGCATCACCCTTGAGCTCGACCGGCGGCGCGACGCGGGCCGGCCCGCCGCCCTCATTTCCGTGCACAGCTTTACGCCCATATATAAAGCTGTGGCGCGCAGCTGGCATGTTGGCGTGCTCTACAATCGCGATACGCGCCTCGCGCATGTGCTCCTTGAGCTCCTGAGAGCCGAGAGCGGCCTCGTCGTCGGCGACAACGAACCCTACAGTGTGTCCGATGAGTCGGATTACGCGATTCCCGTGCATGGCGAAAAGCGTGCGCTTCCTCATGTCGAGCTCGAAGTTCGCCAGGATCTGATCACCGAGGAGTCGGGTCAGAAGCAGTGGGCGGCTTTGTTCGCGCGCCTCTTGCCGCAGGCCTATGCGCGGCTTACTGCGCGGAACGTGTGAGGATGAAACGGAGGAGGCTGGAGCGGGTGAAGGGAATCGAACCCTCGTTCTGAGCATGGGAGGCTCATGTCTTGCCACTAGACGACACCCGCCATGCGCTGAATTGTAGTACTCACAGGAATTGAAAGGAATGCGTGGCCGCCTCCTACCAGGGGAATAACGGAATGAGCGCGGGCACCGCCGCGCGGTAGCGCTCATATTCCTCGCCAAATACTTCCCGCATCCAGCGCTCCTCAGTACGCAGCTTGCTCACGAATGCGGCCGTACACAGCGCCAGAGCCCACACCCCGCGCAGCTCACCGCGCGCGATCCCAGTGCCGAGGATGGCAGCAAGGAGACCGGTATAGATCGGGTGCCGCACCCAGGCGTATGGACCGGTGCGCACGAGCGCGTGGTTTTCCTTCACGGTGACCGTACCGCTCCAATTGCTGCCGATATGCCGCCGCGCCCACACGGCGAATACCAGTCCGAGGAAGACCAATATCACGCCGATCCAGTAAGTCGTGAGCGTTCTGGGCAGGATGCGGGTGTCAAATAGAGGAGATGGAACATACGGCAGCGCCACCAACACGATGCCGATAACGAGCGGCAGCACGTGCGACACCCGCGAGGCGAACGATTCGCGGCGCACGGTGCGCTTGGCGTTGCGCGCGCTGACGATCCAATAAATCGCCCACGCGCTCCACATGATCGGAATCAGGTTCCAAATGAGCCAATGATCGTGCATGAGTTCGCCGTGTGCATGAAGGGCCGGTGTACGATAGCGCAGCTGACACCGAGTTATAGCATTTCGACGTCGCGCGAATCTCGCTATTGATTTCTTGCTGATGGATAAGCCGACTCATTCCGCACACGCTCGCACTGTGCGTTCCTTCGTTACCCGCGCGGGCCGCCTGACCGTGGCGCAGGAGCGCGCGCTCGTTGAGCTGTGGCCAAAATTCGGCGTCGACTTCGAATCGCGCCCTGCGGATCTGGATGCGCTCTTTGCACGGCGCGCCGCGCGGATCATGGAAATCGGTTTTGGCAACGGCGATCATCTGGCGGCGCTCGCCCAAGCGCGCCCGGAGTGCGACTATCTCGGCGTCGAGGTTCACCGTCCCGGCGTGGGACATTTGCTGCTTGCGATCGAGCGGTACGAGCTCACCAATCTGCGCATCGTCTGCCACGACGCCGTCGAGGTGCTCGAGCAGCAGATACCGTTACGCTCACTCGATGAGATCATCATTCTCTTCCCGGATCCCTGGCCCAAGAAGCGCCATCACAAACGCCGCCTGATCCAGGCACCGTTTGTCGCGCTCCTGGTCGAGCGATTAAGGACCGGCGGCTTGTTGCGGCTGGCGACGGATTGGCAGTCTTATGCCGAGCAGATGCTCGAAGTGCTCGACGCGGCTCCGCGGCTGCGGAATCTGGCCGCACCCGAGCGCTTCATGCCGCGTGCAGCGCAACGCGTCCAAACCCGGTTCGAGCTGCGCGGTGAGCGCCTTGGCCATGCCGTATGGGAGCTTGCCTACCGGGTACTCTGAAGCGACGGCGCAAGCTTCCCGGTGGGCGCATCAAAAACTGCTGTGCAGGCCATCGATGACGAACTGCACACCAAGCGCGCCCAGAATGACGCCCGCAAGTCGGTTGGCGACGTTAGCACCGGTCACCCCCAGCACGCGCTGCAAGGGATCGGCAAGCCACATCATGGCGAGTGTAATCGCAAGCACGAGCGTGGCAGCAACGAGCAGACCCAGGAACATGACCGGTTGGCTCCCGAGACTCACCGGTCCGAACCAAAGCAGGATGGTTGCGAGCGCCCCGGGTCCGGAAATAAACGGAAACGCGAGCGGAAAGACCGATACGTCCGCCCGCCGCTGATTCTCGGCGCGCTCGGTACTTGAGGTACGTGTGCCGGACTCGCGCGCGTAGACCATCTCGAGTGCAATTAAAAAGAGCAGGAGGCCCCCGAATATCCGAAACGCAGCAAGGCTGATCCCGAGCAGCCGCAGGAACTCGGCGCCTCCGAAGGCGAAGGGCAGCATGATGAGGCCAGAAATTGTGACGGACTTCACAGCCATCCTGTGTTTATACGCAGGACTTGCGCCGTCAGTGAGGCCGTTGAAGAGCGGAATCAGTGATACGGGCTCGACCACGAACAGGAATACGACGAAGAACTTGACGAGTTGCTCGACCATGGTCTGTGCACGAAAAATAAATTCTTGAAAGCGGCACACGCGAGGAGCAACATGAATTCGCGCCCGCCTGCTGCGTGATCGAGCATAGCAGTGCTCAGTGGGATCCGCGACGCGCGCCATGTGTTCATGACGAAGGCATGCCGGCAACGCACGGGAAATTTTAAGGAGATGCCATGACGACGATTTCGCAGCCGACAATCGGCGATTGGTATCGCAACCCTGGTGGCGCGCTGTTCGAAGTCGTCGCTTACGACGAGGATGATGGCACCATCGAGATTCAGTATTTCGACGGCACCATTGAAGAGATGGAGCGCGAAGACTGGGACGCTCAGTGGAAGGATGGCACCATTGAACCGGGCGAAGCGCCCGAGGACTGGAGCGGCTCGGTCGACGTCGATCCTCCGGAGGAAGACTGGGGAGGATCAGACACGACTTCCCAGGAGCGCGATCTGCGCGCAAGTCCTCTCGAGGGCATAGACCGCTTCAGATAAGCGCGCCGGTCGAGCGCGCAAGCGCGGCGACGTCCACTTCGTCGGCCAACAGCACGAATCCGCCCGCAAACTTCAGCGCAATCGGCTGCAGCGAGCGGCCGACGCACGGCCCTGCGATGCAATATCCGGAGAGCCTGTCAAACAGCGCGCCGTGCGATCCGCACAGGATGAGCGCGCCGTCGTGCGTCAGAAAGCGCTGCGGCGTGAGGTTGAGCGGGTGGCCCGCGTGTGGGCAATGATTGACGTAGCCGCGCACCTCATCGCGCACGCGCACGATAAAGCCGCGCAGCGGCCAATCCCCTGCACCGATGGTGAAGGCGCGCGCGCCCGGATCGGTCACGTCGGCGAGGCGGCAAATCACGCGTTCGACGTCAATCGGCTCGGTATCGGGCATAGAGCTTGGAACGTGCCAGCACATACAGCAGCGCCAGCGCCGGCAGGCTTAAGGAGGCGGTGTACAGGAAAAACGCCGGATAGCCGATCGCCTGTACGACGAACCCGGAAGTGCCCTCGAGAATTTTCCCAGGCAGTGCGTACAGAGATGAAAAGAGAGCGTACTGGGTCGCGGTGTATTTGGGGCTCGTGAGAGTCGACAAGAAAGCGATCAGCGCCGTGCCGTGAATCCCGAGCGCAAGATTGTCGAGACCATTGACGAGACCGAGTCCTAAGAGCGTCGCGGTGCTGGTACTTGCCAACGCTGCGAAGCCCGCATTTGACAGCATGATCATGACGCTGCCGAGTACGAGCGAGCGCAGGAGCCCAATTTTTGCAATCAGGAGGCCGCCGACGAAGACTCCGACGAGCGACATCAAAAGCCCATAGACCTTAACCACCGTCGCGATCTGCGTCAGCGTGTAGCCGTGATCGATATAGAACGGCGTGGTCATGGACCCCATCGTGAATTCCGTCAGGCGGTAGGTGCCCATGAACACCAGCGTGAGAAGCCCGAGGCGCAGCCCGTAGCGCACGAAATAGTCAATGAGCGGGCAGATCACCGCCGCAACGAACCACGCACCGCTCTCGCGCAGGAGGCGCGGCCAATGCGCTCGCGCCGAAACCCACGCGAGCACACGATCCTCGCGATCCGCGGAATCACGCGGTGCAAGCGGGTGAGGCTCGCGCGTAAGGAGCGTCGTCACGATTCCGACTGCGACGAGCGCCGCCATCACCTGGTAGCTTGCGTGCCAGCCGAAACGGTCGGCCAGCGTGAAGGCGCCGGCGCTCGCGGCGATCAGCGCGATCCGATAGCCGATCTGATACGCAGCCGCCATTGCCCCCTGCATTTGCACGGCGGCGGATTCGATCCGCCAGGCATCCACCGCGATGTCCTGAGTCGCAGCCCAGAATGCGACGCATACCGCCCAGGAGGCGATCCGCAAAACTCCAGCGGCAGGATCGCTCAATGATAGATTCAAAAGGCCGATGCCAATTCCGACCTGTGCCAAGAGCATCCAGCTGCGGCGCCGGCCGAGTAGCCCATTGAGAATGGGCAACGGCACGCGGTCAACTACCGGCGCCCACAGGATCTTGATGGAGTAGACGATGCCCACCCAGGACAACATCCCGATGGTGGACAGATTGATGCCCGACTGCCGCAGCCACGCCGACAGAGTCTGAAAAACGAGGAAGAAAGGCAGTCCTGCGGAGAACCCCAGACACAGCATCGACAGTACGCGCGGCTGCCGATAGACGCCGAGCGCCGCCGACCAGCCTTTCAAACGTGGTAGTCCGTCATGGGCGGCATTTCATGCGGCAGGCCGCGCTCGGCCGCCAGGCACTTGCCGTCATCGAGGTTCACAGTTGTGATTCGCACGAGGCGCATGATAGCGGCGCGGCGAAAGCGATGCCGCAAACTTCAGGGCCGCCGCCGTCATTGACAGCCATACTCACCCGATGGCACCGTCGCGCGCCGGGAGAGACGTCGTGCACGATGATCAGCTTGCATTCATCGATCTTGCGCTCGCGCGCAATGCGCTGCGTTTTGGGCAATTCACGCTGAAGTCCGGCCGCGAGAGCCCCTATTTCTTCAATGCTGGCCTCTTCAGCGACGGTGAAGCCGCGGCCATTCTGGGGCGCTGCTATGCGGCAGCTCTCATCCGCTCGGGGATCAAGTTCGACATGCTCTTCGGCCCTGCCTATAAGGGCATCCCGCTCGTGACCGCCACGGCCATCGCCTTGTCTGATATCCACGGGCGCAACGTGCCGTATGCCTTCAATCGCAAGGAGGCAAAAGAACACGGCGAGGGCGGCAATATCGTAGGTTCAGCGCTTAGCGGGCGAGTGGTGATCGTCGATGATGTGATTGCCGCCGGCACCGCAAAACGCGAGGCCATCGATCTCATCCGCGCCGCCGGTGCAACGCCCGTCGCCGTGCTGCTGGCGCTAGATCGCCAGGAGCGCGGGCTCGGCACGCTGTCGGCGGCCCAGGAACTTGAGGCTGAGCACGGCATTCAATGTGTGAGCATCCTCACGCTCGCGACCCTCGTCGAGGCGCTGGGGCAGCGTAAGAGCGTACAAATTGCCGTTTCTGAGGAACAGCTCACGGCCCTGCGCGCCTATCAGAAGCGTTATGGTGTGCGTTAGAGGCTTGCGACGCGGGCCCGATGGCCAGAAGATGAGTCCATATATGGTCCTGTGGTGATGGAAATGTCGGCCCGCAAGTGGCTCTTGACCTTAAGTCTGATGGCTGCCGGCATCGGGCATGCATACGCCGACGACAAGGACAGTAAGCCCGTCTATCGCTGGGTCGACGAGAAGGGGGTCGTGCACTACGGCGATCGTATCCCTGCGCAGGACACCCAGAAGGAACGCACGATTCTCAACCGCGAAGGAGTCGAGGTTGGGCGCCTGGATGCGCAGAAGAGCTCCGGAGAGATCGCCGAGCAGGCGCGACGCGAGCAGGAAGCGGCGCGCCTGGAACAGCACGACAGTTTCCTGCTGACGACCTACACGTCGGCGAAAGACATCGAAGACCTGCGCGATGCTCGTCTTGCGGAACTCGCCGGACAGCACGTCGCCGCGGAACAGTATGTCGGCAATCTCAACTCGCGCCTCAACTCATTACAGGCGCAGGCGATGTTGTTCAAGCCCTATAGCGAGCGAGCCGGGGCGCGGAAAATGCCCGATGAGCTCGCCGAGAACCTGGTGAGAACGCTGAGCGAGCTGCGCACCCAGAGCAATACGCTCGCTGCCAAGGACAAGGAAGCACTGGCGGTGCGCACGGAATTCGACAGCGATATTCAGCGCTACAAGATGCTACGAGCACGCGTGCAGGCGCGCTAAAGCGCTAATGCCGGCCTGAATGTCCGAATCCTCCGGCGCCGCGCGTCGTCGCTTCGAAGTTTTCAACAATCTGCAGCTCAACTTGCACCACCGGGACGATCACGAGTTGCGCAATACGCTCGCCCGGCTTCAGAGTGAAGGACTCATGACCTCGATTCCAGCACGACACCATGAGTTCGCCCTGGTAGTCCGAATCGATGAGCCCGACGAGATTGCCGAGCACAATGCCGTGGCGGTGACCCAGCCCGGAGCGTGGCAAAACGATTGCCGCTAATGCCGGATCCTCAAGATAGATCGCGAGCCCCGTCGGTATGAGCTCCGCCTGACCGGGCGCAAGCTCGAGCGGCTTCTTAAGACAAGCTCTCAAATCAAGGCCGGCTGAACCGGCGGTTGCGTACTCGGGCAGCGGAAAGTCCGCTCCGAGCCGTTGATCAATGATCCGCACCCGAAGCGGTGCACGCTTGCGAGTCACGCGTGCGCCGTACCGCGCTCAGCGCTGCTGGCTCGCTCCGCAAGGACCTCCGCAATCAGAGCCACCAGTCGTTCCGCGAGAGCAGACTTGGGCGCCCGCGCAAGCTCTCTCCTGCCGCTGCGCCACAGCACGACGAGATGGTTGTCCTCGCAATCGAAGGCCTTGTCGGTGCCCACCTCGTTGGCCGCGATCATGTCGAGATTTTTCTTCAAAAGCTTGCTGCGCGCATTCTGTTCGACGCTCTCGGTTTCGGCTGCAAAACCGACCACAAATGGCCGCGGCGCTCGAGCCGCCACTGTACCGACGATGTCGGCCGTGCGCTCCATCGTCAGATCCATGCGGTCTGAGGTCTTCTTGATCTTTTGAGCGTAGGTGTGTGTCGGCCGGTAGTCGGCAACCGCGGCCGTTGAGATGAAAATGTCCGCACCATCAACCTCGCGGAGCACAGCGGCGAGCATGTCCGCGGCACTCTCGACCTCGATCCGACGCACCCCGGGAGGCGTCGGCAACGCCACCGGGCCGCTGACCAGAATCACCTCAGCTCCCGCCTCGCGCGCGGCATTTGCAACCGCAAAGCCCATCTTGCCCGAGCTGCGATTACTGACGAAGCGGACCGGATCGATGCATTCGCGCGTAGGGCCCGCAGTAATGAGCACGCGACGGCCCATGAGCGGCCCGCCGGGCCGCAACAGCGCGATCGCCCGACTCAGGATTTCGGCCGGTTCGTCCATGCGGCCAAGGCCGGTTTCGCCGCAGGCCTGTTCCCCATCGCTGGGGCCAATCACGCGAACCCCGCGCTGCTCCAAGAGCGCAACATTTGCGCGCGTGGCCGCATGGGCCCACATGACGCGATTCATTGCGGGAGCGATGGCAACTGGCGCTTCGGTCGCCAGACACAAGGTCGTCAGGAGATCATCCGCCTGGCCGGTCGCAAGGCGCGCGATAAAACCCGCGCTTGCCGGGGCTATCAGCACCAGCTCCGCCCAGCGCGCAAGCTCGATATGGCCCATGGCCGCCTCGGCGGCTGGATCCCACAGATCCGTACGCACCGGCCGACCCGACACCGCCTGCAACGAGAGCGCGGTGATGAACTGCTGTGCTGCCGCCGTCATGACGACCTGAACCTGCGCTCCGTGCTCGCGCAGCCGGCGCACAAGCTCAGGGCTCTTGTAGGCGGCGATGCCGCCGGTCACGCCGAGCAGAATTCGATTGCTGTTCATGGCTGCGCCTTCACCAGTGTCCGATTATCCGGCGGCCGTCCGCATACAGGCAAACGGTTCCGCAGCCTCGCCGCATTCCCGTGACTTGTGCACGCTTTGTGCGGCGCTGCCGCAGCAGGAGCGGCTTCCGTCCGCCATAAGCGTCGCTTTGGTTATTTCCTTATGCCCGCAAGAAGCACGAGCAATCGCAAACACTGTGCAACCCGTTGTCCTCCCAACCCGCCATCCGCACCAAGCGTCGCAACGACTTTTCGACGATCTGCGCATGCTTTGCGCATCGCCCTTGCGTCGACCACGCCCCACACTCTTGGGCTCGACAGGAGTAAACCATGAGCATTCGTGACTGGCCGAAGAACGAGCGGCCGCGGGAAAAGATGATCGAGCGTGGCGCCCAGGCCCTGTCGGAAGCCGAGCTCTTAGCTGTGCTTCTGGGCTCAGGCGTGCAAGGTCGCTCGGCAGTCGAGCTTGCCCGCCATCTGCTCATGGAGTTCGGCTCCCTGCGTGCACTCTTCAGCCTGGAGCGTGCGCGCTTCATGAGCCAGCGCGGGTTGGGGCCGACTCGTTACTGTGTCATTCAGGCGGCCCTGGAGCTCGGCAGGCGTCACTATCGCGAGGCCATGTGCATCGGCTCCGTATTGAGCGCACCGGAGACGACCCGTGCCTTTCTCATGACCCAATTGCGCGACCGCTCCTACGAAATATTCTGCTGCCTGCATTTGGACAACCGGCACCGTCTGATTTCCTTCGAGGAATTGTTCCGCGGCACGATCGACGGAGCGAGCGTGCATCCGCGGGAAGTGGTGAAACAGGCGCTCGCGCATAACGCTGCGGCAGTCATCTTTGCGCACAACCACCCGAGCGGAATTGCAGAACCCAGCCACGCGGACGAGCTCATCACGCGGCGCTTAAAGGATGCGCTCGCGCTGGTCGACATTCGCGTGCTCGATCATTTCATCGTGGGTGACGGCATCTGCATGTCGTTCGCGGAACGGGGCCTACTGTGAAACTGTCGTGCAGCAAACCGTGAGCATCAGTTTCTGCAGTCCACCGCGGCGGCAAAGCAAGATCTACGACGGTCAACCCAAGGGTCCGACGAAGCGTTAATCGATGCGAACGTGGTTCATTGCGCGCGACAGGCTTCATCCGGGAGACAAAAATGCGTCATCTGCTGCATTCACCCGCTACGCTCTGCGCCCTCGTTGTTGGATGCGTCCTGCCTTTCGTTGCACAGTCGGCTGAACGGATTCCGGCGTCGTGCCAGCAAGTCGTCACCGCCTGCAAGAATGCTGGCTTCGTGAAGGGTGACTACGAACAGGGCTATGGATTATGGACGGACTGCGTCAATCCGATCATGCCCGGCACACAGCCGCCCCGGCAGGCCGACAAGCCGTTACCCTCGGTTTCTCCGGAACTGATCGCGACCTGTAAACAGGCTAGCCCCGGCTTCGGACAGGGCAACAAAGGTCAGGTCAAATCAACGCAGTAGTCGGCGCCCTGCATCGGGTCCGGACCCCGGCGGGACCGGCGGCGACTTCGGACCCGCTGCATTCGGCGTAGGGCGTCGAAAGCGCGAAGGTTGCGGGCAGCCCGCCGGGCTGGTATAAAACCGCGCTCTCGCGAGGCCCGCATTCCTCGGTGCCCGGCACAAGTTACTGATTTTTCAAGGTTTTCATTATGTCCCGAGTCTGCGAAGTCACCGGTAAGCACCCGGCGGTAGGGAATCGCGTTTCACACGCCAACAACAGAAAGCGCCGGCGTTTTCTGCCGAATCTGCATACGCAGCGCTTCTGGATTGAAACCGAAAAGCGCTGGGTCTCGCTGCGCGTTTCGACTCAGGCCATGCGCACGATCGAAAAGCGCGGCATAGACGTCGTGCTCGCAGAACTGCGCGCCGACGGCGTGAAGGTCTAGCTCGAGGCATTATCATGCGTGAAAAGGTCAAGCTCCTGTCCTCGGCCGGCACCGGCCACTTTTACGTGACGACAAAGAACAAGCGCCTGCATCCGGACAAGATGGAAGTGCGCAAATTCGATCCGGTCGCGCGCAAGCACGTCTCCTACAAGGAAACGAAGATCAAATAGGCGGGCGGTCTTGCCCGAGCTTCCGGAAGTCGAGACCACCCGCCGCGGCATTGAGCCCCACGCGGTCGGCCGCAAGATCGTGCGACTCGCGGTGCATGAGCCGCGATTGCGCTGGCCGGTTGCGAAAGACATGCCACGCCTGGTCAAAGGCCAGCGCATTCTCGCAACCGGGCGACGCGCCAAATATCTTCTCTTCGAACTCGACTCCGGGACATTGCTTCTGCATTTGGGCATGTCCGGCAGCCTGCGGGTGTTGCCGACCGCGACCGCTCGCATCGCCCATGACCATGTGGATCTCGTGCTCGACTCGGGCCAATCCTTGCGTTTCAACGATCCGCGGCGCTTTGGCAGCCTGCACTACACGAGCGGCCCGGCGGATGAGCATCCATTGCTCATACGCCTTGCCCCAGAACCCTTCGACCGTCGCTTCAATGCGGACTATCTTTGGTCCGTCACGCGCCGCCGCCGCGTCGCCATCAAGCAATTGTTGATGAACAGTCACCTGGTCGCCGGGGTTGGCAACATCTACGCCAACGAAGCACTGTTTCGTGCGCGCATCCGTCCGCAGCGCCAGGCGCGCAGCCTGTCACGTGCCGAGGCGGCACGCCTGGTGCGCGCCGTGCGCACGGTGTTGCGCGCGGCGATTCGCCTCGGCGGCACGACCCTGCGCGACTATGTCGGAGCCGATGGCGCAGCGGGATATTTCAGCCAGAAGCTTTTCGTGTACGAGCGCGCCGGCAAATCCTGCCGGATCTGCCGCGCGAAGGTGCGCCACCTCAATCAGGGACAGCGTTCGAGCTACTATTGCGCGACCTGCCAAAGGTAGTACTGGGATGTCCAAGCGCATCGCAACGCACCTCTCGCGCTCCGACGCCGTGTTGGCCGGACTCGTTGCGGCAGCCGGTCCTTATGGCCTCGAGCCGGAGCTGGAATGCACACTGTTTCGCGCCCTCGCACGCGCCATCTCGCACCAGCAACTGCATGCCAATGCTGCAAACGCCATTCTGAAGCGCTTCGTCAGCTCCTGTGGCAAGGGCGACTTCCCGACACCCGAGGAAGTGCTTGCCGCGCCGCGACGCAAGCTGCGTGCCGCCGGTTTTTCACTCGCAAAAATCACGGCTCTTAAGGATCTTGCCAAGAAAACCCTCGAGGGCGTGGTCCCGGAGCGCGCAGGCTTGGAAGGCGTCGGCGATGACGAGATCATCGAGCGCATCACTCAGGTCCGTGGGGTCGGCCGCTGGACCGTGGAGATGATGCTCATGTTCCAGCTTGGCCGGCCCGATGTTCTCCCCGTCGATGATTTCGGCGTGCGCACCGGCTTTCGCCTGGCGTATGGTCTGCGCAAGATGCCGACGCCTCGCGCGCTTGCGTCATTTGGCGAGCGCTGGCGACCGCATCGCACTGCGGCCGCGTGGTACCTGTGGCGCGCGGTTGAGCTATCGCGCGCGGGTAAACTACCGGTACCCACCGAGCGCATCCGCCTGCCGAGACTCAAACGCCGCAAGACAGCGCGCAGGCGCGCCCGCTAGATCGCGAACTGCGCAGAAGTGCGCTCCCGCCTCACACGCGCTTTTGCTTTTTGAGCTCCGCGGCGACGATTGGATGCACGAACTCGCTGACGTCACCGCCGAGGACCGCGATTTCGCGCACGAGAGTTGAGGATATGAACGTGTACTGCTCCTGCGGCGTCAAGAATACCGTCTCAATATCGCGCGACAGGTGGCGGCTCATATTGGCAAGCTGGAACTCAAACTCAAAATCCGACACGGCGCGCAGCCCACGGATGACTACGGTCAGGTTGTGGGCTTTGGCAAACTCGACAGTGAGACCCGAATAACCCAGAACCTGAACATTGGGCTCGTCCACGAGCACGCGCGCCGCAAGCTCCACGCGCTTCTCCAGAGAGAACATCGGCGTCTTGTTCGGATTCGCGGCGATGGCGACCACGACGCGGTCAAATATGCTGGCCGCGCGCCGCACCAGATCCTGGTGCCCGGTCGTAATGGGATCGAAAGTGCCGGGGTAGACGGCATTGCGTTTCATTCGGTGACGCCTCCCGGAATGCTTTTCTGGAACAGATGATACCCGACCTCCCCGGCGCGCTTCGCCTTGACGAGCCGCCAGGTCTGCGGCAGCTGCGGAAGTGGGACGCGCGCCGCACTTTCGACATAGATGAGAGCCTCCGGGGCGAGCCAGCCGCGATCCTCGAGGAGCTGCGCCGCCGCACGCAGGAGACCTGCCGCAAACGGCGGATCCAGAAACACGATGTCGAAGCTCTCGGACTTGGTGCGCAGATAGCGCAGTGCATCCATGCGCTCGACGGTGCCGTCTGTGGCGCCCCACTCGATGAGCCGCGCGCGCAGCTCGCGCACGGCCGTCGCGTCACTTTCGACAAAGTGCACGTGCGCGGCTCCGCGCGACAGCGCTTCGAGGCCCAAAGCCCCGCTGCCCGCACACAGATCAAGGCAGCGCGCCGCCGTCACCCGCTCGCGCAGCCAGTTGAATAGCGTTTCCCGCACTCGATCGGGCGTAGGCCGGATGTCGGCCGTAGCCGGGAAGCGAAACCGCCGCCCACGCCACGCGCCTGCAATGATGCGCAGTACGCGCGAGCTTGCGCCGCGACCGGGGGCGGCAGGACGGACGTTGGGTTTTGGTGCACGCGGCAAGCTACTTCCTGCGCGCCTGATGCGTCCGCGCGCATCGCGAACCCGGCGTATGCGTGTCCCAACCCGCAGGCCGCCTGGGATATCCACGTCGGCGCAATAAAGAGCTCATGAACTTTGCGCACGCCAGGCATGCTGCAGCAGCCACACGTAGGCGGTGATCGTCGGCAGTGCCCTCAGCACCATCCCAAATGCGCGCGCGAGCGGATGCAATAAGTAGCCGATCCAGAAAGCGATGCGACCGAACGCAAACAAAAACGCCATCATCGCAATGAGCACCAGCGCATCGCGCGGCAGGATTGGCGCCCTAGCTCCCCAGGCGATTGCCGCAAGTACCGTCTGCTCCAAAGTATTTTGATTGTAGCGTAGATTGATTTCGAGGCCGTGGTTTGCGGGCGTGCGCGTGCCTTCGATCGCATCGGCGATGAATCCGCGCCGCCCGGCGGCGATGATCCCGGCCAGCAATGTAAGGCCCGGCAGGATGAGTCAGTGCGCAACGTAAGCAAGACGACTCGCGGGATCGTCGGCCGGAATAGCAACGTGCGCGAAAAGCTGCGCCGCGTGCTGCCACACCAGGCCCACCACCACAAATCCTGCCGTGGCCCCCAATAGAACGATCAGCTGTTTGCGGATCACGCTTCGTGCCCCCTGTTGCCGGCGACGAGTTGCCAGCTACGGATAGCTCAGCGCCGGACGGATCACTGCTGCGAATAAACATGTACGTTTCGACCCACCCGTGAATTGCGCAACTAGAGTGGAGCGAGAACGCCCGTGAAGAGTGATAATGCTCTCATGCCGCCCTTGTTCACGCGCGCTCTTCGCCTGAAGGTTCGCTCGGAAGCCTATGCCTGGCTCAATGCTGCGGCAATAGAAGTGAATCAGGTCTTCAACTACTGCAATGAGACGAGCTTAAAGGCCGCCACGCGCACGGATCTGAAGCGCAAATGGCTTACAGGTTTTGACCTCTGTTCCCTCACAGCCGGCGCGACGGAGTACTTCGATAAGATCGGCGCCGATACGATTCAATCGGTGTGTAATGAATATGCCCAGAAGCGCAAGACCGCCAAGAAGCTGAAACTGAAGTGGCGCGTCAGTCGTGGCGCCCAGCGTTCCCTCGGATGGATCCCGTTCAAGGCGGCGAGCTTGAAGCGCAAAGGCCGGGGTGTGCGGTTTGCCGGCAAGTGCATTCGGGTGTTCGAACGGGAGCGTCTGGAGGGGGTGAAGTGGCAGGGCGGTGAGTTCGCAGAGGACGCCGTCGGGGACTGGTGGTTGTGTCTGCCGGTGAAGGTTGAGGCCGAGTGCAGCGTCGCACCGGAGGAGGAGGTGGGCATTGATCTGGGGCTTAAAACGATTGCGGTCACAAGCGACGGCGACCGCCTGGAAGCGGGTCGCTGGACGCACCGCTATGCCGAGAAGCTCGCCTCAGCCCAGCGCCGTGGTCATAAACGCCAGGCCAAGCGCATCCATCGCAAGATCGCCCGCTGCCGGGCGGATGCCTTGCATAAGTTTTCCAGGCAAATGGTTGATCGGTATCAGCATATTGTCGTCGGTGACGTGAGCTCTCAGAAGATGGTGAAATCGCGGATGG